>Ga0335071_10001263_pt1 | contig 27281 bp, 23 predicted proteins | sample Lox_Sample_15_FD_206724 | JGI IMG/M metagenome (GOLD analysis project Ga0335071, IMG submission 206724) | Soil microbial communities from Loxahatchee National Wildlife Refuge, Florida, United States - Lox_Sample_1.5 | ecosystem: Environmental > Terrestrial > Soil > Wetlands | place: USA...
TCATTCCGCACCTGGCGGAAATGGGTTCAGTCCTAGCCACGCTGATAACGGTCATCGTTTTCAATCAGCTCCAGAACTGGTACATTAAACAACGTCTCTTTCCCATACCGTTTCCGGAATTATTTTCTAAAGTCCTGCTTGCGGGGGGAATAATGGGAGGCGTAACTTTCTGGCTCCGAGATTGGAATTTATTATTAAACGTCGCGATCTCCGCCGTGGTTTACACGTCTTTAGTTGTTCTGCTGGGAGCAGTAACATCTAACGAGATCGAAGCCGTGAAGAAGATAATAAAAACTCCTTGGGCCAAGGAGGTCCCATGAGAGGGCCCTCAAATAAGTTCCTACCAAATGTGTTTGCACGACTGCGGGACCCCGCCAAGGTATTGTATGACATGCTTCCCCTACCGGTGAGATACGGGCGGCCTTACTCGGTAGCGACTGCGCTGCTGGAAGCCGGCGAAAGGTGGGACTTGGAAAAGCTGGTCCGCTATCAGGAAAAGATGCTTCGCCGTCTGATCAGACATTGCTATAACAATGTCCCCTATTATCGCAACGTCTTCCTCGAAACAGGTATCACTCCCGAGGACATCGGGACGGTCCACGACCTCAAGAAATTGCCATTTCTCACGAAAGCAATTGTCAGGAAACACAAGAAGGACCTAATCGCGACTAATTTTTCGTCCTTTGCCGCATATTCTGATTCCACCAGCGGCAGCACGGGCGCTCCTCTGGATTTTTATGTGGACAGGGCCACCAGAGCCATGGCACTGGCACTGGCGTACAGACAGATGCGGTGGCTGGGCTACGAAGACGGGGATCGAATTGCGGAGATCAAAGAAGACTGTTTCGCCGATCCTGAAAGAGTTTATCAGTATTTTCCCGGTTCGAGACATCTGAAATTCTCTTTTTTCAGGGTGGATAACAGCCGATTGGAAGCAGCCGCGCTGGCCCTCGAGAGATTCAAGCCTTTGTTTATCAAAGCGTTTCCATCTTCGCTTTTCGTTCTTTCGCGCTGGATGGAACGACATCGGAGGAAAATACAGCCCCCAAAATATATAATCACCTCATCGGAGAACCTTTACCCTTCTACCAAAGAGCTGGCCGAAAGAGTTTTCAAAGCTCCCGTAATCGATTGGTACGGCCAAAACGAAAAAGTCGCTACCGCATTTCAATGCTCGCTTGGCAGGGGATATCATATTCAGATGGAGCAGTCCGTCATAGAATTGGTACCTTCCAAGAGCGGCTCGTTCGAAATTGTCGGAACGTCTTTACACGCCTTCGGAATGCCTTTTATTCGGTATCGCACGGGTGATACCGGAGTGAAAGAGGACCGACCTTGCCCTTGTGGGAGGAATCACCCAGTACTATCCGAACTGACGGGCAGGGACAGCGAATTCATAATCACTCCGGAGCGAAAAGTAGTGGCGCCGGTCGCGATGGATTATGCTTTGTATCACCTGGAAGAGATAGAAGAGAGTCAAATTATCCAGGAGGACATTGACACCCTGCGAATAAAGGTGGTCCCTTGGAGTGTTATCTCTGAATTTACCAAGCAAACGCTTCTTTCAGAGATACGCGCCTATCTTGCGTCACCGAAGATGAATTTGATCCTGGAGGAGGTCGACGAGATACCTCGTACATCGAGGTGCAAGAAACCGTTCATAATTTCTCACCTGAATGTTGAACAGTATCTATGAACCCCTTGTAACAATCCCGAAAGCCCGTTGTTTGCGAGAGGGCGAATTAGGCCCACGGGATCACTTGTGAGCCTTTTCGGCTCAAGGGTAACCCGGTAATACTGTTAGATTTACCGGTATTATTAGTTTGATCGCGGGCTTATTGGTCATTTGAATCACTCCCTCATGCTTTCCCTACGCCTTTCTTCACGTCCTCAAGAATTTTTGGTGAACCGCTAACATAGTGACGTTTCAGACGATTCCGGTAAAAAGTGCCCGAGCCGCAATCTACTGGCATCAAGATTGCTTGGATGCCGGAGATACAAGTCCCGCTCGTACACAGACGCCGCGCGGGGTGTCGATCCTAAGCCGTCAAATAAAAAGCGAAAGGGTTTTCAGTCGGCCTTCGTCCGAGGCTGTCAATACGGTTTTTCCAGATGTATAAACAGTACCACAGATACAAAGTCTTTCTCTTATTTGCAGATGTCTTACTGACAGTGATTGTTTTGACTATCGTCATCAAATTACGGCCGTATCTTCCTGGTGAACTCCTGGAACCACATGAGGTCTTGCCTGACCGATCGATCTACCTCATGGTGGCTTTTCTTTGGCATGTGTTGTTTGCCCTGACCGGAGTATATGCGCTTGACCGAATTTCGAGTCTGTCAAAGCAATTTGGGCGGTTCACCACTGTCTTTTCGCTGGCAATATTAATCTTCGCCGGTCTTCTCTATTTCACTTTTCGAGAAGTATCCCGAATGCTGGTCATTTACTTCGCCATGGCCGATTACCTAGCGCTCCTCCTGCTGCGCTACGGGCTCACGATATACCTCCGTCGATTCCAGACAGGTGTCAAACCGAGCTCAGTCTTAATCGCCGGTGTCTCCGACAGCGGCATTGCTCTTGCCGAAACGATAATTCAGGACCACGCCGCTGTATTGAGAGTGGCAGGATTTGTGGATGACGCACCCTTAATTGATCGCCGCCTGCCGGCTCCACTACTTGGGAGCACTGAAAGAATGGCCGCCATAATACAAGATTATCAAATAGACCTTGTGGTGATCGCACTGCCGGAAAGCCGTGCTCCAGAGGTTAACGCTCTCGTGTTCAAGCTCGAAAGCCTCGAAGTTCGCGTGTATCTGATACCCGACATGATCAGTATGGCTGTGCTCAATGCGGAAGTCGAGCGATTCGGGGACCTGGTGATCATTGGAATCCGTGAGCCGGTCATTCAAGGGCACAAAAGAATCACCAAGCGGCTCATGGATCTCGCCCTGAGCTCCCTGGCGCTTTTGATTACGTGGCCGTTGTTAATTTTCATCTGGATCGCTATCAAGCGAGACTCGATGGGACCGGCCCTATATCCCGCGGAACGAGTGGGTGAAAATGGAAAGATTTTCAAAATGTACAAATTCCGCACCATGTTTGTGGGTGCAGCCAAACAGCAAGCCGAGGTTACGACCGAGTCTGCGGGAGGCCGCAAAATCTACAAAGTAAAAGATGATCCTCGGGTCACTAAGGTCGGTAAGTGGTTGCGTAGATGGTCACTGGATGAGATGCCGCAACTCTTCAATGTGCTCAAAGGAGAGATGTCATTAGTAGGCCCAAGGCCGGAACAGCCCTTTATCACCCAGGAATATGATCACTGGCAATGGCAGAGACTCTTGGTGCCGCCAGGGGTCACAGGCTGGTGGCAGGTCTCGGGTCGAAGCGACCTTCCCATGCACCTCAATACACAGTATGATATTTACTATGTAAGAAACTTCTCCTTCTTCTTGGATTTGAAGATTCTTTTCAAGACGTTCCACGCCGTGCTTCAAGGAAAGGGCGCCTATTGAAATGACTGGAGCGACCCTATTATCCAGGAAATTCATAATATTAGTGGTCGCCTGCGTTGTCTTACCGCTCCTGGGTTATGTGTACGTCAATTCTCTCAACATGGGAATCAGAGTGGTTCTGGTAGTACATGGCCTCGTCCTGTTCTTTCTCTTTTTCGCCCTGTCTCTTACAGACCTAAGATCCTGCCTTGTATTCGCCATGATATTGGTCATTCCTATGGGAATCGACTTCAATCTCGTGCGATACCCTGCTCCTCAGTATTACCCACCGTTCACTGAAGGCATCGTAATTAGCTTGATAGATTGCTTCCTTGCGTTGCTGATGATCCAGTGGCTTGCGACCTCATCGGTAAGAAGGACCAGTAGCGTGCCGATCCTGGGTGACTCTGTAGGGGCCCTGTTTCTGATTTGGATTTTCTACAGTCTTTTGGTTTCAGCCCTAAAAGCCGAGAATCCTGCGTATGCCTATTTTGAGGTCATTGCCGTTTTCCAGGGATTTCTGGTGTATTTCTATCTTATAAACAACACAAAAACCGTTCGTGATGTACGAGTCATTATTTATGCGCTGTTTGCCGCACAGTCGCTCGAGGCCCTGTGGCTCATATTCCAATACGTGACCGGACTAAATTACACGTTGAAGGCGGTGTTTGTACAACCTATCCGGGACGAAGTGGGTTTCCGGTCCGCAGGTTTCATGGGCAGCGATGTGGTCGCAACACAGATGATCTCATTCCTGGCCCCTGTTGTGCTGGCGTACTATCTCATGGTCGCGAAAGGAATTCGTCGTGTGATGGCGGCTGCCATAATCCTGATTTTCATTGCAGGAATTATGTGCGCCAAAACCCGGTCCGCCGGTTCCGCTGTCATAGTGGGGTTCGCTGTCGTACTAATACTCGGCGGCTTACGGGGCTGGATTTCTGCGAAAAGCATTCTCAAGTTCGTGTGCGTAACCGTGGCCTTTCTTATCGCTGTCAGCCCTTTGGTCTATACGCGGTTTGAGAAAGGGGAATGGCAGGAAGATCGAGCGCCCATGATTCGAACGGCCGAGGAAATGTGGCTGGATAATTGGCTCCTGGGGGTAGGTCCCAGCAACTACACTGCTAAACTGGATAAATACCTTCCAGTGCAGCTAAGGTACACCTGGAAAGCCCCGGTGCACAATGAATTTCTGCTTCACCTGGCGGAAAGAGGAATTATCGGGACCATACTCTATTACTCGTTCTCCGTAATCATGTGTATCAAATTGTGGAGGACGACCCGCTCCTCGGATCAATGGTTGTCCATGGCTTCTGCGGGGATACTGGCAGGCATGGTGGGATCGATCATGGTGCGCATGTTTCACTGGTGGCATCAGTTGCCCAGCTACGTCATCTTCTGTGTGATGCTGGCCCTGGCCGTTGCCATGGAGAATATCGAAAGGAAAAGACTTGGGAACTCCGACGCGGCTTCGGTGTCTTGACCGCGGTGAATTGTTTGAAATCGTGCTCGGCCGTAATTGAGTTACGCCGTCTTTGGCGGTAAAAGCATCGACAGGATTGGTAATGACAACTATAATCGATATGCGACGCGATACGTCATCGGATTTTGTCGACCGTCTCGGATCCAAGGAAGGTTAAACTATACAATGAAAGAGGATGATGGCCTTTCTTTAAGGGATTTTTTTAATGTCCTTTACCGTCGCATTTTCCTGCTGAAGATTACAATATTGATATTGCCCGCGGCGGTGCTGCTGGCTTGTTTCATAGTGGATCCGGTCTATGAGACTTCCGGGAAAATTCTTGTTACCGCGAAAAAAGAGAATGCCGCCCTGCTACAAACCGCCAGAGACCAAGGAACCACCAATATACTGAATCTGAATGTCGATGAAACGGATTTAAACAGCGAAATGGCGCTCTTAACCAGCTTGGATCTCTGGATGAAGACAGAGAACAAGTTGGGGCTCGCTTCGTTCAAGAAACGACAGCCGGGGATAATTCATGAGGAATGGGAGAAGCTAAAGAAAATGGTGCGGGATTCCTTGGGATTGGAATCACGCGCGTTCAAGGATCAGCCGTCGAAAGAGTCTACCGAAGTTCAAGAAATAGCCAAACGCCTGATCAAAGATTTCAAGGTAGTCCCTGCTCTGAAATCAAAGATTATCGATGTGTCATTCAAGTATTCGGACCCGGTGATGGCTCAAAAAATACTCGACAAGCTTCTTGAGCTTTATATTCCGTATCATCTGGAAGCATACGGATTGCCCGGAGCGGAAGGTTTTTATGCGGGACAAGGTGACTTTTATCGCGAGAAATATGAGGCCGCGGACAAAGAGCTGGCAGACTTCAAGAACAAATGGGGAATTGCATACGCGGAGAGACAGAAAGCCGAGTTGATCGCAACTATAAAGCAGATTGAGGATTCTCTCGTCGAACTGAACGCTAACCAGAGCCAATATGACAACATGCTCTCGTCATTGAAAAACGACGTAGTCCCCACCGGGCAATTGGCGCCCAGCTTGCAACGGGGCAATGAAAATGCTTTTATCAGCGTTATTGCTACTCAACTCTTGCGGGCCAAACAAAAACAGCTTCAGGTGGCCGAGCTGTTTGCCCCGGAGAGCCGGGACTACATTGCGGCAGAGGAAATGGTAAAAGACCTGAATAAGAAGTTCCAGAGCGCCATCCAAGTGGAAATTGATGTTCTGAAAGCCAAGAAGGCGAGCCTTGAACAGAGTCTGAAAGAGAAGCAAGAGCAACTCCAGCAATTCGAAGAGAAGAGCGAAGAGTCGCGGAGGCTTCAATTATCGGTGACCATCGCGAAAGAGCGCTACCTTCAATTTGTTTCGAAAGAGGAAGAAGCACGACTGGCAACTCAGGAAGGCCGCAACAAACTTGTCACAGTCAGTATCGTAGGCAGGCCCGTTTTGCCCGTGGATCCAATATTTCCTATGACCGGGCTGTTTGTTCTCGGGGCCTTTGTGTTGTCCTTTCCTATCGGGATCGCCGTAATATTTGTGGCCAATTTTCTTGATTCCACATTTGACAGTCCCGGAGAAGTTGAGAGCGCCACCGGGTGCAAAGTTCTGGCTACGCTCGGACAGCTTTCCAAGGCGCAATCGGCCAGGTCCTGAAGCTGGAAGCAGGTCAATGAGAATTGTCCCCGCGACGTTGCTTTGCGTATTGCTTGTTTTCCTCGCGCACTATCCGGCAGGGGCCTTAAGAGTCGAATATGATGGTGGCCCTATCCAAACCATCGTGGATGACAAAATCCACGTTCAAGGGAGTCTTGGCTCGCATGTATTCGAGCCCATCGGGGTTTGCTCCTGGTGCGAGGAAGGCGTCGAGGTGCTGATCACTTTCAACGGCTACACCCGAGCTACATTGCAGCCCAAGTCGGAATCCTTCCGCGGAAGGCCGGTCCCAGTGCTTATAATAAAGGACGGCCGGGAATAGACACCCGTCTGTCGAATGGCCTTGAGTTCAGGAATTAGAGCGATGAACGGACACGGGTTGCCCGATCAAATATCTGATACTGCATTTTTCCGACGCACTCTCGGGCCACTGACAACAAACAATCAGCTTTCTGTCGAGTACTTAATCCGGTTCTCGAGGTTCGATGATCAACCTTACGCCATCCAGGACTTGCCGTATCCGTTTCGGGGACAGTGTTCCGACATAGTCGCTCAATTGTGATTTGTCGACGGTGAAAACTTGTGAAACGTTCACTACGCTTTGCCTGGGGAGATTCACCTCATCTTTGCCCAAGAGCACATTCCCCGGAGCGTTCGCTCGCTTCAGGTTGGACGTCAGAGGACAAACCAACGCCGTTCGAATTTGGCTGCTGTTAAAGAGATTGTTCTGCACCACGACGTGCGGGTGCCGATACCCTGGTTCTGAGCCGTCAGGTTCTTCCAAGTCGACCCAATAGATGTCGCCCTGGCGGATCACCACTGCCCCTCCACCATGCGTCGGTGTTTACGTTTAACCTTTCGGAGCAAGTCTTGCTCGCCCGGATCAGACTCGTCCGCATAGGCGGCATTGATCTGTTCCAGCAACTCTCGATTCTTACGCCGCTGCATGTATTCTTCCAGCGCGAGCACAAACAAGCGGCTTCGGGACACTCTCATTTTCCGCGCCAAGTTTTCCACTTGCTGGAAAAGCGGCTTTTCAATAGAGATGGCAGTCTTCACGGTACTCATAGTTGTACCCTTTCTATACCAAGAGGATAACTTTAAATCTTCATTAAGTCAATACTCCGAGCAGACTCAGGGTATAGCCATATGGAATTCCCGATCCGCGCCACGTAACCAGTCAGGCCTTCGTTCCGAGCCATTTGAATTCGTTGTCGTACGATTCTCATGCTTGTTACTTGTTTGAACGTAGACCGTCATGACTTGCAGCAATCAGCTCATTGTAGATCCGGATATACGACCGAATCAGCACACGCCAGTCTCTGTTCTCCTGAACCCATTGCCTTCCGCGCGCCCCAAGATCAAGTCGAAATTCCTTATTTTCAATTAGATAACGGCACGTTGATACTAAGTCTTCAACATCCTCAGACTTGAATAGAAGTCCGTTGACATTCTCCGTCACTATCTCACGATGTCCCCCAATGTCACTGGCAATAAGCGGTTTTCCCATGGCCATGATCTCTAGTGGCTTGAGAGGGGTGACCAGACGAGTCTCCCTCGTATCCATGCGCGGCAGAACCATCAAATCGCACAGGCGGTAGTAATCCATAATTTCCGCATGGGGGACCCTGCCCGTGAACAAGACCTTGTCGGATAACCCCGCGTTGTCTGCCATTTTTCTTAGGATCGGCGCAACTTCACCGTCACCTACCAGAAGGAGGCGGAGTTCCGGAAACTCACCCGCCAGAGGGACCATTGACTGGACCAGGAGGTGAAGCCCCTCGTAATGAAAAAATGAACCGATATAACCTATGACCGTCTTGTCCTGGAGACCTATACTGCGCTGCAACTCAATGTTGGGCGGACCCGGAATGAACGCCGTCACGTCCACTCCGTTGGGCACGACCACGATTTTTTCGTCGGGTATGCCGCGAAATAGGAGCTCATCCTTGAGCGCATCACATATTACACAGCAGACATCAGCCCCCCTCAGGGCAATATCCTCTAACAAGTGCACCCCGCGGTATCGTAAGGACCTTTCAGAAATTCCATGACGGCTGGTGTGGGAATCTTCCCATAACCCTCTCATTTCATAAACACTCGGAATTTTCTTTCGTCGGCCCACTATATTAGCGATAATGCCGCATGTGAACGGCGAATGGCCGTGAATCACGGCCGGACGATAGGTTTGTGCCACCCTCAACGCTTCTGTCAGGAGCATCACGTTCTGAAAGACCCTTAGAGACGACTTTATCGGACTTTCGTCATGAACTTCGCGAGTGGGCGGCAAGATCCTGCTGCACGTCCTGAAGTATCTAACTCCACGAATGAATTCGCTTCGCTCCGAATCCAGTTCGCCCGCGGGGGCCTGGGACGGCGAGGTTATCACCAGCGGCTCCAAACCGCTTTCCAACTGCTTTGTCACAATTTCTTCGCTTCTTATGGCATATCCGTGAGTCCCGGGAACAGAGCGATGCAGCAAGTGTAGTATTCGCATAGGATGTCCTCGATAATTGATAACCTTTGTCCTGATCAGGCACGGACGGCGGTTGAGATGAGAAAGTCATATACACCGGGTGGAAAAATCGCGTCGGTCAGGTCCTGGGGCAACTCCAGGGACTGGCCCGGCGGCCTGATGCCAATGAGCACATTCGCGGGCAGCTGAGTTCGCACCTTTCCTCGAAGCGTCGGCGATGGGATTTTAAAGCCGTAGTAGCGTGAATACCAACCGCAGATCGGGTCCATCGAGCCGCGAAGCACCGTATGGATCGGCCCTGGCTGGACTGCCTCCAAAGCGGAGGCTTGCGAGAGTGCTGGAATAGTCCTTGAAATCCCCCCTAACCCCCCAAGCGTTAAGATAGGTCCCTCGCTGGACATGAAAGGCCCCCTCTCCCTCCCCTCTCCCGCGAGGCGAGAGGGCTTTCGAACCTCCTCCCTCGAAGGGAGGGGGCGGCGGCAGGGTGATAATATCGGGAAATCATGTTCATCGTTTGATAGCGAACCCGTTTCAAAACCATACCGGACAAGAACTTCCAGTGTGTGCCTCAACGTCCAAGCCGAAAACAGCCCGCGCCCAATCTCACTAATGTCCCAGGCAGGGTCAAAGTGCAGCGACCATTCAAGGTCATGCGGGCCGGAGCCGTCGACATGGTCCAAAACAAAGAGACCGCGGCCCAAGAGGTGTATTATAAAACGTTGATGGATAATTCGGCCCCAGTGCAATGTTCCGTGAAGAATTCGCCAAGATTCATTATTCTTCTGGGCCTTCTGTCGGATTTTGAAAGGCTCAACCCAGCGAAAAGTATCCAAAGGCACTGCTTGGCATTTTCCGTCAATACTAATGGTGTTGTGAGCAGCGGTCGACCGGAAGTAGTCCCGCCACACGGGAGGACCGTTGTACAGCCCGGTTCCTGTGTCCACAATTACCGGTTGTCCTTTGTAATGGAGCAAGAATGATAACCCGTCCGCATGACCGTGCCCGCACCCGGGCGGAATCCCAAGCGGACCGGCGTCGAAAATTATTGAGAATTGCGCGTCCCTGCTGATCTGATAGCCGCCGTCAGCAAAATCCCAGAATTCCGACAGTCCCTGAATCCCACCTGACGCCCTTTTCATAAACGTGGAAATCGGCGGATTTTCTTTGCCTGTTGCTTGGACCCCATGTTCACCCGCTTTGTAACTTCTGAACGATTCTAGCCCACTTTCACCTAGCAGAAGAAATGACTCGGCAGGGAAAGCATCGATTCCATCAAACAACGAAGGTCGATCCAGGAGCACTCCTCCCGCGGCCGTTAACCAGGAAAAATCCCAGAAATCCGAGAGGCGCCACCCTGTCGCCAGGCCGGTATCTGAATCGCCGATCATCGGGACCTTTCCGGAATCCTGGGCAATTGCCCGGATGAACTGCATTGCACTCCCGATGCGCTGAAGGACTGCTTCAGAAAAGACTATCCCATGACATTTCGCCAGATGCAATACCGGCAGAAGGAACTCCAACACAAATCGTAAATATCCGGTGGCCTGCTCTGCGTACACACCGTCCGACAAGATGATTCTCGGCACGAGTCGATTTAGAATGTTTGTCGCGATCCTGCGCCATTTACTGGAAGCCGTGAAAAGTGGATAGAAGATTGAAGCGCAAAAGAGGGCCGAAGCCTCTCCCAGAATATGGTTCCCCGGCGAGTGATGCACTGTAAGCTCTCGTGCCAGGTGGCGCAGTTGAATGTACACGCATGTTATGAACCGGTTCGTGAAATCGCTGTGCCATGCCTTGCTGTTCATGCACAAAACATGGCAGCGCGCCCATGCAAGCAGCCTCAAACCGACCTCCAGATTGCTGCTCCACTGCACGCCCAGTGGATAGAGTACACTATCCATCCAATTCTCCAAATGGTCGCGTGCTTGCTGCGCGAAACACTCATCCCCGGTGAGCCGCCAGGATGCGCCGAGGCAAAGCAGGTGTTGGAACCGGTTCAATTCCCAGCACCACTTGACGTCCCGTTCGGGCCTAACCGGATCGTGATAAACGTGTATGTCGGCATAATAGATCTGCGGCCATTCCTCATCCGGCTGACCCGGTTCCATCGTTGCAGACCATCGAACCTGGTCTGGCAGCTCGATCTCTTTCCACTGGAAGAGTCTCAGCCGCCCGGCAAGCACGGATTCAGCCTCGGAGAGGATTCGCTTGGTTTGCTCCGGATACAATCGTGAAAAGTCGTCCCAATATGAACGATCCGACCACCAGTTCACAGGAAGGGCTTCTAAGAGGCTTTTGTTAACGGTCTGGGATGTGTCAGGGCAGGCGTCCTCATGCAGCCAACGGTTGCGCCGCTCATAAACTCGCTCGATGGACATCCCCACCGGGTTTGAACGCACGTTCCGCCTTTCGTTCCAATGACGCGCCCAGGAACGGGCACGCTGGAACGGCTCCCTTATTCCAGTGGCCCCCAGGCGTTGAAGCAAATATCTGAATCGGTCAAGATGCATATGCCTGTCTGCAAATATAACGTCCGGAGACGGGAAACCTCTCTCACACCGGCTTGCATTCAAAATCCCCCTTCCCCCTTTAATAAAGGAGGGTTAGAGGGATTTTCTTACAGACCTGAACGCGAATTGGTGTCGGGTGGTGGCTTCCCTACGCGTCTGTGGACTCCGGTCATTGCTTATCGACCCAGAATACCTCGCAATAGTTCCCTATAAACACGATACTGGCTATCCCAGGTTAAGCCAGCCGATCGTTCCATGGCCTTTCGTGCAAGACGTTCCCTAAAATCAGGCGATCCGTAGAGTTCCAGAATCTTGGCTGCAAAAGCCATGTGATCCCCTGGCGGAACAAATGCTATGGATTCATCTCCGTAAAGTTCTTCAAGCACCGGCAGCCGTGTCGATACAATACAAAGCCCGACGCTGGCCATTTCCGGGATCTTCAGCGAGAGTGCGATGTCCATGTGGCAGTCTCTCAGTGCTGGATAGATGCCTATGTCAGCATCCCGCATTATGTCCGGCATCTGCTCAAGTGGAACAGGACCATCCACTTCGATCAGGTCGCGAACGCCCAGTGTATTGGCCAGCTCCAGGCAATCATCCAGGGCCTTGCCTTCATCACGAATCTTCGGAACAATTTTCAGTTTAATTCCAGGGACCGCAGGTCGAAGAACCGGGAGCGCCCGAACAGCTATTTGCAATCCATAACGGTCCGCCACGGTACCGACGTATAGGAGCGTGAATTTGTCCGTCCGAGTCCGCCGCGCCTTCCACTTATCATGATTTCCCCTGGAAAAACGGGGATCGGCCGCGTTCATGATCACTGTGATCTTCTGCCGCGGCACACCCCTTCTGATCAACGCATTCTCGAATGTCGGCGTAGCCGTAATGATATGACTGCTAAATCGGATTGAGATCTTCTCCAGCAATACCTCGGCGCGGACCAGAATATGGCTTTCAGAGACCTGTAGTTTGGATTGCGCCAGCTCCGGAGTTGGATCATGAATGTTCAAAATTATCGGGCATCCTCTCAATCGTGGAATTAGCGCGCAGAATACCAAAAAGTCCGGCATGTTGTGGACATGGATTAGGTCGTAACGGTTACGGATGTCCAACTTCGAGGTGTACAGAAACATCATCAATGCGGCGTTAGCCCAACCGATGACATGTCCCCACCCTTCTCGACGACTTCGGGTAATCGGCAACGTGTGCACCGTAATATTCGGATGGTTGGACTGAGACCCTCCGTCTTCGGACGCAAGGCAAATTATGTCAACCAGGTGCCCCTCTTCCGCCAAAGGCTCCACGTAACGCCGGACCCGGGTGTCACGAACATAAACACTATGAGTAATCATCAGGAGGCGAAGAGGATCGGAATTGGCCAAGAATTTTCCTTTCGAAGACCCTACAAGAAGCGATATATCCATCTCGGAATATGGAACTCGCGTTTATTGAGAATTATTCCCAGCACTTCTCCACCACCCGACTTGAGCCTCTCGATCGCGTGGTCCACTACCTGCGAGCGAGTTGAATTTGATTCCACTATCAATATTGCTCCATCGGTCATGCCCGAGATAATGGTTGAGTCTATAAAGGGGATCACCGGAGGGGTATCCAGGAGAATGCAGCGATACATCCGGCGGAGTTCCACGAGCACGCTTTCAAGATTCTCGATGCGCGCTTCTCGTTCCAACCCCTGTTCGGAACCGTTTGACGCCGGCAGGACCGAGAAACCGTAATCGTCAACCCGCTGGATAGCGTCTGCTACTGGCTGGGAATCTTGAAGGATTCCCAAAAGGGACCTGTCGGATTCGAGCTTAAGAAGTCTCCGGAAGGACGGTCTTCTCAAATTGGCCTCCACCACTATTATCGAATCCGGAGAGTGTACTTTGGCGAGGAAAGTGGCAAAAGCTAGGGTTGTGGATGTCACCCCTTCTGAAAAATGGGAAGCCGTGAACTGAACTGCTCTCGATTCAACCGTGCCGTTCCTCGGAAACAGAGTGCGGTCGAGTCTGTAAAATTCATCCGTGAAGGAGGATGCAAGTTCTCTGAACATGGGTTTCCCTTTCTGCCTTTGATTATTAGAACTTATAAACACTTGGGGCATGGAAAGTCAAGGCCGGAGGGCGCGCATTGTCAACTATTGTGAACAATAATATTTTAAATATCAGTATATTATATTAATATTTTAATGTGAATATACCGTATATATTATTAATTATTGACAATAATTAGTATATTTTGATACACTATCAGACAAAGGCACGGCAGATCTGGGCAGTCATCTATCTTAAGCTTTTTGCACTCTCCGGAAATCTGCGTACCCGGAGAAACGCCGAGATGGAAGCAAAGAGATTAGTTAAAGAAAACGACTGGCACTCTATCTTAGGCGACGAGGTGGAAAGGCCGTCGGACAACGAGATTGGAGCTCTTTGCAGTCCGTACGACCAGGTCCGTCACGACAACACCATCAGCCACGATTCAGACGCGTTCAGCGCACCCCACGGGCCAATGGAAAACTCCGAACCGGACGAGCCGTCGGATCCACGCGTTGGTATTGGTGAGGCGACGGGCTCACCACTGAACGTGAGCACGATCGCGAAGCTATTTATCTTTTTAATTGCGGCCCTCACAGCCGCCATTGTCATACCTTGGCTCTCTCGCTCTGACCATGTTGCTTCGGAGCCTAAATCGCTCAGGATTTCCGGAGATCACGCGAAGTTCAGCACGCCGGCCGGCACGGGCAACGGCCTTCGTGGCGAGGCTCACGCTACTACAAGTGCTGCTGATGTTCCAACCGGTCCCGGAGTTCGGTTCGCAAACGAGGCTGAGGACAGTACGAAGCCTGCCGCCCCACCCCCGAAGCTCTCACAAGGGTCCGCCGAAGCCATTGCCCAACGATTGCAAAAGGTCGAACTTCAGTTGCGCGAGTGTGAATTGATTCTGCAATTGCTGGATTCGGGGAAAGGCGTATTCAGCGGCTTTGTTCCTGATAACAACATCACGGGCATATCGTCCCTGGCCAACTTTCAAGAAAAGATAGTTCAACTGGAGATTGACAAGCGAGCTTTAGGGGTGAGATTCACGCCTAACAGCAGGGAAATCCGAGCCATTGACATCGAGATTCAGGGTATCAAATCGGCCATGCGAGAGTGTGTAGAGGCCAATCTCCGATTTTTTCTTAAAGGACGCGAACGGCTGCTGACCCAAAAGGCGATGTTGGAAGGCAGGAGAGGCCCTGTGCGGTCTAGCGAGAAAGTTCATAACGCCCAGCTATCGTGTTCACCCTCGAACGGCCGATGGTTGTCTTGGGTGGACAATGGGATTAACCCAACTGCCGACCGACTTCCCGCAGCCGGAAGACCCGCAGCCGGCCGCATGGTCGAATTCACGAACAGGGTCCAAGCCAACATTTCCACTGCCGGCGGAGAGAATTCAGGCGCCCGATCAAAACGCGCGCGAAACTGGTCTCGACGGGCCGGTTCCGGCCCGGACAAGCCCGTTCGAGGCCGAGTCGGCCTGATTCGGGCCGACCAATCCGAGAATTCGGTACGGTCTTTTCACAAAGACTCTCGCATTCGTCATCGTGTCGTCAGTCCGACAGCGAGTGCTGAAAGACGTCCAGAACTCGTGAACCCCATGCAGGCCGGGCATCTGCTCGGGGGAACTCGGAGCGACACCAACGGTTGCTACGGGAGATGGTGACTATGCCCCATAAGAAGAAATTGGATGCGATGACGACGACCGGGGCACGACAAACCTGGCATAGGATTGCGCTGTGGATTTCTGCATGGTTGATGATATTGGGGTCTGCCTTGGTTTTGCCGGCTGTGTGCGATGCAGAGCCCATGGATTACAACGGTTGCACCACCACCGGTTTCCAAGGGTTCTTCAGTTGGATTGACGGTAGGATAGGATTCGAACAGGAGAATCTTGGAGCCGGCACCCTCAACAACCTGATAGCCGATCTGGGGTTGCCGACTGACAACCAGAGCTACAGAGTGGTTGGCTCAGTGCGCCCTCTGGAACACCATCTGTTGAGAATTTTCGGCACTATCCCTGAACGGTATAAAGGCAGCAATACTCTCGCTAGAACTCTGGTGACCAGGAACTTCGTTTATCCGGCAGGCAGCCAAGTGGAATCCGAATTGAGAACCGCGATGTTCGGATTTGGTTACGATCTGGACTTTCTCATTGGACCGCGTTGGTTCGGCGGTCTGAACGGTGACTTCAGGTACATTGACCTCAGGGTAGGTCTAGGCCCTCCCGGATTGAGCTTGCCCGACAGAATAGCCCTTAGTGAGCTTGTTCCTTGTATAGGCGCTCATTTTGAATCCAGATTTCCTTTTGGTTGGGATGCGCCTCCCCTGTGTTGGAGCTTGGGCGCATTCGCACGTATGACCTACGGAATCAATCCGAATTTTTTTAATTTTGTCGATGTGTCCACGGGTCTCTCGGTTTTGAGACGCCCTATGGGTGCCCCGCTGATCCTGAATGCCAAAGTGGGATATGAGTTGGAAAGCTATTTTAACAACCAGGAGAACATTGCCGGCAGGACCTTGGAATTGAGAAGAGAGGGATTCTTCGTATCAGTTGAAGGCGCCTTTTAACAACACGGGACTTTGTCACTACCCGCAGTGAGACGCGTCATCAAGTGATTTAACGGAACCTTTACCCGAACAGGAAAACGCATTATGAGCACGCGGAATTCTACCATATGCTTAAAAAATCATTTCGAGAAAGTGTTTTCTCTCTGCGCTGTCGTGCTATTGATAAGTGGCTGCGTTATTCCTCGGGAACGAGTGGTTGTGAACGAAACTCCGCCACTGCCCGTGAATCGTGTGACGGAACATTTCCCGTCATGGCTGTACAGACTCGCGGAGGGCGATGTCCTGGAAATCTTGTACCTGCCGACTCCCAATGTCTCTTCGTCTCCTTACAGACTGCAAATCAAAGATCAGATCGACGTAGAGTTCACATTTCACCCGGAGATGAACCGCACAGTTCGGGTCCGGCCGGATGGCATGATCAGCATCCCGCGAAAACCTGATGTAAAAGTCGCCGGCTTGACCGCGGATGAGACTCGTCATCTTCTTAAGAAAGTCTATTCCGATCTTCTCAAGGACCCGGACATAACGGTCACTGTTAGGGACTTCAACGTCAAACTGGACGAAATGCAACGAACGTTCGCATCCGCGGCTCTCGGTCAAGCACGCGCTGTTAGCATACGTCCTGACGGTCACATCTCTTTGCCGCTGATTACTGATATGCCCGCAGCCGGCATGACCGTGCCTCAACTCACAGAGGCCGTCAACAAAAGGTATGCCGGTATCCTGCCCGACACGGACGTGTCTGTAATTCTCAGGGAAGTGGTCGGCAACTTGGTATTTGTTGATGGAGAGGTTAATAGGCCCGGAGCCTTCACGGTCAGAGGCCCTACCAGCGTTCAACATGCCATTGCGCTCGCGGGCGGGACCAGGCCCACAGGAGAGCCGAGGACAGTGCTCGTTGTATCCAGAGGGCCTGACGGCAGGTTCTTAAGCCGTACTACGGACCTGACCAAAATGACGTCCGCGTCCGATTTCATGCTGGGCCGCAACGACCTGATCTTTGTTCCCCGGAGCACCATTGCCAGGGCAGACCTGTGGGTGGATCAGAATATCAGGCAGTTGCTGATGTTCACCGGCTGGTCGCTGGGCGTACAAGCAGATTTGGGCCGAACCTCAATAACACGATGACCAATTCATGAAGCGTTCACCCGTTGAAGCCGGTAGCCCCATCTGTCCACGAAGCGCCATGAATCGAGATGGCCTTTGAGGATCATTCGAAATGTCCTTGGACCATCACCCGCGGTAAGTGAAGTGCGACGCAAATAAAAAGGGTCGCAGCCCATGTGGTTGAGTCCGTGGACAGCCGTAACCGCATAATTGTAACCGGCTTTCTGAGCGATCCGAGCAATGACGGCCGAAAAATCTCGCATCGTCCCGTAAGGGTATGCCACACCTGTGGGAGGTAAGCCCAATTCCTCTGCAATCCGCCGATAAGAATTTACCAGTTCCAGTTCAGCCTCTTTCGGACTCATACCGCCGAGGCTCTGATGACTCACAGCATGTGATCCTATAGAAAATCCCGCGGCCGCCATCTGCCCGACCCCTTCCCACGTGAGAAAAGGCCCCCCCGGAAATTGGATTTCTTTGTCCAGGAGCCCCGTAATAATGAAGAATGTCGCAGGAATTTTGTGTTGATCAAGGATTTCGCTGACGATAGTAGCGGCCTCGCTGTAACCGTCATCAAAGGTGACGGCAATGGAGCCTTTCTCCGGCACGGGGCCGTTCACCAGCCTTTGTGCCAGCTCGCCCAGCCCTATTACAGGGTGGTGGTCGGCCAGAAAGGACATGTGATTTCGGAAATGGTCGGTTTTTACAGTATGCGAGTCACGGGGACGCTCCGCGATCCTGTGGTAGGTCAGTATTCTGAACCCCTCGACAAAGGCCCGACTACGCTGGTATGCCAGACCGTAACCGGAAATCGCCGAAGCGCACTCCACGGACCATTTCGCAGTTCGTTTTAATGCCCAGCGCAGGTTCACCACATACCTCAACCACCGCATTCCACCTAAGCCAACTGCCGGGCCGGTAGATAATCGCGGCCGGTGCCCTGACCCTTCTCACCGGAGGCATATGTGATTCTGATTCCGTCAGTTGAATTGGATCCTGCTTTAAGATGGAATACGCTAATTTCCGGTGGACAGTTGATTCGCAGGGGCAAATAATTACGCCCCACCCCTCGACTCACATACATTCCGCACTTTCCGGCCCGATACCATCCTTGGACATAGTCCGATACCAAACTGAGCGGGCTTAACCCTCGCTTCTCCCCCGGCCAGGGAATTATAATCTGTCCTCCATGTGTGTGCCCTGCCAGGACCAGATCTATTTTCGAGTGAGAAGCTGCGGGAAACACGGTGGGCCTGTGGCAAAGCAGTATGCGCATTCCGGGGCTAGGGGGCGCATTCCCGATGAACCGACGAAATATAGGGAAATCCGGGTCCGACGGCCAAGTGGTAAGCACATCGTCCAAACCACCCAAATGGATGGAGCGCCCCTGCTCCTCGATAGAAATCCACTCGTCTCTGAGCACCCTGAGCCCACTCGCTTCTAAAGCTTTCACACTACGTTTCTCCCCGGCATAGTACTCGTGGTTCCCTGTGACAACGTAATTCCCATGGCCTCTCAGTATGAGTTCTTGGAGCAACGGCACAGCTTCCTGGATGACCGTGTGACCCGAATGGAAGATGTCACCTGTCAGCATCAGGGCGTCCGCTTCAATGGCATTGAGGCTTGTTACAAGACTTGCCAGGTCATCGACCCCAAAAAAGAAACCGAAATGCAAGTCCGTTGCCTGAATTATGGTTATCGGTCTGCTTATGCCTTCCAGCGAGGGATGAAATACATCGAATTGTTCTTTGACCGGGATGCGACTTGCCACCGCCTGGGATGAGGCCAGTCCGATTGTTGCAGTTAATCCGACCGCACCGGACCATTTGAGAAAAGAGCGTCTAGAGCACTTAACACTGAGCCGCTCGATGCCATCCGTCTGTGAGGAATGCTGTAGACTTATATGCTTGTCTTTCACCGCTATCAATCCGCCCGGAACGTCTCCTTATCGCGCTTGCTTACCTCAAGAGAACGTAACCACCATAAACCGATCATTCCTTTATTGCGCTACGCCGACAGCCCAGTATTTGCTCGCTTCTTGCGGAAAGTCAATGTTTGAAGGCATTCCTTCAAAATGTTAATCATAATACAATTTAGTCCTTTCTCCTTTCATTCGTATCGGACTGGATGAAACTGGGACGCGGCATTCTGTTCTGCACTGTAGGTTTTTCGGAGGCGAAGCAACAGGCATCGAGATGGACACGGATTCTAAATCAAGGAAGATTACTTCTGCCGTTGGAGCGGCCATGATGCTTTCCTGGTTTCTGATACCCGGGCCGCTGGGTTTGATCGGGCTGCTTCTGATGGCTTATGCCATGGAATCCGGTAATGTGCCCCTGGGAGTAATATCAGGTGTTTTGCTCATCTCGCCCCTCCCACTGGTTCTCATATGGGCGCCGTTAGCATGGGCGCCTGTAGTTAAACGAAAATTAGCAGAGAGACAGCCGCTGGAAGGCGGAACAGACTGGTGGAGCGTCCATACCCGATCTCGCATACTGTACAAAGCGTTCTTCTCCTAGGCCCACGTTCTCAGTCTCACCGAAAAGTTGCATCCATTAATGCTGCATGATATTTTGCAGTTGAAAGACATCGAGAGTTTTGTCCGACCGGTAGAATCGAGGACCATGCTACCGGCGATTATCGGCAACCGTTCGTGCCGCGAGTCGGAGTCGTGATACGTCGTGGTGGGAGTTGCCGCATGTCGGAAGCTTCTCCGGAGAAATCATCAGGGGGTGTTAAATGAAGAAATCCTTGGTTAACGCCTTGGGTGTCGTTGCGATAGCTATTGCCGCGGTCACCGTTCCGAATGCCCTAGCCCAAAGTGATGAAAGCGCTGTTCGAGTCTCCGGTGCGGACAGCATGTTCGGCAGAATACAAATCCTGACAAGAGTGTTCACGAAGAACAACCCTGCCATAAAAGTGAACATGATTGAAGGTCAGCTTGTCGACGTTGGCATTGCTGAATTGATAGAATGTAAGGCTGACATCGCCATGGCTTCCCGCAGCATAAATGATAAAGAGAACAAACTGGCGGTTCAGAAAGGCGTTGAACTCGTTGAACGACTGATAGGCTATGGTGGCATAGTTATCATAACACATCCCGAAAACCCTTTGGACGAACTTTCCGTTGAGCAGGTACGGAAGATTTTTAAGGGTGAATATACGCGTTGGGATCAACTTGGCGGCCGCGGAGAGATGATCACCGTTGTCAGGACGGACGACACCCATCACCCGGGTACTTTGGTTTTTTTGGAGGATGACTTTCTCGGCGGCTCCCGCTTTACAAGCGACGCTGTGGCCTTAACGCAATTTCCCGGAGTCTTGGCGAAGGTAGCCAAGACGCCCGGGGCCATAGGGTATGTAAGAATTCGAGACGCGTTCGAATCAAAGCCTAAACAGAGAGAGGCAATAAAAATCCTGAAAATCAAAAGACTGCCCTGTCTGGTGGGAGTGACTCCGTCCCGCGAAACAGTGAGCGACGGCGCATATCCGATCAAACGGCCTTACTATCTGTATTATAAGAGCAACGCGAGTGCTGACATTAAGAGCTATGCCGATTTTGTGGTGAACAGGGGCTGGGGTTCGCAGGATTTGTGATCCGGCTCAGGGGCGGTCCCGGGCCGCGCGTATGTCAATTTGCTCCGAATCCTCTACTTAGGGCTTCTTCGGTGAGGACCGACATGGAGAGCAAGTCGGTCACTTGCTGAATCTCATGCATCTTGTCCGTCTCGGGTCCCTTGTTCAGAATAAACCATCTTAGAGCCATGTGATTGAATGTCCCAAGAAAGACGTTGCGGAAGACCCTCGGGTTAACGTCGGGACGGAAACTCCCATCGGCTTTTCCTTCCTCTATTACAAGCTCGATGACCCGGCAATATCGGCGGAAGGTATCGTACGCTTTGGACGAGTAAAATCTTGCGCTTAATTGTATTTGGATAATAAAGACCTCCAGGAAATTGCGATTTGTCAGGTATAGTGAAAAATGATTACGAATCAATCGCCTAAGTTTTCCGAGTGGGGTTCTAATTTGAAAGGTTTCATCCAATTGGTCCATATGGTCTTGAAATCGCTTCGCCGGGATGGACAGGAGGAGGTCCTCCTTGTTAGCAAAATATTCGTAAACTGTCCCTTCCGCCACTTTAGCGAGTTTGGCGACATCGGCTACTTTAGCCTTGTTAAAACCCTTCTCGGCAAAGACTTGTTCAGCGGCCAGAAGCATTCGGTTGGCCTTATCCATCGGCTTATCATCCCATGGCGATCCTTTCTTTATCATAGGAAGAATAAGGCCCATGATGTGGTCCAAATCAGAGGAAGCATCTGTGGTCTCCCCTGTTACCAGGAAGCTGAGATCTTCAAAATCCAGAGCTCCGAAAATCACATCGCGCACCAGACGCATATCGACATCCTCGCGAAAGCTCCCATCTTTGATCCCGTCCTCGAGTATGCGTAACATCACGCCTGCATACTCTCTGACAAGAGCATGGCCCTGGCTGCGATAGAAATCCTTATGAGATCTGCATTCTAGTAACAGTAGCCGGGCGAAGCCGGTATGAGTCTCATGATACCGTAGATGAAACCAGATCATCTTGCTCAGCCGACTCTCAGCGTCCCGGATGCCTTGGAGGCTCTCTTCCAGAAACTCGAACACTTCAGGCATTCGTTGGCTTGCAATAGAGAACAGCAAGTCTTCTTTACCCTTAAAGAATTGATAGATCACCGAATCGGTGACCTCCGCCTGGCGAGCTATTTCAGCAATACTGGCGCCCAACAGGCCTTTTTGGGTGAAGACTTCCTCGGCTGCGGCGAGTATTCTTTGTTTTTTATCTTTGCTCGGCACTTATACTCACGCTCACAAGACACGTCTCATAGTGTAGTGACCAACCATGCAGAGGCTAGCCTTGCAAAAGTGACTACTTAAAGAGTTTCTGGACGTGCCGTTTACAACGGGGTCCGAACTGACCGGCTTGCACTAATCCGTATTCCGGTTATTACGTTTCCGAGGACACGCGCTCCGGATTGAGGACTATTTCGACTCAATTCCGGCTTTTGAGCGCGCCGATCATGCGCGGTCTAGTTGTTCAGGGCATTGATGCTCGTATTCGTTCATGCGGTTGCAATTTTTGAACTGGATTCTGATCTTGCGCTATATTGAATATTATTCTAAAGGTTCTGTCAAGTCGGATCTTTTTATCGAGCCAAGAATAAGCAGACCCCGAAGCCATCTCTTTGTTATTATAGGATAATATTGTCATACCAGATGCAGACCTCCCCCTCTTTCGAGCAGCCTGAGATCAAAAATAAAAAAATTGCCACCCACAAAAAAAAATATTGAATGCGATTCTATGATGTGGTACTCTCAAATCATCCTGAATGCTCAACTGCAATTCCACGCTAAAATTGTTGGAGAAAACATGTCTGGCCGACTCACCGACCAGCACAAATCGCCACGAAACCTGCCTCGAAAGTCGACAGCCAATGGGTCGGCAGGGCTCAATGCCCGGATAGGTCCCAAGATGTCGGGTAAGAAAGGGACCCTCCACAAGAGAGTGGGGAGTTCAGACTACGCATTCAGGTCCGTGGCAGCGCGCATGGAAAGCGGCACTACTGATGAATCGCGACCCTGGCCAGGGCAAGTGAGCCTCATGTTAGAGCGAGTGAAACGCGTTTCAGAAGAGTCCGTTTTCCGGCGCGTCTCCCCACGGCAAGGGGTTAGGCGGCGTGGGGGTCGGATCGGCCTGGGACGGCACTTCTCCATATCGCCGTAGTCACTTCTTGATTCTGTTTGGGCGGCATGCGCCTGAAACATGTTGGCCAAAGCCTAAGATCGCTGACCTGGTTTCAGTTTCTCGGCTTAGCAATAAATAGAAGGGAAAGGAGTGCTTAACTATGGCAGATGATCAAAAATGGTACGACGCCCACCTGAAGGTGTATGAGAAGGAAGCGTACGTCGTCGGCATGGATAAGTACCAAGAACTGTACAAACGCTCTATCGAGGACGACAACTTCTGGGCAGAGGCGGCCAAAGAGTACCTCACCTGGGATAAAGAGTGGGATTTTGTCCTCCGTTACGATTTTGAAAAAGGGAATATCGAGTGGTTCGGAGGAGGGGTGCTGAATGCCTCCTACAATTGCCTTGATAGACATCTTCCAAAGCTAAAGGATAAGGTGGCTTATTACTGGGAAGGCGATTCTCCGGATCAATCGAGGGTCGTGACGTATCAGCAATTGTACGACGAGGTGAACAAATTCACGGCCGTCTTGAAGTCCAAAGGCGTCAAGAAGGGTGATCGCGTCATTATCTACATGCCCATGATCGTAGAGCTTTCGGTGGCCATGTTGGCCTGCGCAAGAATAGGTGCGATTCACTGTGTGGTCTTTGGCGGCTTCAGTGCTGAATCCATTGCGGACCGCACTAAAGACTGCGGCGCAAAGCTCGTGATTACGGTGGACGGGGGATTTCGTGGAGGAAAAGCGCTGGGATTGAAGAAAACGGTGGACGAGGCACTTAAGCGCTGCCCTGAAGTGGAAACAGTCATCGTTTACGATCATTGCGGACTCAAAATAGATTTAGACCCCAAAAAGGAATTCTGGTGGCATGAACTCATGGCAGACCCGTCACTGCCCTCTTATGTCAAGCCCGAACCCATGGACGCGGAAGACCCACTGTTCATACTGTATACAAGCGGCAGCACCGGAAAACCCAAAGGTGTGCTTCACACCACCGGTGGCTATATGCTCTATGGAGCCATGACCACCAAGCTGGTTTTCGATATTAAGGAGAATGAAGTTTTCTGGTGCACCGCGGACATCGGCTGGATCACCGGACACACTTACTCCGTGTACGGGCCTCTGACCAACGGATTTACCGCGGTCCTCTTTGAAGGGATCCCCACCTACCCCGATTTCGGCCGATATTGGGCGATCTGCGAGAAACACCACGTGGCTAAATTCTATACGGCCCCGACTGTCATCCGCTCTCTCGCCAAAGAGGGTAGCGAGTACGTGACAAAGCATGACGTTTCATCGCTCAAGCTGCTCGGCACGGTGGGTGAGCCCATCAATCCCGAGGCCTGGCGCTGGTACTATCACTATGTAGGCCGTGACTGGGCGCCCATCGTGGATACATGGTGGCAGACAGAGACCGGTGGCCACCTGATCACCCCACTACCCGGAGTAGGCCCGATCAAAGCGGGTTCTTGCTCATTTCCGTTCTTTGGGGTCGAGCCGGTAATCCTGGATCCGGACACTCGTCAGGAGACTACTTTCCCCGGCCAGGAGGGGGCGCTTTTTATAAAGAAGCCGTGGCCGGGTATAGCGAGATCGGTGTTTGGGGATCACGAGCGCTTCAGAGAGACTTATTTCTCCCGTATCCCGGGACTGTATTTTACGGGCGACGGCGCCAAGAAGGACGAAGACGGCTATTATTGGATAACCGGCCGCATTGATGACGTTATCAATGTCTCCGGCCATCGGATCGGGACAGCGGAAGTTGAATCTGCTCTGGTACTCCACCCCAAAGTGGCGGAAGCGGCTGTGGTGGGATTCCCTCATGCAATTAAGGGACAGGGGATCTACGCGTTTGTTACGCTGAACACAGGTGTGCCCAAGTCCGATGAGCTAAGAAAAGAACTGATCGCGGCGGTGCGCACTCAGATTGGGCCGATTGCCACGCCGGATATGATTCAATGGGCTGACGGTCTTCCCAAGACTCGTAGTGGAAAGATCATGCGGCGCATTCTGCAGAAAATAGCGGCGGGCACTGTGGATCAGCTTGGAGATACTACCACGCTCGCTGATCCGTCTGTTGTCGAGCAGCTGGTGAAAGATCGTCTCGCCTCTGCCTGATCGAGGTCTTGAGGGGCCGACTCGGGTGCTCAAGGCCATCTGTCCGGATCTGAGCTGTGAGTCGGCCTTCATAGGAGCGCATAATGACCGCACAAGTGGAGAAAGAGCCGGGAAGAGCGTGGATCGTCACCTTCGCTGGAATGGCCGTAAATCTGTGTCTAGGGATCCTGTATGCGTGGAGCGTTTGGAAAAAAGCCCTGGTGAATAAGCCTAAGGCGGATTTAGGCGAATTGATGACGGGGATCAATGCAGGCTGGCCGTACTTGACGGACGCCCAGGGTACTGTCGCTTATTTCCTCTGCGGGCTTATATTTGCCGTCTGCATGATACCAGGAGGCAAGATTCAGGACAAGTACGGCCCAAAAGTGGGGGCCACGATGGGAGGCCTCTTGCTGGCCGTGGGCTGCATAATCGCGGGGTTGATGAAGAGTTATGCGGGGCTAATTATCGGCTTCGGAATTCTAGGCGGAATGGGTATGGGTATTGGCTATGCCGCACCTACACCGGCCGCGTTAAAATGGTTTGGACCGCACCGGAGGGGCTTGATTGCAGGTATTACAGTAGGTGGTTACGGGGGAGCCGCGCTTTACATCGCTCCCCTGGCCCAATACTTTATAGACAACTATGGTATCTCGGGCAGCTTCATTGGCCTTGGGATTATTTTTGCCATAGTCGTGATAATCGCAGGTCAGTTGTTATCGTGGCCGCCCGAGGGTTATGTGCCTGCTGCTGCGCCGATTAAACCCACGCCTGTAGGAGCGGTGAAACCATCATTGAGCGGGAGCAAACCCGCCCTTGCGACCGAGGACTGGACGGCCACGGAAATGCTTTCCAAATGGCAGTATTACGCCTTGGTCGGACTGTTTATCGGCAGCTCACAATCAGGCCAGCTAGTGATCGCCAATGCCGCGCCTCTTTTGGCCAAGACAGCCGGCAAACTGGAGTTCTTCGCCTATAACGCGTGGATAATCGCTTCATTTGGCGGCCTGATAAATGCCTCAGGCAGGATATGTACAGGGCTTTATTCAGACAAGATCGGGCGTGCCAATGCCTATATGTTGAACGGCATTGTGTCCGCCATATTCTTGATCTCTACGCCCTTCATTATGAGAATGGAAAGCGTGCCGCTTCTGTTTCTGGCGACAGGTGTGGCTTACTGGCAATACGGCGGCGGACTCGCTTTGCTGCCGTCTTTCACGGCCGACTTCTTTGGCGCCAAGAACCTCGGGACGAATTACGGATTCGTGTTCCTCGGCTGGGGATTGGGATTCTTGATGCCGCTTATAGCCGGGTACATCAAAGACGTTACAGGTTCTTACGAAATTTCATTTTGGCTTTCGGCAGCTGTGTTGATCGGGGCAGTGATCCTTTGCCGACCCACCAAGAGACCGACCAAAACCAAGAAGTGAGGGCAAGCCTTCGCGCGGCAGGATCATACTGGTTGGCACAGCATTTAATTCCTTGCACTTGTGGGATCAGAGCTTAGGTGCTCTGGTCCCGCCCTTTCCTTAGAACGGTAACTCCTACCACCAGGACAACCGACCGACTCTATCTCTGATACATCTGACGCCACCTCTCCTGCTGTTGCCATTGTAGCCACTGCTGGCGATCGTACATCTGTCGCATTTGCTCAAGCTGCTGCCATTGGAGCCATTGCTGTCGGTCATACGCCTGCCTCATCCGTTCCTGCTGTAGCCATTGCTGCATCTGGCCTGCAGCAGTTCCCGGCAAAGCAGTTGATGCAATTATTATTAGCAGACCGAGCCCTAGTGCTCTTGACACGAATTTACCTATTATCTCTTTCATCTCTCTCCCTTTCATCAATTGACGTGATCCTAGAATTGTCCGAGCGCCGGACTGTATCATCAATAGTGATCGCAGCCCCGTGGCGTATAGCACAAAATGGTCTTGAGTTCAGCAAATGGATGCTTTCGGGACGGAAATGTCTCTCGTTTACGGTATGAGGTGCAGGCCAAATCGCCGTCCCGCAAGAGCGAGAATTGGCGTTGGGAGTTGATTAGCCTCTCGGGCACAAAGAACGAGCAAAGTAGCGCAGGAGTCTACAAGCGGTTGCAAAACCTCAATGGAAGAAAAGAATAATGCAATATTTTGTA
>Ga0335071_10001264_pt1 | contig 27277 bp, 22 predicted proteins | sample Lox_Sample_15_FD_206724 | JGI IMG/M metagenome (GOLD analysis project Ga0335071, IMG submission 206724) | Soil microbial communities from Loxahatchee National Wildlife Refuge, Florida, United States - Lox_Sample_1.5 | ecosystem: Environmental > Terrestrial > Soil > Wetlands | place: USA...
AGCGTGGGGGAAGCCGCGCTGCAATATTTCGAAGATCTGCATACATAGATTTTCGGTGGTGGGAACGGTTACAGCAAATTCCTGCAAAGTGTTCAGATTTTCGAGGTTATAGCGGGAGAGGACTTCCCTTTCGACGGCCTGATCGAGATCAACCAGATTGCAGACCATCCCGGTGCTCTGGTTAACAGGGCCGCTTACCGTGACTTCCAGCATGTAGTTGTGGCCGTGTCCGTGGGGGTTGTTGCATTTGCCGTAGGTGGACTGGTTTTCCGCGGCTGACATTTCCGCATTGTGCAGGCGGTGAGATGCAGAGAACAGGTAGCGGCGGGTGAGGTGGGCCTTCATCAAGGCACCTGCTCGAAGGCAGACTTGATGAACGCGAGATCGTTCGCTGCGCCTAAAAAACGGCTGCGCTCGGGAGGACGCCGATCTTCTGGAAATTTGCGATTCATTCTTCTCCGTAGAAATCCACAAAAAGGTCTGGAGTTTCGTAAACGCGCACTCGGTGCAGGCTGGCATTCTGGAGTTTTGGCTTGAGGCGCTGCCAGACTGCAATCGCTATGTTTTCCGTTGTCGGAATCTGGGTAAGGAATTCGGGAACTTCTTTGTTTAGGAAACGGTGGTCCATGGCGTCGAGAACCTCGTGGTTCATGACTTCCTTGAGTTGCTTGAGGTCGACGACGAATCCGGAGCGCGGGTCGACTTCGCCTTTGACGGTGACTTCGAGCGTGTAGTTGTGGCCGTGGCCGTTGGGGTTGTTGCATTTGCCGAAGATGCGCTGGTTCTCTTCGGAGGAGAATGCCGGGTTGTGGTAGTAGTGCGAGGCGGCGAATTCGGCTTTACGCGTTAGGTAGACCATTTGTTCTAAGAAAAACTTTTTCCGCGAATTCACGCGGATATTGCGAACTCAATTCTATTTGATTATTGCTCGGGGCTCAGGTCGCGAGATGGCTCCTGCGCGTATGGGTCAATATTCTGCCAGCGGTTGGAGTTGATTGTTTCCTGCTCGGGACAGAAGTTCTTGCCCGGTTCGAAGACGATGATTTTATAGACATAGCGCTTGTGGTGAGGACGGTCGTAGGCAAGCGCGAAAGCGATCCCTCTCTTTTTGTCGAACCAGAAGACCAAGGGGCGCGATCCGAGAGCGGGAGAAAGATCGCCGAGTAGCACTCCGGCGCGCAGGTCTTTGTAGACGCTGTGAACTTTTTCGGGGGGGTCGAAAATTGTGATCCCTTCGGCTGTCACGAAACGTGTGGTGGAAGACTCAATCTGAAAAATCTTGTCCTTCTTTATCCGGATGAAAACGTCGCCGTGGCCGATCGGGTTGGTATTGTCGACCCAATCAAAGGTGGTTCCGCAGGGGTCTTCCCACTCCTGATCAATATCTTTCTTGGGGAAAAGTTGCAGGGCTTTGTCGCGGGAGTCATTGAGCTTCAGAGGACCGATGCTCTGTCCGGGTTCGATGACTGTGTTCGCGAAGTGAGGCTCGTCGTCTGCGGATTGTGCGTGCAAGGCAGTCAGGGATAAAGCGAACGTCAGAAGGAGCAGAGCTTGTGGCGTCTTCATGAATGAGTTTTCCGGCGGGGTCGTGTTGCGTGGTGCTGATGAATTCGAGGTACGGTTCGTTGGTTCGTAGGTGCGACCTTTCCAGCCGACAGTTCCTTTCGCATGGGCGCGTTTGGAGCGGAGGAGGAGGTAGGCGAACATGGGCATGCCAAAGAGGGCACCGAGAAACGTCATGACTGAGTCAAAGTTCGCCCGCTTCAGTCGGCCTGTTAAAAAGAGAAAACTGCTGACGAAAACTGGTCCCCACCACCAGAGTCCCCAAGGCAAGACGGCCCAAGAAATCGCAATTGCCCACGGAACAGCCCAAAGCCCCAAACACTCTGCTGCAAGCCATCCGGGCTTTGGAAATAGAAGGGCCAGGTTCTTGGTCCAGCCTTCGCGGAGTTGGGAGAAGCTGTGGTACATGCGAGTGCGGACAGATTCGGAGTAGCGGAATCGCAGCCTGTAGCCTGCCGCCTTTACGCGGCGGGCCAGGGCAACGTCTTCGAGGATTTCTGAGGCGACTGAGACGTGGCCGCCGATTGCGTGGTAGACGTCCCGGCGGATCAGGATGAATTGCCCGTTGGCGGCGGCCTCCGGCGAGTTGGGATCGCTTACTTTTGATGGCGGGAAGTGGCGCGCGAGTTCGGCGAAGACCACTGGGAGAATCGCCATTTCCCAGAACGTGACTGCGATCTGCTCTGGAGAGTACGAAAGAACATCGGCGTTGTTGTCTTTCGCTTCTTTCAGTGCGCGAGCGAGAGATCCCGGAGTGTGGATCGTATCGGCGTCGGTGAACAGCAACCATTGGCCGAGGGCTTCTCTGGCCCCCATGGCGACGGCGTTGTTTTTTCCGGTCCAGCCTTCGGGTAGAGAAGTTGCATCGATCACGCGGACCTTGTTGAACGATTCGGCGATTTCGCGGGTGCGGTCGGTCGAGTGATCATTGACGACGATAATTTCGAAATCGACGCCACTTTGAGAGATGAGGGATTCGAGGCACGTGCCAAGGGAGGTTTCTTCATTCCGTGCGGGGATGATGACGGAAAGTTGAGGCGTCGTCAGCGGCAATGGTTCGAGCATCGATAATCCAAATCTCGGTTGACCTGAAACAACTCACATGGAAGGCGACACCGCTACGCCCTTCAGTCGTGCTTTATGCGAGGCCTCTTTCACCCTTCGGAGCTTAACCCCTTGGAGTTTGGCACCCACAGCTTACGCCGTGGGCTGCAAGCTGTCGCCGCTTCGCGGCGACAAGCGGGCGAGGCGCGCGCTCCACATACTCCGGAATCCTTTATTATATCTGCGTGCGTGCCTTCTCTCATTTCTGCCTTCTCTTCGTTGCGTGCCTGGCGCTGATATCTCTTTCGGCTTGCTATAGCGGGTCGCGTCCGCCGCGGATAGGATCGGCAGCGCCGGAAATTACGATTCAGGATTCGGACCACTCCGTCAAACTCAGCGACTACCGGGGACAGGTGGTGGTGCTGAATTTCTGGGCGACGTGGTGTCCTCCGTGCGTGGAAGAGATGCCGTCGCTGGTAGAGATGCAACGCCGGATGAAGGCGAAGGGCATCACGGTGATTGGTGTGAGCGTAGACGTCGACCAGAGTGCCTACAATCGCTTCCTCAAGGATCACAATGTCAATTTGCTGACCGTGCGCGACCCCGGGCAGAAGAGCAGCAATCTTTACGGCACGTTCAAGTTTCCCGAGACGTACATCATCGACCGCAATGGCGTGATGCGAAGGAAGTTCATCGGGGCCGTGGATTGGACCGAGCCGGAGATCACGGATTTTCTGGGGAAGTTGTAGGCCGGCCTTTTACCACGGAGTCACAGAGTCACGGAGTTAACCTAATTTCCTCCTATTCGTCTATAACAGCGTGGGTGTGTTTCAAACGTTTCCCTGACATTACTGTGAAGATCCGGAGCTTCAAAATCCCCACTTCTGGCGCAAACTGCGCCGAAGAAATGGAACATCCATAGCATTTGAAGGAGCGATCCGATGCTTGTAAAACCTTCCCGTTCGACTGCTATCCGCTTCGCATTGATCCTTCTCATCGCTTCCCTTCTGACTATTTGCGTGGCCGCGAAGAGTCCAACCAAGGCAGCGAGTACATCGGGACGCTTGCAGCGCGTGGAGGAGACGGCCTTCGATTTACCCGGAAAACCGGGCGAAGCTCCGATTCGGTTGAACCTGGCGGAATTGATGAAGACATTCAACGTGCCGGGGCTGAGCGTCGCGATTATCGAGAACTACAAGATTGTCGACGCGAAGGCTTATGGCGTGATTGAGCCCGGGTCGAGCACGCCGGTGACGACGAAGACTCTGTTTCAGGCCGGTTCGATCAGTAAACCTGTCGCAGCTACAGGTGCAATGTATCTGGTTCAACAGGGTAAGTTGTCGCTGGATGGAGATGTAAATCAGAAACTCAAGACCTGGAAGGTGCCCGAAAACGACTTCACGAAGACCGAAAAAGTCACGCTGCGACGAATCATGTCGCACACCGCGGGCCTGACGGTGCACGGATTTCCCGGGTATGACGTAGACGCGCCTCGACCGACAATCGTGCAAGTACTGAATGGAGAAAAGCCGGCCAATACCGATCCGATTCGCGTGGATACAGTGCCCGGCACGAATGAGCGGTATTCGGGAGGAGGAGTGACGATCGAACAACTGCTCATGATGGATGTAACCGGAAAGCAGTTCCCTGCCCTGATGCGGGAGCTCGTCCTCGACAAGATTGGCATGAGCGATAGCAGTTATGAGCAGCCCTTGCCTACGGCCCGTGCTGCGATGACGGCAGGCGGCGCGTACGCCGATGGGAAGCCTGTGCACGGAAAGTGGCATATCTATCCAGAGATGGCGGCGGCTGGGTTGTGGACTACGCCCACCGATCTGGCGAAGTTTGCGATAGAAATTGCGCTGTCGAAGCAAGCCAAGGCGAATCACATCCTGTCGCCGAAGACGACGCAGGAGATGCTCACTCCGGTTATGGATGAGGCTGGTCTTGGTTTCTTTTTCGAAAAGGATAATCCAGGACAATTCGGCCACAATGGGGCCGACGAGGGTTTTCAGGCGTTGCTCACAATGAACGCAGAAACCGGGAACGGCATTGCGATGATGGCGGACTCAGACAATGGCATCTCCGTCATGAATCAGGTTCTGCGGCGCGTCGCGGCGGAATACGGTTGGAATTACAAAATGCAGGCGGATACCGGCGCCGACTTGTTCATCATCTCGAAGCTCAAAGGCGCAGCGGCGGCGATCGAGGAATACGATCTGCTGAAGTCACAAGATTCGTCAAAGGTGAATGAAGCTACGCTTAATGAGTTGGGATATCGGCTGCTTTATGGCGACAAAGAGATGGACTCCATTGAAGTCTTCAAGAAAAATGTGGAGCTGTATCCGCAATCGGGGAACGTGTATGACAGTTTGGGCGAGGCGTATGCCAAAGTCGGGCAGAAGGATTTAGCGATCCAGAATTATGAGAAGTCACTGCGGCTGAATCCGAAGAATAACAACGCCATCGAACAATTGAAGAAATTGAAGGGAGATGGAGGAGAGGCGATGGGCGAACAGAATAGCGAGCCGAAAATCGTTCAGCAGGATGGGTTCACCGTCGTGGGTATCTCGGCGCGCACAACGAACGCGAACGAGATGACAGCGCAGGCAGTAATTGGGCCGATGTGGGGACGGCTATTTCAAGAAGGAGTCATCGACAAAATTCCGAACAAAACCGACCGGAAGATCGTGGCCGTCTACACCGATTATTCGAGCGACCACAATGGCGAGTACACCTACGTGCTTGGGGCGCGCGTGAGTTCCGATAAAGATGTGCCGGCGGGAATGGTGACGCGCAAGCTTCCTGGCGGGAAATACGCGATGTTTACGTCAGAAAAAGGACCCGGGCCGAAAGTTGTGCCAGCTTTGTGGATGAAGATCAATTCCCTGCCCCGGAATGCGGTCGGCGCGGACCGGGTCTATGGAGCGGACTTCGAGATTTATGACCAGCGGGCGGTGGATCCGCAGAATCTGCAAATGGATGTATATGTAGGAATCAAGTAGGGATCTCTACAACAGCGATCATGGTGAGGGTAACTGAATTAATCGCGGTGGGAATGTGCTACTCCACCCAGGAACAAGCCGCACCGGGCGTGCTATCGCAGTAAAGGACACGCCATAGTTTGGGCTTGTGGACCGACGTCCAATCGCGCCCTTGAATGAAGTAGGGCTTGGCCCAGACCTCGCTGTCGATGGTGCGAGGGGCCAGGACGGTTACTTGAACCGCAGTTTCGGCGGGAATGCCGGTGCGGGGATCCATGATGTGCGAGTACCGATGTCCTCCGACGCGGAATGATTTCTCGTACGCTCCAGAGGTCGAGAGCGACATATCTTTCAGAAAGACTTGCGCGGCATTTTTGCGGTGATCCCATGGGTCGGCAATGCTGATGGGCCATCCGCGCGACTCGTCGGGGGGATTTCCGAGCCCGTAAATGCTGCTGCCGGATGCGGCGACAAGCGCGTTGCGAAATCCACGTGCGCGCAGGATCGCGACCATGCGGTCGACGGCATAGCCTTTGCCGACGCCGCCGGGATCGATCTCGACACCGGGATGGTCAAAGTGAATCGCGTGCTCGCGGGCGTTGAGTTGAATGTGTTCGTATCCCACTGGTTCTCGCGCTTCGCGAAGTTGCTCCGAAGATGGGACCTGACGTGTCCCGCCGAAGAATCCCCAGGCGCGCATCAGCGGACCGACTGTGATGTCGAAAGTGCCTTCGCTCGCGCGACTGTAGTCGAGACAATCGGATAAGAGCTGAAATAATTCCGGCGATACTGCGACCGGATGCGCCGCTGCTTCGCGGTTGATGCGGCTCCATTCACTCGCAGGCTTATAGTTCGAGAGAAGTTCGTCGAGACGGTGGGCTTCGTCGAAGGCCGCGTCGATCGCATGGTTCATCGACGCCTGATCGTCGCCATAGAGGACGATCGAGAACGTCGCGCCCATGGCGTCCGTGGTGCGTTCGAGCCGCTGCGCTCCCGCTGAATGCACCAGCAGAAGCGCAGCGAACATGGGGAGGCAACAGCGAATCAAGACTCTCCTTGCCCCTTTGGCATCTGGCTCTTCCAGAATGATTCGTACTCGAACATCGCCTCTTTGATCGGCACTCCGCGAACGTCGATCTTCGTGAGATCTGCGGAGCCGATGCCTACCGCCTCGGCGAGAAGCATCATGTTATCGGCGTACTGGAATGTTTCATCGCCGGGATGCAACTGGTCCGGCGGATGGTCCTTGGGATTCTTGTAGACGCGGTAGGGCGCCTCGTGGCGTCCGGCACGCGGATTGTAGCCCATGCAGGCGGCGGCCACGGTATCAGTATTCACGCAATTCTTGCCGACGATGAGAATTCCCGGGTGAACGGGCTTGGAACCCAGCACCCACGGGCCTTCACCGCCAACCATGGAGACAATGCCATCAGCAATCGCGAGATCGACAGGCCGCGCGCCCAGAATATCGACCAGAACGCGCGGGAGCCGCCAGCCTTCGTAGCGCGTCGATTGCGGATCGAGTTCAACCGGAGCGCCGGAAGGAGATTGCTTGTATCCGTAGTGGAAGACCTGCTCGCGGTCCTTGTATATGCCGATCGGCGTGATGCCGAAAAGATTCTTGATGCAGATGGTGATGCCCATCTCTTCGTGGTTCTTCATCTTGCCCATGCTCACGAAGAAATCGCAATCTTCATAGGAATGATTCATCTGGAAGGCCGGGAAGACGTACGGCGTGCTCTTCACTTTCAGTAGAGAGAACTGCTTCTCTCCCGGCTTGTCGGTATCTTCAAATTCGACAATCGGGGCGGCATTGCGAATGGCGTTCACATCCCATCCGCCGGACAGCAATTTGTCTTCGAGTTTGTAGCCAGGCTTGCGGCTCTCTGTCCCTTCCAGAATGCGGACGCGCTTCGCGCCCAGCGCTCCGAATGCCGCGACCGCCGAGCCGACAGCGCGCGGATGGACCCAATGTGTATCGCCGGTGGTGTAGCCGGGAAAGCGTCCGTCACCGGTGAGATTGACTTTGATGCCTACGGTCTTTCCTTTGACCTTCTGGTCGATCCCGCCGATTTGGTCGAACATCTGTCGGAATTGCGTGGTGAGGTCCGCATCGTAGGTGTGGACTTTTGCGACGGATACGGGTTCTGCCGGAGCCGTCGATGCGGCTTGTGCAACTTCTGTGGAGCGAGCCTGGGATGGCCGCGCTACGGCCTTCGGCACTGCGACTGCGCCTGCAGCGAGACCAGAAATTGCCAGCCAATCGCGCCGCGTCATTCGTCCTTTACACATGCTGTTGCCTCCTCGTTTTATTGCATTGAAACGGCACCCCATAACAAAAGCCTCGGAATCGTGACCTCAGTTCGTCCTTCTTCGCTGCGCAGAGGCAGATCCACCGGAGCGCCGTCGGGACACTCCAAACGAGCCGAACGGAACTTGCCGGCAACGCGCAGAGTAATTGCCTCAACCGGATGATCGAAATAGTTGACCAGCTGAACCAGCAACGGCAGACCGTCAATACCGCCGCTTGTCGACGTGATCACTGAGGGAACGTTGAACGGGACAATGCCCAAGTCGTCGTCCGAAAGTACTTCTTTCAGATCGTGTGCGAGAGCTTCAGGATCGGGATCCTTGTAGACGGTCACAGTCCCTTTGCCCGCAGGGAGTTCGGCGTAGGGCTCCGTCTTCGGAGCACCTCCCCAAGAGGGGCCGGTGAAGACGAGCCCGCCATTCTCAGCGAAGTCCTTCAAGACTTTTTGCTCGTCTGCGGAAGGAGGATCGAGTTCGGTGGCAACGATTGCACGGAACTTCGCTAGGCGCGTGGCGTTGAGATCGTTACGCGAGATCAACTGGTATGCAACTTGGCGACGGGTGGCGAGTTTTAAATACTCATCGACGCGGTCTGGCTGAGAACTGGCCGGGTCAACCACGATGCCGACATTTCCGTAAGGTGCGAGAGCACGCCACTCGGAATGACTTTCGGCGAATCTCAGATAGCTAGAAAGACGCCGCCATATTTCCAGCGCAGTGGAATCGCCAGTTCTCAACCTGGTACGGAGAGAATCGTCGAGCGAGACGATCCAGCGAGCTCGGGCTGCTGAAGCATCAGCGACCGCCCGATCGTAGTCGACGGCTGACGGACTTTCGAGTTGGCTACTGATCCAAATCTGGTGTGCGGACCAGGAAGTCGGAATAGATCGCATCAACCAGATATTGGATTCGATCCACGGCTGGCTCGAGGGCGTGCCACGGATCCCCATTTCGGCAAGGTTGCGTCCGCTGGGCATCACACCTGCGACGGCTGTGATTGGCGCAGGTTTCCATCGTGCGGAGAAGGCGTCTTTTGCGATCTCAATGACCCGTAAGGAGCCAGCCGCCTTATGTAGTGCGGTGGGAAATTCCGGAGGAAAATCGCCGTCGAGCACAAGTCCGTTAAGCGAGGCCTTGTTGGTATCCGCTGCGATTTTCGAGGCGTCACCCGCCGCATATACCAGACCTAGCACCGCCAGACCGCGCTTGTGGGCAGCTTCCGCATAGGTTTTTACGAGTTCCACCTGTGCGGCTTCGACGGCCGCATCGGCAGGTGCGCTCCAGGTGACCAGCAGACAGTTCACAGGCGAGCCGTCGAGAAGAGCGAGTGTGGCGGGTTCGTACCAGCGGAGCAGATGGTCGCGAATCGCAGGATCGGCCGAAAGAGTCTTTGCTTGGGTTCGCCACGCAACCTCGAGTGGGCCGCCCGTCCAGCGAATTGGAACCCAAGCCTCCGGAGCCGGAATGGAAGAGGCACGGAGCTGGCAAGAGAGCAGGACGAGAGCCAACAGACAGACGAACCAGCGCATCGGCCGTGCGTTCAAAAAGGTCGCACTCGACCGGCGGATCGCAATCTTTAGCAGCCACCGAGAATCGACCTGTTTCGTCCGCGACGGATCGTCGATCGCAGGAGCGACAACCGATTCGTCGCTGATGAAAGGCTTCGACCGAGGCAAAGCGTCGGTCCTCCGGGAAAGACAAATCCTCGAACAGATTTCTTTACGCGAGCGGATCAGGAAAAGCTGTGACGGGAGTCACAATTCGACGCGGTTCCATTGAGCGAAATTCAGGATGGCACTATTTCGCTTTTCCGCTTTGCGTCCATTGAAAACGGTGGGGCGGATTCCTTGAAACAGAAATGGGCCTGGGATGTGGTGCTCTGCAAGTCATCAAGACCGCGCGTGAATAGCCTATCGCGGTTTGCGGACTACGGTGCCGTTCTTCATCACGAAGTCGACTTTTCGCAGCGATTCGGTGTCGTCGAGCGGGCTTGACGGCATGGCGATAATGTCGGCGAACAGGCCTTTGGCGATTGCGCCGCGGTCTTTCTGAATTCGCAGCAGCTCAGCGTTGATTGTCGTCATGCTCTTTAAAACTTCGGCATTTGGAACTCCAGCGGCCCGCCAGACCGCGAGGTAGTCCCAGGTCATTTGGGCGCGATCCTCGTCTTTATAGTCTGTGACAATGTCAGTGGAGAAGCCGATCTTGACGCCAACTTTGTGGGCGCGACGCAGCCGATCAATAATGGCAACCCCGATTTCCTGTGCATGGTTAAATTCACCTCCCTCAAAGTGACTTGTCGGGAAGTCCGTGCTCGAGAGAACGATTCCCTTCTCTTTCATGCGGCGAAGCTGGTCGTCGGTGAGATAGAAGCCGTGTTCGATGGAATCGACGCCGGCGGCGATCACATTGTCGGCGGCTTCGCCTCCGAGGACGTGCACGGCGACAGGGCGGTTGGCATGATGGGCCTCTTCGACTGCGGCGCGGACTTCTTCGACCGAATAGTGGTAATCGCTGTTGTCGGCGACGAGCTTAATGAGATCGGCGCCGTAGAAGATGTTTTCGCGGATAGCCTTGCGGATTTCGTCAGGAGAATCAGCGTCGTAATATTCGAAGCGCCAGAAGGGACCGATTTCCGGCGGGATGCCGCTGCTCTGGCCGCCGTAGGGAGCAATGATCTTGCCTGCGGTTTGTACGGTCGGTCCGACGAACCATCCGGCATCGATGGCCTTGCGGAGATCGACGGCGGCGAAGTTCGCGTCGTTGCCGACGTCGCGGACGGTGGTGACTCCGGCATTCAGGAGTGTCTGCGCAATGCGTAGCCCCTTCAGCGCTCGCAGCCCCGTGCTTTCGGCCAGATAGTTGTGATCGAGCTCGTGAAAATACTTCACGCTCTGGGTGACGTGGGTATGTGCGTCCATGATGCCGGGCATGACCCATTGGCTGGAGAGGTCGATGATTTGCGCGTCCTTGGGGATCGATACGCCCGCTCCGACCGCCTGAATTTTTTTATCTTTGACCAAGATGACTTGATTTTTAGCGACAGCGCCGGTGGCGGGATCGATGAGGATTCCGGCGCGGATGACGATGGTTTGGGCAAAAGCGGAGACTGCCAGGAACAGGCACACTGCGAGAAGTCGTTTCATTTTGTCCCCCCCTTTTCGGTTGTGGAAGAGGCCGGAGTTTAACACAGGAGCCGAAGTGGTCCAAGGCTGGACAATTTGGGCGAGGCAAGCGCGCTAGATAAGTCCGCGATGGCGCTGGTAGAGGAGGTTTTGACTGCGGCTCGGATCGGGGCTACGGCTGCGTGAGCCCGAATACCCCTACGCCGGCGGTTGTGCCTACGTAGACCTTCCCATTAATGATCGTTGGCGTGAAGAAACTGACCCCTGTACCGAAGTGGTCTCGCCCGTCGGGAGCCCAGTTACTGTTGTACAGTTCATTCGCCAGATTTCCGGCGTCGTAAGCGTGCAACACCGCCAGATTTCCATTCTCGGCAGCCCACAGGATCGCATTGCTGGCGCCATTTGCAGAAATGCTGGGGGTTGCCCCTGGATATGGGAGGGCAGTCGGTGTCTGAGACACCGGAGTGCTGCTGAGTTGCGCTTTCGAGATCGGAAAGGCTTTGATCGTGTCCCCTACCGCTCCGAAATAAACCGTATTGTTGAAGTATGCTGGCGTAGAAAACACTTTGCCGGCCAAAGCGCCCTGCACTTCCTGATAGATGTTGTTTGCATTTGGATTGAACTTCCCCATCGAATCCCGATCCACTACGTAGATCATGCCGTCCTTACCGGCTCCCACTGCGAGATGACGTGTGTGTCCGGCATTGTCGGTAAGATCGGGCAGCAGCAACGCTCCCCCTGATCCAAGATCGAGGTCCTTTGAGTTCTCGGTAGCCTGATCCATCATTTCAAAGTAATCGGCAACCGCCAGCTGCTTGTTCGTAGTGGAGATCTTCAAGAAAGCATTGCCAAAGTCGCCTCCGCTAGGGAATCCCTGAGCATCGAGCGCTGTGTCGAAAGCGCCATTGGCATCGAGTGCATAAATGTTTCCGATTGCATCCGCCGCTGGCCCCGCACCGCTCATCCACAGCGAGCCTCCACTTCCATTCGGAGCGAAATTCAACACCGTTACCTGTGCAAGTGTGTTTTGGTCATAGCCAATCAGCCAACCCGTGTAAGGGCGGATATCACAGTGCGAACCCCAGCTGGTATAGACGACACCGTTCAACAGAAGCAGGCCCGGTCGCTCGAGTTGCTGTCCAGGATCGAAGATGACGTTGCCGCCGGAGCTGTTGTCGCCGGTTCCTGGATACTGAGCTTGGATGTCCTTCGGCCCGCCGAATTCCTCCGCACCCGTCGTTACATCGAGGGCATGCAAGCGCTGATGCTGGTTCCCGCTCGCGTCCTTCGACATCGTCACTACGTAAATTGTTCCGTGGGGCCCCGCCTTGGGATCAATGACCGGTGTGGAAGTGGTGCCGATTAGTCCCAGGCATGCGGGGTCGTCGGCGAGAGACTCCCCTACCCCGAGAGTCGAGACTTGCCACAGCCCGTTTCCAGTATCTGCGTCAATGCCATAAACACTTGCATTTTCGGTCGCAATGAACAGGACGTTATGTGTTCCCTGCCCTGCAATAGTCAGATTGGGCAAGTAGAGCGGTTGAGCTTCGACCCGGCCATCGGCAGGAATTACGAACAATAAGCCGAACTTCAAGGAATGAACCTTTGCCGGCGTCAGGGTGACCTCGTTCAGGTTCTGACCAGTTCTGGCATTGTCGTTGTGGTACGTCGTAACTGCGCTTGTAGTGAAAGGCGCCGGAACAGGCTCGATGTTGCCGTTGCCCCAGCAGCTCATCAAACAGAGCCCGCCAGCACACACACAAGCCATTGCAAAGGGAGAGAGCACCCCGTTGATATTTTTCATCAGTGAAATTAGGGCTCGAGAACCAGGATGTGAGCTATGCCCGGGACGACTCTCGAGTTCCAATATGTTACAGCCTCCCGCTTGGGGTGCAAAGTTCCTTTGTAATTGCCGAAACCAAACCGAAACTCATACCTGCGTTGGGGGATCAGGCCGAGAATACCGACAACGAATATCGGATTCCTGCAGAGACGGTAGCTTCTAGGGTCTCGTAGGTGAAGATCAAGAAAGGGTTCTGGGAATGTTGCTCGTAATTCAAATGAAGTTGTGAGGAACTTCACGTGCAAACTGCGATGTTTCCTTAGCTGTTGAAAAAGTCCGGTTTCGCGAGAAATGCACCAAAATCAAGGGATAGAGAATATCCAGAAAATTGAGATCGTCGTTTGTAGGGCATCTTAGCGCACAATTTTTCTGAGCATTTTTCTTGGATCGAGTTTTTCGACGGCCACTCCTGAATACAACAAAGTCGAGGCTATTGCTGCTTGAGTCCGAATACTCCGACCCCACTGAGCGAGCCTACGTACACCTTTCCGTTCACGACCGTCGGAGTGATGAATTTATTTCCAGTACCGAAGTGGTCTCGTCCGCCGGAAGCCTGGTTGCTGTTGTATAGTTCGTGCGCCAGATTTGTGGCGTCATACGCATGCAATATGGCTGGAGTGGCATTTTCGGCGGCCCATAGAATCGCGTTGCTGGTGCCATTGGCAGAAATGCTCGGGGTTGCACCTGGATACGCAAAGGGAGTCGGCGTTTGGGACGACGGGGTGGAGCTGAGTCGAGCATTCGAGATGGGAAAATCTTTGATCGCATTCCCGACTGCTCCGTAATAAGCCGAGTTGTTGAAGTATGCCGGTGTTGAAAACACGCCACCGGCCAAGGCGCCTTGAAACTCCTGGTAAACACTGTTCGAGCTCGGGTTGAACTTCCCCATGGAATCCCGGTCCAATATGTAGATGGCGCCGTCTTTGCCGGCTCCGACTGCGAGATGGCGTGTCTGCCCAGAGCTGTCGGTCAGATCGGGGAGCACCAAAGCTCCACCGGATCCAAGATCGATGTCGGATGAGTTCTCCGAAGCCTGATTCATCATTTCGAAGTAATCGGCTATCGCGAGCCGCTTGTTAGTGGTGGAGATCTTCAAGAAGGCGTTTCCGAAGTCGCCTTCGCTGGGAAATCCCTGAGCATTCAGTGTGGTATCGAAAACGCCATTTGCGTCCAGAGCGTAGATATTTCCGTTCGCGTCGGCAGCGGGACCGGCTCCGCTCATCCAAAAGGCACCCTCATTCCCATTCGGAGTGACATTCAATACTGTTACCTGAGCGAGGGTGTTTTCGTCATAACCAATCATCCAACCTGTGTAGGGACGAATATCGCAGTGGGAACCCCAACTGGTATAGACGACTCCGTTGAGCAGAAGCAGCGCAGGCCGCCCAAGTTGTTGTCCGGGATCGAAGATGACGTTACCGCCCGAGCTGTTGTCGCCGGTTCCTGGATATGAGGCCTGGATGTCCTTGGGACCTTCGAATTCCTCGGTACCGGAAGTTACGTCGAGGGCATGGAGGCGCTGATGATAATTCCCGCCTGCGTCCTTCGACGCCGCAACGACATACATGGTTCCATGGGGCCCCGATTGAGGATCGATGACAGGCGTAGAAGTAACACCGATTTGCGGCGTCACCTGAATGCATCCTGATCGTCGCTGGGTAACTCGCCTGTAGTCAACGTCGAAACTTGCCAAAGTTGTGTCCCACTATCGGCGTCGAAAGCATAGACGGTATCGCTCTCGGTGGCGACGAACAGCACGTTATGGGTTCCTTGGCCTGCGATGTTTAGATTAGGGAGGTAGAGAGGCTGTGCGTCCGGGAAGCCGTTGGTTTTAATGAGAAAAAGCAAGCCGAAATTCGGAGAATTCACGTTTGCCGGGGTAAGAATGGTCTCATTGAGATTCTGCCCGGTTCGCGCATTGTCATTGTGAAAAGTGGTTACAGTACTCGTGGTGGAGGGCGGCGGAGGTGGCGAGCCAATTCCTCCACCAAACTGGGCATTGCCGCCGCAGCTCATCACATATAACTCAACGACAAATAAAGAGGTGAATGCGAAACCTGGAGCAAGCTTCTTGAGGCACATAATCTCTGAAACTTGTTCTCCGCTCGATCGGGAGATTTTCCTTAGAACGTTAAGAGCGCCGAGTTCAAAGCTCAACCCTCCTCACCAGGACAAGAATTATGACGCGCGTGAGGTTATCTGAGCCCGAATACTGCAATGCCGGTGAGCGTAGGGACGTAAACCTTGCCGTTGACAACCGTTACCGACATGAACCCCATGCCGGTACCGAAGTGGTCCCGTCCGCCGGATGCCATATTGCTATTGTACAGCTCGTGGGACAGGTTGGTTGCATCATAGGCACGCAAGATGGCGGGGCTGAAATTCTCGGCTGCCCATAGAATTGCGTTGCTGGTGCCATTCGCAGAAATACTCGGAGTGGCGCCGGGATAAGTGAAGATGGTAGGGGACTGGGACGTTGGTGTGCTGAGTTGGGCATTCGAGATGGGAAAAGCTTTGATGGTGTCCTTGACTGCGCCGTAGTAAAGGGTGTTATTGAAATATGCCGGCGTGGAAAAGACGGCGCCTCCCAACACGCCCTGCAATTCCTGATAGATGTTATTCGCATTGGGATTGAACTTCCCCATCGAATCTCGATCCACGACATAGATGTTGGAGTCCTTGCCAGCACCCACCGCGAGATGACGTGTATTTCCGATACTGTCCGTCAGATCCGGCAACAGCATCGCACCACCGGAACCCAGATCCATGTCCGCAGCTGTTTCAGATTCCCCATTCATCATTTCGAAGTAATCGGCGACGGCTAACTGCTGGTTCGCGGTGGTGAGCTTCAGGAAAGCATTGCCGAAGTCGCTTTCGCTGGGGAATCCCTGCGCGTTGAGGGTGGTATCAAAAACGCCATTGGCCGACAGCACGTAAATGTTTCCATTTGCGTCTGCTGCCGGCGCAGCGCCGCTGTTCCAGAGCGAACCTCCGTTTCCGTTAGGAGCAAAATTGAAGACCATTGTTTGCGTCAGGGTGTTTTCGTCGTAGCCGATAAGCCAGCCGGTGTAAGGACGGATGTCGCAGTGCGAACCCCAACTGGTATAGACGACGCCGTTAAGCAAGAGAAGCCCAGCCCGCTCCAGCTGTTGTCCCGGATTGAAGATAACATTGCCGTCAGAACTGTTATCGCCCACTCCTGGGTAGGATGCCTGGATTTCCTTTGGGCCACCGAACTCCTCGACGCCGGACGTTACATCGAGAGCATGCAAACGCTGATGGTGGTTCCCGCTTGCGTCCTTGGACATGGTCACAAGGTAGATTGTCCCATTCGGCCCAGCCTTGATGTCGATGACGGGCGTGGAAGTGATGCCGAGATCTCCAATTGCCGGGCAACCAGGATCGTAGTCGTAGCTCTCACCTCCGCCCAAGGTCGAGGTTTTCCAAAGTTGCTGCCCGGAATCGGCATCGAAGCCAAAGGCCGTGTCGCCTTCCGTTACAACGAAAAGTACATTGTGTGTTCCCTGCCCTGGGATCGTAAGGTTGGGCAAATAGAGTGGCTGGGCATGGAAAACTGTGTCAGTGGGAATCGAGAACAATAAGCCGAAACTCGATGGATTCACATTCGCTGGCGTGAGAATGGTCTCATTGAGGTTCTGTCCGGTTCTGGCATTGTCGTTGTGCCAAGTCGTGACAGAGGCTATCGTGGGAGCCGGAGGCGTGGTTACTAAGTTGGCGCTTCCGCCGCAGCTGACTAGATACAGTGCCCCGATGAACAAACACACCAACGAGAAGGCAGCATAAAGCTGCTTAATGTATCTCATTATCGTGACCTATTTACGGCTCGAGAACCAGACTGGTTGTTTTCCTGGGACGCCCTCGATCGTCGCCATTTTACAGGTCGATGCGGCGGATGCCAAGAGAATTTGCAATAACCGACACGGAACTGAAGCTCATGGCTGCAGCGGCGAGGATCGGGCTCAAGAGAATGCCGAAGAACGGATACAGAATTCCTGCGGCGATGGGAACTCCGAGCGCGTTGTAGACGAAAGCGAAGAAAAGATTCTGGCGGATGTTGCGCATGGTGGCCTGGCTGAGGCGGCGGGCGCGAAGGATTCCGGTGAGGTCTCCTTTGACGAGAGTGATTCCACCCGATTCCATTGCGACGTCCGTTCCCGTACCCATTGCGATGCCGACGTTGGCCTGAGCGAGCGCAGGGGCGTCGTTGATGCCATCGCCCGCCATGGCGACGACTCTTCCCTGCTGTTGGAGTTTCTTGATGACTTCGGCTTTTCGCTCGGGGAGGACTTCAGCTTCGAATTCGGTGATGCCGAGTTGCTTCGCGACTCGCGCCGCAATGAGCTGATTATCTCCAGTGAGCATGATGACACTGGGGATGCCCGCTCTCTGCAGTTCCCGCAGCGCCTGAGGAGCTGAACGCCTGGCTTGATCTTCGACGACAAGGAAGCCGACGTACTTACCGTCGATCGCTACGTCCAGCAGAGTACCCGGGGTAGCGCCGTGCGTGCTCGGGACCTCCCGCTTGACGGCGCCGAGGTCGAACATCAACGCGGCATTGCCCACTGCGATTTTGTGACCCTCGACCGTGCCTATGATTCCCTTCCCTGTGACGGACCTGAATTCCTGCGGTTGCGAAAGTGTCAAGTTCTTCGCCTTAGCTTCCGCGACAATCGCGTTTGCCAGAGGATGTTCACTGACCTGTTCCAGACTTGCAGCCAGACGCAAGAATTCAGGATTGTCTGCGAGTCCACCGATCGAGTTCATGACGCGCGGCTTGCCTTCAGTCAGCGTGCCGGTTTTGTCGACCACGAGTGTGTCGACTTTTTCGAGTGTCTCGAGTGCTTCGGCATTCTTGATCAGCACTCCGGCGTGAGCGCCGCGGCCAGTGCCAACCATGATTGCCATCGGTGTGGCAAGACCTAATGCGCACGGGCAAGCAATGATCAGAACAGCAACCGCATTCACGACGGCATTGGCCAATCGAGGCTGCGGGCCGAAGAAGAACCATGCAATGAACGTGATCACGGCAATAGCGACTACGGTTGGCACAAACCATGCTGCCACGCGGTCGGCGAGGCGTTGGATGGGGGCGCGGCTGCGTTGGGCTTGTCCGACGAGTTGAACGATTCTGGAGAGCAATGTCCCAGATCCGACGTGCTCGGCTTTCATGACAAAGGATCCCGTCGAGTTAATGGTCGCGCCGATGACTTTGTTTCCCTGCCCTTTTTCGACCGGGATCGACTCGCCAGTGATCATTGATTCATCGACCGAACTTCGGCCTTCGAGGACGATGCCGTCGACCGGAATTTTCTCTCCGGGGCGGACCCGAAGTTTGTCTCCGGGCTGCACTTGAACAAGTGGAATGTCTCGTTCCGTTCCATCTGGGTTGAGCAGGCGTGCGGTTTTTGGGCTGAGATCGAGCAGAGCTCGGATCGCGGCGCTGGTGCGGCTGCGGGCGCGGAGTTCCATCACTTGACCGAGCAGGACGAGAGTAGTGATTGCGGCGGCGGCTTCGAAGTAAACGTCGGGGTATCCTCCCATGCGGCGCAAGGAATCGGGAAAAATCCCAGGCGCAATTGTGGCAATCACACTGTACCCGTATGCAACGCCCGTCCCCAGTCCAATCAGGGTGAACATATTCGGACTACGGTTGACCAGCGAGGCAAAGAAGCGTTGGAAAAACGGCAGGCCGCACCAAAGGACAACTGGGGTAGCCAACAGAAATTCAATTCGTGGCAGGTTGATGAGGAACCCGTCGATGTCAAGGTTCACAGTGAGGCGATAGGACAGCATACTGCCCATGGCGATCGCGAGAAGAGGTGCCGTCAAGATAACGCCTGTCCAGAAACGTCGCGTCATGTCGCGGAGTTCAGGACTTTCCTCTTGTGTTGCTGTGACTGTGCGCGGCTCGAGAGCCATGCCGCAAATGGGGCAAGACCCCGGCTCGGATCGCATGATTTCGGGATGCATCGGGCAGGTGTACTCGGTGCGCGTTGCGGGTAGCGGGCTTTCAGGCTCCAATGCCATGCCGCATGAGGGGCACGGGACCGGCTTTGGCTCGTGAACCTCAGGGCACATGGGGCAGACGTAGAACGTCGGGCTTCCGGCTTCTACTTTCCGGCTTCCGATTGCGGGCTCTTGTGTGGCTTTGGGCTCGGGGCTTCGCGCGGGCGCAGCGGAAGCAATCTTTTGTGGCATCCCGAGGGTCACGAGGCCGCTGGGCTTTTTCAGATAGCTCTCGGGATTGGCTTTAAATTTCTCAACGCACTGGGCGCAGCAGAAGAAATAGTTTCTTCCGGCGTGACTGTAAGTGTGTTTGGCACCCGTGGGATTAACGCTCATCCCGCAGACGGGATCTTTTTCGACGGTGGGATTTATGGCATTGTCGGGCATCGCATCTCCATCAGTTCGTCAGCGATTCCGGGCAGCTGAGGAACTACCGATGCTGACGCTGATGTCATTCAAACCTTACACCACGAGAGAAGAAAATTCAGTGACGGAGGGGTACGGCCGCGCGCTTCGACCCTCGGAAATCCGTAGATTCTCAGGCAGAACAGGTGCACGTGAAGCAACCCGGGCCGGCGCAGCTGCCGCAGCGCGACTGGAGGCGAGTGCGCAATGATTTTCTGGCGCGGTGCAGCAGCACCATCACATTATTGGCCGATACACCTTTGCGGTCGGCATACGCGGCGACTGATTCCTGGTTCATTTCGAGTGCACGGAGAGCGTCCGCGTAGTTCTCGCGGAGCGCAGCCAGTTCCTGGGCTGCGCAGGGGCAGGGATTAGAATCAGCGGCCACGTTAACGTTTGAAATGCTGGATAAGGCTTGGTCGGAAAGTTCTTGTATTCGTTTCGATTGAGTCGCAAGCCTTCGGAAGTAATCGGCGACTTCGTTACGGAGAATCCGATAAATCCAAGCCTCAGCACGGGCGTTGTCGCGTAGAATCTCAGCCTTCCACAAAATCTTTACGCTCGCCCTCTGGATAATTTCTTCGGCATCGTCGAAATCGTGGACGGAAGCACGGACAAAGTTCAGAAACTTGCGGCGATGTTTTAACAAGAGATCAAGTGCCGGGTTTTCAGGCCGCCGCTGCATCTGCGTGATGACAGATTTTTCAGGCACTTCTCTGTTTGATTCGGGTGCCTTATATTGGATTCATCCGGCAGGTTCAGCCGGAATCCGGAACATCATAGAAAAAGGGTTTGACTGAATGACCTATCTTGATGTGGTTTACAGTTACGGTTCTCATCCTGGCGAGGCGGAGCTGCGCGCGATCGACAGCATGCGCGAGGTGTATGGCATACAACGTGTGCGGTTTGACTCGACGCAGCGAACCGTGACTGTGCAGTTTGATGCGTCACGGATGAAACAGGACTCTGTCGCCAAGCTGTTGCGCAGTGCGGGGATCGATGTAAAGGGTCAAGTCGCCTTGGCGTGATCGGAAGATTCGAAGCCTGATGAGTCTGGAAGACAATTGCTGCCTCTGCAGCCAGGCTTTATGGAAATATACGACGAATACTACTCTTCCATCTGACTTCACTGCCGCTGAAACGAGGGTGGGGAGGGCAGACCGAAGCGCCAAGTAAAGCAAGGGGTGCTCACAGAAAACCTCTGGCCGAAGTTATTCTCTGAAGCACCCCGTTGCGCGCCACTTCGTCTGCTGTTCTATAGAGCAAGCCGCATGCCGTTTCTAAATCACTGAAAACAAGTGGTCACAGAGGTAACTCAGGCGTAGGAATTTCCCGGCAGTTGGAAAGATTTACTTCAGCGTTCGAAGGCAAGAACTGGGCCAGTTCCGGTTGTTGATAACCGTCCACCGGCGTAGATCGGATCTCTGAAGGATTCACCTGACTCGAACACGTGTGAACCCCGAACAACAACCTTGGCCACCACAAAGGCCGCGAAGAAAAAGATGATCGGCTTAATTCGAGTATGTCCGTGCAGTTCATTTTGGGACCTTACGGAACACTGAGCATCCTCCGATGCGTGCCAAGGATGCTGTGATAAACTCCAAGCATCCTTTCTTGTTGAGAAGCGCCCTTAGCTCAGTTGGATAGAGCGTCTGGCTACGAACCAGAAGGTCGGGAGTTCGAATCTCTCAGGGCGCACCATGATTCGCCTCAAAAACCAGCACTTCGGTGACTTTAGAGATACCGTAGGGGATATCCCTTGCGCTTGCCTTCTGATAATCTCTCCTAAGCCCTGTTGTTTCGAAGATTTACGACTTCTTTACGAATTCTTCCGTTATGGGCGAACCAGAGCGCGCCATGGTCAAAGCCAGTCAGCAGCAAGACCTGTCAGTATTAACTTCATCCAAAAACGGGTTAGTACATCTTTCGGCAAACGATTGGGCTCTGATTGCCGATAAGGCGGTGCGGCGGCAGTTCAAGGCGGGCGAGCATCTGGTGCAACAGTCGCGGCGGACACACGGAGTATTTCTGATCCTGAAAGGGACGGCGACGGTACAGATTCCGGGACAAGGCCGGACAACTGATCTTGGTCCCGGCGAAGTTTGTGGCGAAATCTCGTTTATCGACGAATTGCCCGCCACGGCCGACGTGGTCGCGCAGAGCGACACCGAGGCTTATTACATCGACCGTCCAACACTGCAGTCGTTGTTTGAGTTGTTTCCCCACCTTGGCTCGCGTTTTTATCGATCGCTGGCATCGATCCTTTCGCGAAGACTGCGTGAAATGATTGCCAGTCAGACGGGCGAATCGGCGCCAGCCGCCAAAGAAGCCGCCAGTTCCAAGAAAACCACGGCAAAGTAAATCCCACGTACAGGTGTGCTAGCCTACAGGGTCTGTGCACGCGCCGCGTCGCCGGGACACTTCCGCAAGGTGCCGGCGCCGCGTCGAGGCGCAGTCTCTAGCATGGTTGATCCTGTCAATTTACGGCTGGCTCTGGGGTCGGCGGTCGCGCTCGGTTTCCGTCACGGTTTGGATTACGACCACATCGCGGCGATTACGGACATTAGCAGTGTCCAGTTACGGGCGCGCGATGCCATGCGCTACGGCCTGCTGTATGTGCTGGGGCACACGACCACTGTTGCGGTGCTGGGTTCGTGCGCGGTGGCGTTTCGGCTGGCATTGCCTCCGGCAAGCGACCGCTGGGCTGAGCGGCTTGTGGGAGTGACACTGTTAGTGCTCGGCATTTATGTTCTGGGAACGTTTTTTCGGCCGTCGACGCATTCGCACCGGCCCAAGACCCGGATCACCTTGCTTATCAATGGGGCACTATGGGTGTACTGGCGGTTGAGCCAGTTGTTTGGCGGAACGCGCGTCGAGGCTCCGCAGGTATTCAAAGATGGTTACGGGACGACATCAACTTTTTTGGTGGGAGTAATCCATGGTTTGGGAGCGGAGACGCCGACCCAGATTCTGTTGTTCCTGATGGCGGCCAATCTCGGGGGCACGGCTGCCGGACTACTAGGACTTCTGGCTTTCATCGTTGGGCTGCTGGCAATGAATACTCTGATGTGCGCGTCGGCGGCAGGGCTGTTCTCGGCGAGCTTCGCGAAACCTGGTGCGCTGCGAGCTTTAACACTGCTGACATCGGCTTACAGCATCGTGGTAGGAGCGATTTTCCTGCTGGGCTCGGCGAGCAAACTGCCTTCGTTGACGGGTTAGGGGTCCGCCTGAAATCCCTTCAGGCAGTTGGCGTGTAGGGCAGCGGCTGAAGCGATGCCCCAATACAAGCCTTCAGATCCAGTGGCGACCGGATACGACCGTTGGTTTCCCATTACCGCAGTAATCGCCTTGGGGGGATTACCGTTGACCCGCCTAGGGTCCCCTTCTTAAATTGCCAACAGGGGGTTGTATGAAGGATATTCACGAGGTCCTGCGTCAGAAGCAGGCGAAATACGCCCAACTTGGCAAACAGATCGAGATGCTCCAGCAGGCTGCGGAGAAGCTCCGCGAAGTGGCTCCTCTGCTGGCGGAGAGCGACGAGGAAGACAACGTCGTTCTGGGCGATGTAGACGAAGCCGGCACTGAGGGCGATGCGATGGCGGCAAAGGCATCGGCGGGTTCCTCTGGGGCAAACGCCTCCAAGTCCTCGCGTCCGGCCGCTCCTCGCTGGCCGTAATCTCAAAGGACGGCACGATCCGATCGAGTCATGAACCTTCAAGCACTGCTGGTTTCGAGCGATGATTCCGCGGCAGACGTATTAGCCAGAGTTCTGCCTGACTTTGGTATCGTCATGGACCGCTCGAGCGATCTCGAGACCACGATCGAACGCATCCAGCACCAGAAGTTCGACGCGCTGATTGTCGATTTTGACGATGCAGCGGCAGCGAAGTCCGTCCTCGACCAGACCAAGGCATTGGGGCTATCGCCGCTGAGTATTGCACTGGTCGCTGACACGGCGAAGGTGCGGCAGATTCTGAGCGGTGGAGCTCATTTTGTGCTCTATAAACCGGTATCGGAAGATGCCGCCAAAGCAGCCTTGCGTGCGGCTGCTGCCATGTTGAACCGCGAACGGCGCAAAGCCTTCCGCGTTCCGGTTCAGGCTCCGGTCGAAATCACATTGCCAGACACCCGCAAGCTGGATGGCATATTGCTGGATCTATCGGAAACCGGCATGGATGTGCTCACAGCCGAGCCGCAAGTGGCTCCGGCGTTGCTGGCGTTTCATTTCAAATTGCCTGATGGAGAGGTAGAGGTTGAAGGGCACGGCCAGGTCGCCTGGGCGAATCCGAATGGCCAGACTGGCGTTCAGTTCCTTGACCTTCAAGCGGAAAAAGTGTCTGAGCTGAAGGCGTGGTTGCGCAAGGCCGCTGCTGCTTACGGTACTGTTCCTGATGAAACGGTCCCGCACTGCAAGTTGACGGACTTAAGCCTGGGTGGATGCTACGTCGAGACGGACGCGCCGTTTCCCGAGGGGTCACTCATTGACTTTTGTCTGAGAACGAAAGATCACGAAGTGCATGCTGATGCGATGGTGCGCGTGGCGCATCCGGGGCACGGAATGGGCGTCGAGTTCCCTTCCCGTACTGCGGAGCAACGTCAGCAGGTCGAGAATGTCATTAATTTTCTGCGTAGCTGCCCCGGCACGATGCCGGACCTGGACATTTCTCCGAAAGCGCTGGTCGCTGATCTGACGCAGTTTGAACATTCCGAAAAGCCCGCCAATCCAGACGAAGAGATGGAAGATCCTTTGCTCGATCTGCTCCGCCGGGGAGCTTCGCTGCAGCAGGAAGAATTTCTGTCTGAGCTACAGCATCAGCGAAATCCTGAAGCTGCGGCGTCTGTTTAGAATTTCTTTGTGGGCGTTGAACCTAGCCCCTAAATTAGACTTTTGCCCCTGGCCTCGTACCTCAGCATTTGCCTCTTTAGCTTGAATTCTCTCTTGTTTCTGGCGTCTGTGCCGACGACGGTTGCGTCGCGAACTCCAAAAAGCCTCCCGTGGCAGGAATTCAGCGGAAGTTTTGGGCAGGAATTCGGCAGGTCGATCAGGCAGGATGCGAAGAGAGCGAGAGGCTTCGGGTTTATCCGAAGAATTGAAGAACCCGAGCCCCGTCTCTGACGCGGATCCCTCAATTCCTCGTGGTCTGTTCCACCCCAATTGTGAGTACAGTACCGTCCGCGCGTTGCGTAAAGATTTCAGCAATATTAAATCTGAGTTAAATTGGGACGGTCCGACTTTTCGGTTCTGTTGAAATCCGCATTTTCGAGGAACACTCTGGAAACATCTGGCGCAACGGGAGACGGGATGGCACTGCGCGAGAAGTTTCCGCAACTGCTGTGGACACCGCTATTGGCGATTGGTGCCGCCTGCTTTGCAGTAGAAATTCCTTTCTTTTTTTTTGGAACTCCATCCGGACACGACGTTGAGTTTCATTTGTACTCGTGGCTTGAAGTGCTGAGCCAATGGAGGCACGGAATTCTGTATCCACGGTGGGCCGAACTGGCAAATTTCGGATACGGGGAGCCGCGATTTATTTTTTATCCGCCTGCGTCGTGGACGCTTGGCGGATTGATTAGTCTCATCTTTCCCTGGACGATTTCTTCTCCAGTGTTCATCTGGATTGCGCTTGTGCTGGCCGGTTCGTCGATGTTTGTGCTGGCACGTCACTGGTTTGATCGAAAGGACGCCACGTTTGCCGCCGCGTTCTATGCGGTGAATCCGTATCACCTGGTGATTGTTTACTGGCGCAGCGCGTTTGCGGAATTGCTCGCGAGTTGCCTGATTCCACTGCTTCTATTGCTGGTCCTACGTGCGGCGGAGGGCGAGCGCCGAGCCTTGGTCCCGCTGGGGTTTCTGTTGGCTGCCTCGTGGCTGACGAATGCGCCGGCAGCGGTGATGATCCACTATTCTCTGGCATTGCTGGTGGTTGTTCTTGCCTGGAAAAAGAAATCGACAGAGTTGTTGCTGGTCGCGACCGGTGCGGTCATTCTGGGCGCCTGCATTGCGGCTTTCTATTTGTTGCCAGCGATTTACGAACAAAGGTGGATTGAAATTGCCAATGCGATCTCAGCAGGGTCGAGGCCGGTAGACAATTTTTTATTCGTCCACACAACGGATCTTGATCACGACAAGTTCAATCGCGTCGTCTCGTGGGTCGCAGTGCTGGAGATGATCAGCGTTGGTCTAGGCGCATTGCTTGCGAAGGGATGGCGACAGCGGCAGCGCAATCTATGGTTGGCTGTTGCGATATGGGCTGCGGCCTGCATCGTGGTGATGTTTCCGTTTTCGCTTTTCCTTTGGAACATCCTTCCGAAAATGCGATTCATGCAGTTTCCGTGGCGATGGCTGTTGTGTCTGAGCATGGTCTTTACGCTATTGATCACGGCGGGGCTAAGACACTGGTGGATGCGCGGGTGCGTGTGCCTGCTCTCATTGGTTGTTGTGTTTGTGGCGTGGCATCGCGTACAGGAGCCCTGGTGGGATACTCCTGCCGATCTGCGCGAGATGCAGGACAACATGTATACAGGGGTGGGCTACGAAGGAACGGATGAATACACGCCGCTGGGCGCTGATCCCGGAGCAATCGACAAAGATGCCCGCGAGGTAACCATGCAAGGCGCGGCACACGCGGACATTCGAGTGCAACGCTGGGGAGCGGAGAAGAAAGAGTTCACGGTGCAGAGTTCGACGGCAGATCAGGTGGTGCTGCGTCTGTTTTCTTATCCAGCGTGGAGTGCTCGAGTCAATGGCAATGAGGTGACGACGAGGTCTCGTCCGAAAGCCGGGCAGATGCTGGTGCCGGTCGAAGGGGGTATGAATCAGGTGGAGATTCAGTTTCGGCGGACTTGGGATCGGTCCCTGGGCGGATGGATATCGGCCGCGACGGCGCTTGGGCTCTTAGGGTGGGTGTTTCGTTCGAGAACTCTTCGTACAAAAGCACAATCTCTCACCACAGGCAGCAGAGGGGGCCACTGAGGACGATGAAGAAGATTTTGATTGCCACCTCGAATCCTGGCAAACTGCGTGACTTTGCTGGGGCAGCGGCTGTGCATGGGATTCAAATCGCCGGCATCCCGAACTTTTCTTCACTACCTCTCGTCGTCGAAGATGGAAAGACCTTCGAAGAGAACGCCCGCAAGAAAGCTGAGGAATATAGCCGGTATGTTCCGGGCGAAATTGTTCTGGCGGATGACTCTGGAATTGAGATCGATGCACTCGGCGGAGCGCCGGGGGTGCACTCGGCGCGATATGCGGCCGAGGAACCGCACCTTGCAGATGCAAATACGGACGATGACCTGAACAATGCTCGGGTAATACGAGAATTGAAGGGTCTGCCTCCTGAAAAGCGCACCGGTCGGTTCGTCTGCGTTTTGGTTGCGGCGCGCGATAGTAAGATGCTCGCCGCTTTTCGTGGAACAGCGGATGGTACGATTCTTGAGGCTCCGCATGGAACAAACGGATTCGGATACGATCCGCTGTTCTATTTTCCGCAAATTCAGAAAACCTTTGCAGAGTTATCGGCAGAGCAGAAATCCAAGTACAGTCATCGAGGGGCCGCATTTCGACAACTCCTGGAATGGTGCGCGAAGCAATTTCCCGAGGACTACATCTAACTCGTACCGTGACGGCAAGCGTCCTGAAACCCAAAGCTCTGATTTTCGATATGGATGGCGTTCTCGTCGACTCCGAGCCGCTGCACAAGCGGGCCAAGGAGATCATGTTTGGTGAAGTTGGCTTCATATTGCCCGAGTCCGTTTATGACAGCTACAAAGGACGACCCGACGCCACCATGATCCCGGAAGTTCTTGGTGAACGAGGGCTCTCGACGGATCAAATTGCCGAGTGGCTGCATCGCAAGCATCAGATCTTCGAAAAAATTGAACACGAGATGAAGGCGGTTCCGGGCGCCGCGGACTTTGTCTCATGGGCGAAAACGAATTACCGCATTGCCCTCGCTACTTCGGCCACTGCCCGGAAT
>Ga0335071_10001265_pt1 | contig 27277 bp, 22 predicted proteins | sample Lox_Sample_15_FD_206724 | JGI IMG/M metagenome (GOLD analysis project Ga0335071, IMG submission 206724) | Soil microbial communities from Loxahatchee National Wildlife Refuge, Florida, United States - Lox_Sample_1.5 | ecosystem: Environmental > Terrestrial > Soil > Wetlands | place: USA...
AGCGGCTGGCCCATCCGCTCCGCCATCTCGGTTTGAGAAAGGCCCTCGAAATATGCCAGCTCGATCACGTGACGCTGATTTTCGCTGAGCCGCTCGAGCGCCGCGCGCACTCGCCGCGCGCGGTCCTGGCTCAAAACATCCGCTTCAAAATTCACGAAGGCCGCGGGCTGCTCCGCATACTCCAGTTCCAACGCGCCCTTCGCCATTTTTCCGCCGGATGAGCGCACGTAATCAATGGCGCGATTTCGCGCTACCGCCAGCAGCCAGGGCCCGAGCGACCCACGTTCGGCATCGAAACCCTGCGCCCGGTTCCAAACGCGCAAAAAGGTCTCTTGCACCAGGTCTTCCGCCACGCCTGAATCGCGCACGACCCGGAAGATCAGCGAATAAGCCAGCTTGCCGTAACGATCGTATAGCTCGCCCAAAGCGGCCGCCTCACGACGCTGCAAACGCTTGGCCAAGTCGCCATCGTCGCCTTCCACGTAGATGGCAAACAGCAGCGGCAGCAGCGTCATGAGCCGAAGGCCTCAAGCCGGGGACATCGCGTATTGCGCTGTCCAACTACATATACGCTGCTGCGGCGTGGTTTGGATGAATCCGCCATAAGTTGGGTATGAAGGAAGTCTTCCGGCCGCCCGCGATTATAGCAAGACGCGATGGGTGCGTCAGGGGAAAAAGGCCGTTTCAACCCCGGCGCGGCGGCGCACAACAATCGGGGGGGCACGTAGCCGCGCTCTGCCCGAGGGTACCCATCCATCGCGGTGCGGTTTCTCCCATGCGCTCGCGAGCGAGTTCGGCAATCATACCGACAAAAGCCGGGTGATTCCCCACCGTGGCCGCACGAACCAGTTTCATTCCCAGTTCGTCGCAGAGCGCCCGCGCTTCGGTATCGAGATCGAACAGCACTTCCATGTGATCGGAGATGAAGCCAATCGGTGCGATGACCACTTCATGCACACCGCCGGCGTGCAATTCACGAAGGTACTCGCCAATATCCGGACCAAGCCATGGCTGCGACGGCGGCCCACTGCGGCTTTGATACACCAGCCGCCACTCATTTCGGTCCACTCGTTCCGATACCAGGCGGCAAGCCTCCCGCAACTGCGCTTCATATTGCGAAGTCGCCGCCATAGAAACGGGAACGCTGTGCGCCGTATAAACCAGCGCCGCCGCGGGAAGGTGCGTCAGCGCCTTGCGTACATTCTCCGCCATGGGCTCGATAAAACCCGGATGATCGAAGAAGAGGCGGAGCTTGTCGATCTCCGGCGCACCCGGCCCCACGGTCTCCCGTGCGCGCGCAATATCCTCCAGATATTGCCGGCATCCCGAGTACGAGCTGTAAGCCGACATCACAAATGCGAGCGCGTGCCTCACGCCGTCGTCGCGCATTTTGCGAATCGTATTGGCCAGCATGGGATGCCAATTGCGATTTCCCCAATAAACCGGCAACCGCGGCCCTTTCGCGCGCAATTCAGCCTCGACGAGCGGCACCAACTCTCGCATCTGTCCGTTGATGGGGCTGACTCCGCCGAAATGATAGTAATGTTGCGCGACCTCGAGCATGCGCTCGTGAGGCACATTCCGTCCCCGCAGCACATTTTCGAGAAAGGGAAGAACATCAGCGGGCTGTTCCGGCCCGCCGAAAGCAATCAGAAGAAGCGCGTCGATCGTTCCTGACACCTGGAACCTGGCACCTGAAACCTGCCTTTACGCCGGCGCCGGACGCTCGCCCTCGGAGAGACCCGGTACACGCCGTCCGCCCTCGGGGCGCAACACCTGCTGCGTGTGGTCCTCGGAGTCTTTGCTCTTCACGGCACGCGGGGAGAGCGGGAGACCGTCGATGATCTGCTTGACTTCTGCGCCATCGAGAACCTCACGCTCGAGCAGTGCCTCGGCGACGCGAATCAAAGCGTCGGATTTGTCCTCGATCACCTTGCGCGCCCGGTCATAGCCGGTTTGCACCAGCTTCTTCACCTGCTCGTCGATCTTGATCGCGGTGTCTTCGCTGTAGTCGCGATGCTGCGCGATTTCGCGACCCAGGAAGATCTGCTCTTCCTTCTTGCCGAAGCTCAGCGGGCCCAGTTCGCTCATGCCCCATTCGCAGACCATCTTGCGCGCAAGGTCGGTAGCGCGCTCGATGTCGTTGCCGGCACCCGTGGTCATATGCTGCATATACAACTCTTCAGCGATGCGGCCGCCCATCAGAATGGCCAACTGGTCGTTGAGGTAATCCTTGCTGTACGAGTGTTTGTCGTCGATGGGCAACTGCATCGTCACGCCCAATGCCATGCCGCGCGGGATGATGGACACTTTGTGCAGCGGGTCCGCATTCGGTAACACCGCCGCTATCAGCGCATGGCCCGCTTCGTGGTAGGCCGTATTCTTCTTCTCCGCATCGCTCAAAATCATCGATTTCCGCTCGGCGCCCATCAATACCTTGTCTTTTGCCAGTTCGAAATCGATCATCATGACGACTTTGCGATTCTGCCGCGCCGCGTTTAGGGCAGATTCGTTCACCAGGTTGGCGAGGTCAGCACCGGCTAAGCCTGGCGTCCCGCGTGCCAGAACCGACAGGTCCACGTCATCGCCCAGCGGAATCTTCTTCGTGTGCACTTTGAGGATGGCTTCGCGCCCCCCCACGTCCGGACGACCCACTACCACGCGGCGATCGAAGCGTCCTGGCCGCAGTAGCGCCGGATCCAGCACGTCCGGACGGTTGGTAGCGGCTACCAGAATGACGCCTTCATTCGATTCAAAGCCGTCCATTTCCACCAGCAACTGGTTCAGCGTCTGCTCACGCTCGTCGTGCCCGCCGCCCAAGCCCGCGCCACGATGGCGGCCCACGGCGTCAATTTCATCGATGAAGATGATGCAAGGTGCATTCTTCTTGCCCTGCTCGAACAGGTCGCGGACGCGGCTCGCACCTACGCCCACAAACATCTCGACGAAATCCGAACCGGAAATCGAGAAGAACGGCACGCTGGCTTCACCGGCGATCGCGCGCGCCAGGAGCGTTTTACCCGTACCCGGCGAACCGATCAGCAGCACGCCCTTCGGAATGCGCCCGCCAAGCTTTTGAAATTTCTGCGGTTCGCGCAGAAACTCGATGATCTCTTGCAGCTCCTCCTTGGCCTCCTCCACGCCAGCGACGTCCTTGAACGTCACTTTCTTTTGCTGGGTGGAATGCAGGCGGGCCCGGCTCTTCCCGAAACTCAGCGCCTTGTTCCCGCCGCTCTGCATCTGGCGCATCATGAAAATCCAAAACGCCAGCAACAGGATGAACGGAGAGGCGTTCACCAGCAGCGAGATCCAGTTGCCTGTATTCGGCTCCTGGAAGTCCATGGTGACTTTCTTGTCCTGCAGGATCTTATACAGATCCGGGTAGTTAAGGGGGGACTGCGTGTGGAAAGCTTCCGGCGAGTCGGTGTAATCGCCGCGCACTTCCGTGCCCCGGAACGTGACCTGTTTGATCTTTCCTGCTTCTACCTCGGCAAGGAACTGGCTGAAGTTGATCTGACGGTCCGTACGGCCCTTGCCGGACTTCACCACGGTCCACAACAGAACCGCGACGCAGATCAGCACCACCCAGAAAATCGCTGTCTTGATATTGGAATTCACGCTACCTCCCTGCCGGTGAAACAAGTGAAGCTAGTTCTATAGACGTAATCCGGATGAAGATCGATTCCAGCTTTCACGCCCGGACCTCCTGAACCTTCAGGAGCACGCGGCTGTCCGGAGTCGCGGCCAAACCGGCTTCTGGCCCAAACTGGCGCGCCCAAATGATGCGCTCCGCGCTGGTGATAACCGGCCAACTCCGCCGCTCCCACAGTGGGATCCGAGCCCGCTGGAATAGTTGCTTTATTTTCTCTTCTCCGGAATGATCCAACGGTTTGTACTGGTCTCCAGGCCTCCAATTACGCACCTCTAGCGCACCGGAAATCCGGTCCCAGTCCAAATAATGCACAGCTTTATTATATCTGGAATCGCACAATTCGGTTACAGGCTTATTTTCAATTAGTTCCAAAAGGATAGTAGTCCCCCCAGCGGGAAGTGGGATTCGGCCCGGAACAGAAGCCTGTATCCGGAAATTGCGATTTTCCAGATTGTCCACTCCCGGCGGCGCTAAACGAAGCCACTCGAAGGAGCGGAAAACATCTACGCCCGGAACCTGAAGCCTGCCATCTCCTTCCGGATGCGCGGCTAAACGAAGCACCGCTGTGACGTGGCTAAAATCAAGGCCGCGTAGGTCGCCCTTTACCAACTGGATGGCCCGACGGACCAGACGCCGCGCTGCGGCCACCGGGAGATCCGCTAATGGCCGAGTCTGGAGTAGAACGATGGGCGGTTTCGCCGTGAGAAATTGGGCCGCAAGACGATCGATTTCCGCCTCCCAGTACGATTCCTCCTCGAGCGCCCAATCAGCCGTTTGCGTCAGCATTTCACCAATCGCGGGGTTCCATTCGCGCTGGAGCATAGGCAACAGGTCGTGGCGAATCCGGTTGCGGGCGAAATCCAGGCACGCGTTGCTCGAGTCGTGCCGCCACGCAATATTTCGCTCGCGGAGGAATTGCTCGATCTGGGCGCGCTCGACGCCGATCAGCGGCCGCACGAAACCGTCCGTCGTCATAGGGCGAATGCCGGCGAGACCCGCGGAACCCGATCCCCGCAGAAACCGGAACAGCACGGTCTCCGCCTGATCGGAACGTGTATGCCCTAGCGCGATGCGATCCAATAAACCCGAGCGGAGAAATTCGTCGAAAAAACGGCGGCGCTCGTTGCGCGCGGCTTCCTCCAGGTTTTCTCCCCGCGCCTGAGCGAGTTGGCCGACATCCACCTGCGCCTGCGAGAATGCAAGACCCAACTCTGCCGTGAGCTGCTCGACAAAACGCGCGTCTTCCCGCGACTCCTCTCCGCGCAATTGATGATCGAGGTGCAGGACGTGCAGATGAAGGTTCCAGCGAGATGCCAGCTCGAACAATACGTGCAGCAGACAAACCGAATCCGCGCCGCCGGACACGGCTACGCCCACACGTTGGCCCGTTTGAAACATGCGGAAGCGTTCGATCGTCTCCAGGACCTGGGCGATCACAGCCATGATTTTAACAGCCGGTAGTGATCCTCCCACGGCTTAGCTAAGTAGACTTAGTCCATCGGAGCACGCCTCACACGCATCGAACGAAAAGTGGAGCCGCGCCGATTCGGAACGGCCAAGGGCAAAGTGCGCATCGGCAAGGATTTCGATACGCCGGTCCCTGGCTTCGAAGAGTTTTACCGGTGAACGCGATCCTCGATACCCATACATTCCTTTGGATGGTGACGGATGACCGGCGCCTCTCCGAAACGGCGCGTAACCTCATTCAAGACGGAGCCAACCAACTGTTTCTGAGCTCCGCGAACATGTGGGAGATGGTGCTGAAGGCGGGGGCAGGAAAACTGCATCTGCAAGGCGGGCCGGCACGATTCCTGGAGCGTGAGATGCAACGGAACCGTCTGTCCGCGCTTCCGATTCAATCGGCGCACATGCTTCGCGGCCCATCCTCGCCAGCCATTCACAAAGATCCATTCGACCGTCTCTTGATTGCCCAGGCACAGGTTGAAGGCCTGCCCATCATTACCGCTGACAGGGAGCTCACGCGGTATCCTGTGCAAGTAATCTGGTAGATTCCCCATCAAGGAGACTTCCCTTTGCCCGCTGACGTGAACCAGCTTGCTTCGAAAATCAAACTGCTGCTGATGGATGTGGATGGCGTCATGACCGACGGCCGCCTATACAACGTGCCAGGGCCCGACGGCAACATGGTCGAAACGAAGGGTTTTGATTCTCAGGACGGCATCGCGCTGCAATGGCTGAGCTGGAAAGGCATCAAGACCGGCCTGATCAGTGGGCGGGTGTCGCCGGCCACTGTCGAACGCGCGAAGCAGACCAAGTTCAGTTACGTTTATCAGGGCCACATTGAAAAAATTCCGATCCTCGAGGAGATTCTGCGCGACGCGGGAGTCGATGCGAGCGAAGTGGCCTACATTGGCGACGATCTAACTGACGCCATCGTCATGCGGCGGGTCGGCCTGCCGGTGGCCACGGCCAATGCCCGGCCGGAAGTGAAAAAGCAGGCGCGCTACGTCACCACGCAGCCCGGCGGCCAGGGTGCCGTGCGCGAAGTCATCGAGTTGATTCTGAAGGCGCAGGGGCTGTGGGCGGAGATCCTGAAAAAGTACGGCGCGGAGTGAACGGGCCTCTGTTACAATCTTCCGGTGGCACCAGACAGTCCCACCGAGGAAGCCCTTTACGGAGACCTGGACGTTACGCGCGAGGGAGAAGGCCCCGGTGGTCCCTTTCGTATCGTGTTCCGTCCCGTTGGACCGACGGTCGCGCCGTCGGCTGGCCGTGTTGTGGAAGGACTTCCGGCCCTGGGCGCAGTCCTGAATAGTCTGGGGCTCTCGAAGGACCAGATCACGACGCTGCGCACGGGGCTTGAAAACTCACCCGGCAGTTGGATCCGCGTTCTGGCCTCAACCGCGGTTCTCAAAAGCAATTCCCTAATTTGATCCCCGCGGTTTGAACCGGCGCCCCAAAATCATTTTGATCAGCAGGTGGTCGGTGCTCCCAGTCATCCCGATCCCGACACCGAAATTGAACTCCCAATCCGGCGACAGGTTCAGATCGATGGTAGGGAAGATCTGCTGTTCCTGGTTTTGCAGCGCATCAAACCCGGTGACTGGACCGAGCCCGCCGTAGTATTCGAAGCCCCCGGCGACTTTTGGTGTAATGTCGTAGCTGACCTTCACATTCGGCGAGAATGCCACCCCTTGGGGGACGCTGGGGCCATGAAATGAGCGTTCGAGCGCAGGGTTGAACGCCCAATACCAGCGGCCCTTCTTCTGGTCGATGATGGGCCGGATTTCCCAGGTCCAGGTGTCGGCGGAGAAGATGCGCCGCTGATACCCAATTTCTGTCGATAAGCTCACGCCAACCGGCCAGTGCCACTTTTCGGGGACGCGCACGCGAGGCCGGATATGATCGCCAACCCACTTCCATCCCTGGCCGGGAGCAGCGCTCGTGAAGATGTAAAAGCCGGTTTCGAACCAGTCCGTAAACCCATGAGTAATCTCGATGGTTTCATGCCACTGGTGCTCGGTGGGATACGTGCCGTCGGTGGTGGTCTTGCTGCCCTCTACGGTGAAGTTGTTATGCAATTCCACCATGGTGTTGCCGGGCTCCACAAGGTCCGCCCCGTAGACCTGGATTTCGTAATTGCCTTGACCGAAAGCGGGTAAAGCGGCGAGGCAGAGAAGCAGAAACCGCAACCTCGATTCTATCTTGCACGAAGGCGAATAAAAAGCGAAAATAGGAGCCATGTTGTTCGATATCGAACCCGCTCCGCGTCTGGTCGGTATCGCGAAGCTGGCGAGCGAAAGCGAGACGCTGGAAGCCAAGAGCCAGGTGGAGTATCTCGAGATCGCCGCGCGTACCGTGCTGAACCGCTGCAAGGCCGGGATGCCGTTCACCTGGGCCATCAACCCGTATCGCGGCTGCGAGTTCGGATGTAAATACTGTTATGCGCGCTACACGCACGAGTTCATGGAGCGCGACGCGTTTGAGTTCGAAAATCGCATCTACGCGAAAGCGGAGGCTGCCGCCGTTCTGAAAAGTGACCTGCGCAAGGCAAGGAAGCGCGAGGCGATTGCCATCGGGACGGCTACCGATCCTTACCAGCCCGCCGAGCGGCGTTTTGGAAGGACGCGGTCGATCCTCGAAGTTTTCGCGCAGGAGCGTGGCTGGCGCCTGTCGATCACGACGAAGTCCGATTTGATCCAGCGCGATATCGATCTATTGACCGAAATCGCGCGCGCCAACGTGCTGGATGTGAACATCACGATCACGACACTCAAGACAGATCTTGCACGCATGCTAGAGCCGCGAGCGCCGCGGCCGGATCTACGGCTCGGGACGGTGCGGAAGCTGACGGATGCGGGGATCTGCGTGGGCGTGTTTCCGAACCCGATTCTGCCGCTGATTACCGATCGCGAACGCGATCTCGACCGGCTCGCGAAAGCGGCGAAAGACGCAGGCGCGCAGTATTTCGGAGGCGGTGTGCTATTCCTGATGCCCTCAGCGCAGAAGGTGTTCTTCCCGTTTCTGCGCGAGAAGTTTCCGAACCTCGTGCGGCGCTACGAGGAGCGCTACAAGAAAAGCCCTTATTTGCGCGGATCGTATATCGAGGATCTCCGGGTTCGTGTGCGCAAGATCCGCGAGCGGTACGGACTGGCGTCGGCGCCGGTCGAGTACCGCCCCGAGATGTGGGAAGACGAGCGGCAGGGCGAGTTATTTCCTCTGGACTAATTGCTCAGCGTGAACTGGACATCGATGACGGTCGTCACCTCGACGGGGTCGCCGTTCAGCAGAGTGGGCCGGTAGACCCATTGCTGGACGGCTTCCTGCGCGGCTGCGATTAGTAACGGATGGCCACCGACAACAGCCAGGCTCTTGATATGGCCGTCTTTGCCGATGACCACGTTAAAACGCACGAGACCTTGGATGCGTGCCAGCTTCGCCAATGGCGTATAGACAGGGACGGGCTTCTCGATGAGATTGCTCTGCTGAACATTCCCGCCGACGCGAATGCGGATGGTTCCCTTGGGCGGTTCGAGCTGAGCGGAGTCTTCTTTCGCGGCATGGAGCCTGTCGAGGGCAGCGGACCATTCCTGGTTCGACGGATCGAGCGCTTGGGCGCGCGTCAGCAGATGTTCCGCGAGTTGCCGTTGGGTTTCGGGCGCCGGTCTTCCCCCGGGCTGCCCGCCAGAGATGAATTCGCCCACCGTGCCGACGAGCGAGGCGTCGGAAGAAGACTCCAGCTCGGCTATAGCCGCAGTGCCGAACCCGTCATCTTGTTTGGCCGTGATTGGGCCGTTAGGCGCCGCAGTGAAGTAGGTGCCGCCTTTGATTTGCAACGACAAAACGATTGCTTTCGACATCGGATCCGCCAGACGTTTGAGCCATTCGGGATTGGAGGGTTCTAACTGACGGGCGCGTTCCAGCAGGTCTTTTTCAGAAGACCGGTCCTTCACCCCGAGGAACGACGCCGCATTCGCGAGGACATGCGCGTCGATTGGGTGCAGTGTCACTTGGTCGAGCCAAAGCTTCTTTGCGTTTTCGTAATTGGAAGAAGAGAGCTCAGATCCTAGTGTGAATTGGGCGGCTATTTCGGATTCCGGATGATGTTCGACGAGCCAACTCAGATGCTGCATGCGGGGCGCATCCATTGCATGCTCCCGGTAGTACGAAATCAGCTTGCCGCGTGGTGCGAGATCTTCGGGATCGCGTGCCAGGTGGTCTTCCAGTTGTTGTGCTTCGGCCGCGGTCAGCTTGCTCCCTTCTGTCCACAACTGAGCTATGCCGGGACGCATATTGGGAGTCGAGGGAGTTTGCGCCAGTTGCAACGCCGCAACACTACAGACCAGCGGCAGAGCGCAGGCTGCGATGGCGATCCAGGTTTTCGCGCTCACGACGGCGGGCGAGGGTTGGCGGAGGGCGAGAATGCGGTCGATGCGGCGGCTGACCTTAGCCGTACGTGCCATGGCTACGCCGTAGTTGAGACGTCGTCCGGTCTGCAGGGCTGCGGCAAAATCGAGAACCGTCCGGGCATAGAGCGGGGCATCGTTGACGCATCGGAGAGCGGCGTCGTCACTCGCCTGCTCGGCGAGTGCGGAGAGATGCTGTTCCAGCCACCAGGCGAGTGGATTGAACCAGAATACGGCGCGGTTGAGGGACGCACCGAATGTCACGAGCCAGTCCCCGCGGCGGATATGTGCGAGCTCGTGAGCGAGCACGGCGCGCAGCTTCATGCCGTCCCAGGCACGCCAATTATCGGGGAATAGAATGACGGGTTCGCCTGCGCTAACGGTCATCGGAACCGCCACGGAGGCGGACGATCGCAACTGCGGCAGCGGCCAGGCGTGCGATTGAGCGGCAGCTACGTCGGCGAGAAGGCTCATCGCTTCCTGGTCACGAATCAATGCCGACGTCCGCACGAGACGGCGGCAGGTTCCATATGCCCAGAACAAGCGTGCGAGCGACGCCGTGACGCCGATGAGATAGAGACCGATCAATGCTAACGGCCAAACGGGAACAGAAGGAGCGGGCACGCTTCTGGTTGGCGCCGTGATGGCCATGTGGGGCGGTGTGGCCGAAGCCCGGAAAGCGGGCAAGCTCGCAGGTACGCGCGGCGCAACGGCCTTGATCGCCAGAGGAGGGAGCAAAGGGGACAGAGCGGGTAGCACGAGCATCCCGGCGAGGACAGCGGTCCAGACGGCGTGACGAGCCGCCGCATGGCGCGTGCGCAATATCGCCAACGCAATACCCGCGACCACCACCAAACCCAGAGCGCGGACGGACGTATCGGCCAGAAAGCCGAGGATTTCGAGACTAGCGTTCCACATAACTCAATTCCCTCTCTCTTTGCGCCGGGCGATCTTTTTTGCCAAGCTCTCCAACTCATGGCGCTCGATGACTTCGTGCTCCACCATACCGACCAGAAGCTGCTCCACCGACCCTCCGCAGAGACGGTCGATGATCTGGCGCACGGCGCTCGCCGCCACGTTGTGCGGCCGCTCCGTGCCTTCGTAAATGTAGGTGCGGCCCTCGGTGCGGTGGGTGACGTAACCCTTTTCCTCGAGGCGCCGGAGGACGGTGCGGATTGTCGCATCTTTCAAAGGACGCTTCGACGCCAGAGCTTCGCGCACCTGCTCGGCCGTTGAGGCGCCATGCGGCCACAGAAAATCCATGACCAGGTGCTCCAGCTCGCTCAGGGCTTTTGGTGTTGTCTTGTTCTTGTTACGCATCGTAACGTTACAAACTGTAACAGAGATCAAAGGAGCCGTCAAGCACTTTTTTGAGGCGCGCTACAGTAGTCGCTGGATGCAGCTTGCGGAGTTCGATTACCACCTCCCGGAGAACCTGATCGCACAGGCGCCGCTGGAGGATCGTGCGGCATCGCGGATGCTGGTGCTCTATCGCCAGGAGCAGCGCTGGGAAGACCGCATGTTTCGCGAGCTGCCGGAGTTTCTCGGCCCCGGCGATTGCCTGGTGCTCAACGATTCCCGAGTCTTCCCCAGCCGTCTCTACGGCCACCGCGCGGGCGTGCACGCGCTGCCGCTCGGAAAGCATAATCCGAAACTCCACGAGAACCTGAGCGGGCGCGTGGAGGTTCTGCTGCTACGGCCGGTTTCGGCGGACGCGAAGGAGTGGCAAGCGCTGGTGCGGCCCGGAAGGAAGATGCGAACCGGCGAGCGGATTCGCTTCGATGGCGAATTGGAAGCGGAGATCACAGGACGCGGCGAATTCGGCGAACGCACGTTGCGATTTCTAACGAGCGGAGACGTGTATGCCGCGCTGGAGAAGATCGGCCACGTGCCGCTTCCGCCTTACATCAGGCGCGCCGACACGCCGGAGGATCGCGAGCGCTATCAAACGGTCTTCGCACGAGAGAAGGGGTCGGTAGCCGCGCCCACTGCCGGCCTGCACTTTACGCCGGAGGTACTCGACCGGTGCCGCGCGGCCGGTGCGGACATCGCCTACGTCACGCTACACGTGGGCCTGGGAACATTTCAACCGATTCACAGCGAACAGGTCGAGCAGGCGCACCTGCACAGCGAGACCTATCGTGTCACAAAGGAGAATGCGGTGCGGTTGAGCGCGGCGCGGCGGTTAGTCGCGGTCGGAACCACTAGCGTGCGCACACTCGAAAGTGCGGCCTCGACGGGTGCGCTGGCCGGCGAAACCGAAATCTTTATCTATCCCGGTTACGAATTCCGGAGCATCGGCGCGCTCGTCACCAACTTCCATTTGCCGCGCACCAGTTTGCTGCTGCTGGTATGCGCTTTCGGAGGAACGGATTTCGTGCTGGCGGCGTACCGCCACGCCGTCGAGCAATCCTATCGCTTTTACTCGTACGGGGATTGTATGCTGATCCTTTAATTATGGACTGGCATGAGATTCGCGACCCGCAGGATCCGGAGCTGGATCGCCTCGCCGAGCGCTACCGCCTGCACCCGCTGCACATCGAGGATTGCCGCCATCGTCACCAGAGCGCCAAGATCGAGGAGAGCCGCGGTTACATTTTCACGGTGCTAAAGGTCGTGACTCAGCAGGCGGACGGTGAACTGCGCGAATCGGACCTGGACGTTTTTCTGGGCCGCGATTTCGTCATTACGGTAGAAGAGAAGAATTGCCCCCCGGCCCGCCAACTGCTCGATTCGGTGCGCGGCGCCGCGTCCGGCGAGAGGGCCGACCAGGTTTTCTACCGCATCGCGGACGGTGTGGTGGACTCGTACCTGCCGATCCTCGATCACTTCCACGAGGCGATCGACGAAATCGAAGATGAGGTACTCGACCAGCCCACGCCCGATATCCTCCAGCGCATCTTCGATACCAAGCGGGGCCTGATTCTGCTGCGGCGCGTGCTGGTGAATACGCGCGACGTCGCCGGCCATTTGCAGCGCAGCGAGTCCGACCTGATTCGTCGTGAGATGTGGCCGTTTCTGCGCGATATCTACGATCACGTGTCGCGCAATCTGGACCTGGTAGAGTCGCAGCGCGATTTGCTGACGGGCACGCTGGATATCTACCTTTCGAGCGTCGCCAATCGCACTAATCAAGTCATGAAAGTGCTCACGGTGTTGGGAACCATCGCGCTTCCGGCGCTGGTGATTTCCGGAATCTACGGCATGAACCTGAAGGGGCTGCCGTGGGTCGATGCGCCGAACGGCGCGGCTATCGTGAGTGGCTTGATGGCAGCGACGACGGTCGTGTTGCTGATCATCCTGCGCCTGATGCGCTGGTTTTAGGTCCTCGCCTGGAAGCCATTACCTCGATATAAAGAATCTTTACTATAGGATACTGCATCTAAGCCTTTAGACCGGCCGAATCCAAGAGGTCTGTCTCGGAAAGGGATGCAACCATGTTACGCAAGTTGATCGCAACGGACGGTGCGGCGGCAACCACCATACTTCGGGTTGTGCTGGGGATTGTTTTCTTTGCGCACGGATCGCAGAAGATGCTGGGGTGGTTCGGCGGGTACGGATTCACCGGCACCATGGGGTTCTTCACGGGAAGCATGCACATACCGGCGTTTTTTGCCTTCTTGGCAATTGCCGCGGAATTCTTCGGCGGCCTGGGCCTGATCCTCGGGCTGCTCACGCGGGTGGCGGCGTTTGGTATCGCAGTGAACATGCTGGTCGCCATCGTCATGGTGCACAGCCAATTCGGCTTCTTCGCTAACTGGATGGGAACGCAGAAGGGCGAGGGTTACGAATATCACCTGCTTGTGCTCGCCATCTGCACCGCTTTGATGATCAAGGGCGGAGGCGCGGCTTCAGCCGACCGGGCGCTGGCCGCTCGCATCTAAGCAAATCATGAGCGCGAACGTACAATTGACCGCGGCGAAGCTCTGGATCGTTCTCGCGAGATGCCACCGCGCGCTTGCCGTATCGGCCGAACGCAGCATCGCGGACGCCGGTCTCTGTTTGAGCGACTTCATGGTGCTCGAAGCACTGCTGCACAAAGGGCCGCTCACGATCACCGAAATCCAGGCCAAAGTGCTGCTGGCGAGCGGTTCGATGACGGCAGCGGTAGATCGCGTCGAGCGAATGGGCCTCGTGGTGCGAAAGACCACGGAAAAGGACCGGCGCGCGCGTGTTCTCGAACTCACACCGAAGGGCCGCCGTCTGATCGAGCAAGCTTTCCAGAAGCACGCGAGGCATCTGGAAGAGGCGATGTCCGTTCTGAGCGCCGCCGAAAAGCGCGACCTGTACACGGGTTTGAAGAAATTGGGACGATTTGTGGCTGCAACGCTTGACCGGCCGCATCCCATCACAAAAGAGAAATAAACGGAGTGAACGCATATGAACAAACACGTACTGGGGATTCACCACGTCACCGCGATCGCCGGTGATCCTCAAACCAATTTGGATTTTTACGCAGGAGCGCTGGGATTGCGCCTCGTGAAGCTGACGGTGAATTTCGACGATCCCGGCACTTACCATCTCTATTACGGCGACGGCGTGGGGCACCCGGGAACCATCCTGACGTTCTTTCCCTGGCCGAACGCTCCGAAGGGCCGCCGCGGAACGGGACAGGTTACCGAAACATCGTTTGCGATTCCTGCGAACGCTGTGGACTACTGGGCCGTGCGCCTGGCGGAATATGGCGTACCGTTCCACGGTCCTTTCGACCGGTTCGGCGAGCAGGTCCTTGCGTTCTCCGATCCCGACGGGCTGGGAATTGAACTCGTTGGCACGAAGGCGACGCGCGAGGATCGAGCGTACCAGGCGGGACCGGTGCCCGTCGAATGCGCAATCCGCGGATTCCATAGCGCGACCCTCAAACAGGCGGCGCCTCTGGAGACAGCCGCGCTGCTGACGGACACCATGGGCTTCCAACTGGTGGCGCGCGATGGCAACCGCTTCCGATATGCGGTCGAGTCCAGTGAACCGTCGGCTATCGTGGATGTGCTCCACGCACCGGACGAGAGGCCTGGCCGCATCCTGGTCGGAACGGTTCATCACATCGCGTGGAGAACTGACAACGATGAAGAACAGTTGCGTTGGCAAGCCGATCTGACGCGTCTCGGTTACGGTGTCTCCCCGGTGATGGACCGCAAATATTTCCACTCCATCTACTACCGCGAGCCCGGCGGCATCCTTTTCGAGATCGCAACCGATCCGCCCGGATTCTCCGTGGACGAATCCACCGAAGACCTCGGCTCGAAACTCGTGCTTCCGAACTGGTTGGAGCCGAAGCGCGCGGCATTGCAAAAGGTTCTGCCACCGCTGGTGTTGCCGGTGCGCCAGGAGGTGAGGGTATGACGTCCGATCCCCATCGCAACCAACCCGCTTTGGCGGCTGGGCGCAAATTGCCGGAAGCCGCCGGAGCAGTTATTCTCATTCACGGGAGGGGCGCTTCCGCCGAAGACATTCTCACTCTCGCAGAGGAATTGGATCGGCCGGACCTCGCCTATCTCGCGCCTCAGGCGGCGGGGCACACTTGGTACCCCTATTCATTCCTGGCGCCGACCGAACAGAATGAACCATGGTTGACGTCGGCGCTCAATAAGGTCGGAAGAATCGTCGACGAAATCGTGGACGCGGGCATCGAGCGCGAGAAGACAGTGATCGCAGGATTCTCGCAAGGTGCGTGTCTGGCGTCGGAGTTTGTCGCCAGGAACGCCAGCCGCTACGGCGGGCTGATCGCGCTTAGCGGCGGATTGATTGGGCCTCCGGGAACCAAGTTCCGATACTCCGGCGAGCTTGGCGGTACGCCCGCATTCTTCGGTGGAGTCGATCCCGATGCTCACGTGCCGTGGCGGCGAGTGCAAGAGTCGGCTGCCGTTCTGTCCGGTTTGGGAGCGAACGTGCAATTAAGGCGATATCCCGAGATGCCCCACGCGGTCAACGAGCAGGAAATCGACGAAGCGAAAAAGCTGCTCGCCCAAGCCTTCAGCACCACTCATGCCGTGCAAACGTCCTCGCGCAAGTAGCAGCAGATCAATAACATAAGTCGCGCGCAGCAGAAGCATCACGAATTCCAGGAACCCAAACCAGCCCTTCGTTCATCAACTACCTAACACTTTTGAGTTACGGAGGGCTATTTCATGAGGACAACTCTGCTCGCGAGACGCCGGACAGAGCTGGCCGTTTGCGCAGTGTTATCGATTTTGTTGGCGGCGACCGGTTGCGCCCAAGGCACTTCGGCGGCGAATCCGGCACCGCTCGGTGTTGAAGTCGTGCAGGTTCAGCAAAAGGATGTTCCGATCTATGGCGAGTGGATCGGCACTTTGGACGGATTGGTGAACGCGGATATCAAAGCCCAGGTGTCCGGATATCTCTTGAAGCAAGGCTATACAGAGGGCTCATTCGTCCGCAAGGGTCAGTTATTGTTCGAGATCGACCCTCGCCCGTTCCAGGCTGCCGTGGATCAAGCCCAAGGCCAACTGGCGCAGGCAACCGGAGGATTGGCGCAGGCCAAGGCGCAACTCGCGCAAGCGGAAGCGCAGCTTGCCGTGGCCGAGGCCAACCAGCACCGTTCCCAGCTTGACGAGAACCGCTACATCCCGCTCGCCAAACAGGAAGCCATCACAACGCAGGATCTCGATAACGCGGTGCAGAATAATTTGGCGGCAAAGGCGCAGGTGCAGGCCGCCAAAGCCGGTGTAGAAACGGCGCGCGCCCAGATACAAGCGGCCAACGCTGCTGTCGAAGCTGCCAAGGCCGCAGTATCCACGGCCCAGCTCAATCTCGGCTTTACGCGGCTCACCTCGCCGATCGACGGCATCGCGGGAATGGCCCAGCAGCAGGTCGGCGCTCTCGTCAGTCCGTCGGGCGGTCCCGTCACAACGGTCTCGACGGTCGATCCTATCAAAGTCTATTTCACGATCAGCGAGCAGGAGTATCTCGATTTCAACCGCCGGTTCCCCACGCAAGCCAGTCGCGATGCGGAGAACGGCCGGCAGCCCCTCGAGCTGATACTGGCGGACGGCAGTGTGTACGGGCACACCGGCAAGTTCTTTTTCGCGGATCGCCAGGTGGACCAGACCACGGGCGCCATTCGGATCGCGGGCCTGTTTCCTAATCCGGGAAATATTCTGCGCCCCGGTCAGTACGGCCGCGTCCGCAGTTCGACCCGAACCCGCGCAGGAGCGCTCGAGGTTCCGCAGCGGGCCGTGACCGAGTTACAGGGCACGTATCAGGTTGCCGTGGTTGACACCGCTAATAAGGTCGAAATCCGAACCGTCAAGCCGGGCAATCGCGTGGGCGGCATGTGGATCATCGATGAGGGCCTGAAGCCTGGCGAGCGGGTCATCGCCGAAGGCGTACAAAAGGTCGGGCCGGGCATGCCCGTGAACCCCTTGCCATACTCGCAAACGAAAGGCCAGTAGGTCTCATGTCAAAATTCTTTATCAACCGGCCCATTGTGGCCATGGTGATCTCTATTCTTCTGGTCATCGTGGGCGCGGTTACCATTGCGAGTCTTCCGGTCGCTCAATTCCCTGCGATCGCGCCGCCTGAAGTGCAGATTCAGGCGAGCTACGTCGGCGCCGACGCGCAGACCGTCGAGCAGTCCGTTGCTACGCCGATCGAACAGCAGATGAGCGGCGTCGACAATCTGAACTACATGTACTCGCTGAACGCGGCGAACGGGCAGATGACGATGATCGTCGATTTCGACGTGAAGACCGACCCGAACACCGATCAGATCCTCACGCAGATGCGCGAGACGCAGGCCGCTTCGCAGCTCCCCACGGATGTGACGAATTACGGCGTCACCGTGCAGAAGTCCGTAACCGCTCCGCTCATGATCATCGGCCTGTACTCGCCACACGGCACCTATGACGCGCAGTTTCTGGCGAACTATTCCTACATCAATCTCAACGATCAATTCACGCGCGTTCCCGGCATCGGCAGTGTGCAGGTTTTCGGCGCCGGCCAATACGCCATGCGTCTGTGGGTCAAGCCGGATCAACTGGCCAAGCTCAAAATCACCGTGCCGGAAATCGTCAATGCCATTCAGGCGCAGAACACCGTCAATCCGGCCGGACAAGTGGGTGGCGCGCCAGTGCCGAAAGGTCAGGAATATACCTATTCGGTGCGCGCGCAGGGACGCCTGACTTCACCCGAGGAGTTCGGCGAGATCGTCATTCGTGAGACGCCCGATGGCGGCATCGTGCGCCTGAAAGACGTCGCACGCGCGGAATTGGGCGCCCAGGACTACACCATCATCGGCCGGCTGAACGGCAAGCCGAGCGCCATCATCGCTCTCTACCAGTTGCCGGGCAGCAATGCGGTTGCGGCCGCCGCCGGCGTTAAGAAGCTGTTGGGGGAAATGAAGAAGCGCTTCCCTCAGGATGTCGATTATGTGATTTCGCTCGACACCACGCGCGCCGTGACCGAAGGCATGCGCGAAATCGTCATCACTCTCGGCATCGCGATTCTGCTCGTGATTCTGGTGGTCTACATCTTCCTCCAAGGCTGGCGGGCCACGATGATTCCGCTCTTGGCCGTGCCGGTCTCATTGATTGGAACGTTCGTCTTCTTTCCTGCGTTCGGCTTTTCCATCAATACGCTCTCCCTATTTGGCCTGGTTCTGGCCATTGGACTTGTGGTGGATGACGCCATCGTGGTTGTGGAAGCAGTGGAGCGGCATATCGAGAACGGGCTTGAGCCGAAGCAAGCTGCGCTCAAGGCGATGGAAGAAATATCGGGACCCGTGATTGGTATCGCGCTGGTTCTGTCGGCCGTATTTGTGCCGACGGCGTTCATACCGGGCATCACGGGACGCCTCTACCAGCAATTCGCGGTGACCATCGCGATCTCGGTCATCCTTTCGGCGTTCAACGCGCTGACGCTCAGCCCCGCGCTGGCGGCCCTCATGCTCCGGCCGAAGCAGGAGAGCCATGGACTGCTGCGGCGGTTCTTCGACTGGTTCAATCGGGTTTTCGCGCGCGCGACCGATGGCTATGTTCACTGGTCCGGCGCACTGATTCGCAAGAGCGCGTTGGCTTTCGTCCTGCTCGTTGGCTTTGGAGTGGGTGCGGCATTTTTCGGAAATCGCGTCCCTTCGAGCTTCCTGCCCGATGAAGACCAGGGTTATCTCTTCATGCATCTCCAGTTGCCGAACGCGGCTTCGCTCGAGCGGACCGATGAGGCTTGCCGGAAAATTGAAAACATCCTGGCCAAGATGCCCGGCGTGAAATACACCACCACCGTCGCCGGCTTCAGCCTGTTGAGTTTTGTCCGCACCAGCTACAACGGGCTGTTCTTCATCACACTGGATGAATGGAACGACCGCAAGACCCGCGAGGAGCAGTATCACGAGATCTTGCAGCGCCTGAACGCGGAGCTGAGCCGCCTTCCCGATGGATTCGCCTTTAGCTTCTCGCCGCCGGCGATTCCTGGTGTCGGCACCTCCGGCGGATTCACTTTCGTTCTCGAAGATCGCGCGGGCAAGGATGTACAGTTCCTCGCCAACAACCTGGGCACATTCATGGCAGCGGCACGAAAGCGGCCGGAGATCGGTGGACTCGTCAGCACGTTCTTGCCGTCGGTTCCGCAGCAGTTTATCGACGTCGACCGGGACAAAGTAATCAAGCAGGGCGTGCCCCTGAACGATGTTTATCGAACCATCCAGGCGTTCATGGGCGGTCTGTTTGTGAACTACTTCAACCGCTTCGGGCGCCAATGGCAGGTCTACATCGAGGCCGAGGGTGATTACCGCACGCGCGCAGAAAACGTCGGCCAGTTTTACGTCCGCAATTCCGGCGGAGAAATGGTGCCCCTATCCGCGGTGACAAAATTCGAATCGCAGCCGGGGCCTGAGTTCACCATGCGGTACAACCTGTATCGCTCCGCGCAAATCATTGGTAGCTCGGCTCCCGGATACAGCTCGGAACAGGCAATGAAGGCGCTTGAAGAGGTGTTTGCACAGACTATGCCGCGTGAGATGGGCTACGACTACATGGGCATGTCGTTCCAGGAGAAGAAGGCACAGGAGGGTGTGTCGTCCACGGTGATTTTTGGGTTCTCGCTGCTCTTCGTATTTCTCATTTTGGCCGCGCTGTACGAAAGCTGGACCCTGCCGTTCAGCGTGCTGCTGAGCACGCCGGTCGCGGTGTTCGGCGCATTCGCGGTGTTGTGGCTGCGGCGCGTCGTCCAGGGATGGTTTCTACCGGCTTACATGGTGCAGACCGAGAGCGACGTCTTTTCGCAGATCGGCCTGGTCATGCTCATCGGGTTGGCGGCGAAGAACGCCATCCTGATCGTCGAGTTCGCGAAAGAGGAATACGAGAAAGGGAAGCCGCTGGTGGACGCGGCACTGGAGGGTGCGCGGCTTCGATTGCGGCCGATCCTGATGACATCGTTCGCATTTATTCTAGGTTGCGTGCCGTTGTGGACCGCAACCGGCGCAGGCTCGGTGGCCCGCCAGATCATGGGCACCACGGTGATTGGGGGCATGCTCGCGGCGAGCGTGGTCGGCATCTTCTTTGTTCCGGCGATTTTCTACGTAGTGGAACGGCTCTCCGGTGCCCGCAGCGAGGGCTCGCCTGCCGTTTTGCCGCCGAATTCGGCCCCGGCGGAGGGAGATTAACTTGAGAGCGCCGATTACTTTGGTCGCTGCGGCAGCGGTGGCGTTCACCGGATGTGCTGTCGGCCCGAACTATAGCCGTCCCGCAGTGCAGACACCTGCAACGTATCGTTCCCCCACGCCTCAGCTCGCGCCCGAAACGGCGTCGCTCGCGGACCTCAAGTGGTTCGAGGTCTTCAAAGACGAGAAATTGCAGGACTTGGTGCGGACAGCTCTAGTGGAAAACTACGATCTCCGCGATGCTGTCACCCGCGTGGAAGCCGCGCGAGCCAATCTGGGAATCACGCGTTCCCAACAGTTTCCGAATTTCGATGCCAGCGGGGCTCTGACAACCGTGCGGCTATCCAGAGACGGCTCGCTGCCCATCCCGGCGTCTTTTGCACCTTCGCAGAATCGGACCTATGGGCAGGCCATGCTCGATCTGCTTTCGTTTGAGCTGGATATCTGGGGCCGGTTGCGGCGCGCTACCGAAGCCGCCCGGGCCAATCTTTTGAGCGCGGAGGAGAACCGCAAGGCCGTCGTAACCACGCTCGTGAGCGACGTCGCGACTTCCTATTTCAGCCTGCGCGAGCTCGATTATGAGCTGGAAATCTCGAAAGAAACCCTGCGGACCCGAGAGGCATCGCTGAAACTGATCGAGAACCGCCAAGGCGGCGGCGTGGCCACGCGGCTCGATCGGCGGCAGGGTGAGCAGTTGGTCGATACTGCTGCCGAAACCATTCCGGAGATCCAGCAGCGGATTGAACAGACGGAAAACCAGATAAGCCTATTGTTAGGAAAGAATCCCGGCGAGGTGGCGCGCGGCCGCGCTTTGACCGAGCAGCAACTGCCGCCCGAAGTACCTACTGGGCTGCCATCGGCACTGCTCGAACGTCGGCCCGACATCCGGGCGGCCGAGGAGAATTTGATCGCCGCTAACGCGCAGATCGGCGTCGCTAAAGCCGCTTATTTTCCGCAGATTAGCCTTACTGGGTTTCTTGGCGGGCAAAGTACACAGCTTTCCAGTCTGTTCAGCGCGCCCAGCCGCGCCTGGAGTCTCGCGCCACAGGTTACGCAGCCGATCTTTACCGCCGGCCGGATCAAGAACAGCGTCCGGGCTGCAGAAGCTCAACAAAAGAGCGCACTTATCCAGTACCAGAAGGCGATCCAGACGGCGTTTACCGAGGTCTCCAACTCGCTCATCGCGCATCAAAGGGCTCGTGAAAGCCGCGTGCAGCAGGAATTGCTGGTCACTGCGTTGGAAGACCGGAAGCGATTGGCTTATGTGCGCTATCGCGGTGGTGTGGATACCCTGCTGAATGCCCTGGATGCCGACCGTGACCTATTCCAGTCGCAACTTGCTCTCTCGCAAATCCGCTTGAGCGAAGTACTTAGCGTTGTCCAGCTCTACAAGGCCCTGGGTGGCGGTTGGGACTAGCGCGTCTCAATCCGATGGAAATTCAGCTCGTGGAATGATGATCTCCCGCCGGCCGAAGACGCGGGCATCCACGGAAAAGGCCCCGGGTCCCAGTCCGGTGATCGCCACTAAGATGGTCGCCCCGAGAATGGCAGCGGTCTGAGAATCCCAAATGTTAGGTGTCGGTACGGGAACCACAGCAAGAGCTAAGCCTAGAGCCTCCAACGCCAAAAGGGTTCCCGCGATGGGAGTCAGAAAGCCGGCTATGAGCATCCCGCCGGCGATAACAGCCAGCAGGCCGGCCGCCCATGTCAGTGCGGTCGCAGCCGGTTGCTCGAGGTAGAATCGCCCCTCGATCAGCACAGCTATCCCGAACACTCCTCGCATGAGGAGCAAGCATATCCCTGCCCACCCGCCAGGGAACGCGGAGAATAGGCGCAGCAGCAGAACCTCCTCTGGCTATCCGGCGCTCTTCGGCGCTTACACAAAGGTTAGTTAAGTCCGCCTGTTATGCGAATCCCGCAGTATTAGTATGTTTTCTTACCACTTTTGAGGTATCGGATTGGTCAGAGTTCGATGATTCCGCGGCGTACGGCGATGGTGATTGCCTGTGTCCGGTCGCTAGCACCGAGCTTGTCCATGATGTGCTTGAGGTGGACTTTCACCGTCTCCTCGGAAATGCTCAGCAGTTCCGCGATGTCGCGGTTTCGATTTCCGCCGGCAACCTGCTTCAGAACTTCCACTTCGCGCGCCGTTAACTTCTCGTCGCTCATGTGTTCGGCAAGTTGGGCCGCCAGTTCGGCGGGGACACGTTTCTTGCCGGCATGCACCTGGCGGATGGTATCTACGAGCGTGCCGGGAGGCATATTTTTCAACAGGTACCCTCGTGCCCCCGCCTGAAGGGCGCGCTGAATCTCGACATCGCCTTCGAACGTAGTCAACATGATCACCCTGGCTTCGGGAAACTCGGCTCGGATCGCAATCAACGCGTCGATGCCGCTCAAGTCGGGTAATCGGAGGTCCATCAACGTGACGTCGGGGTGGTGTTTGCGATACTGCAGGATCGCTTCGTTTCCGCTGGAAGCCTGCGAAACAAGCTCCATGTCCGATTGGTTATTGATAATGGTCGCGATCCCCTCCCGAAGCAGCGGGTGATCATCGACGCTCAGTACCCGAATGCGGGTCGTGTCGCTCATTAGCGCTCCCCCTTGCCGGCCTTTGGTTGCGATAGGAACCGCTTACGGAACCATGAAAGTTCAGAGTAGTTTTGGAAGGCAACATGGCCGGGAACCAAGAGCTCCACTTCGGTACCGGCGGTGGCCCTGCTCATGACGTGGAGCCGGGCACCAATGCGATCCGCTCTTTCGCGCATCCCGGAAAGACCAAAATGTCCATCCCGTCCCGATTGCAAGACGCCGGAGTCAATCCCGCGACCGTCGTCCCGCACCAAGACAGAGAGCCGGTTGGGTGAATAATTGAGTTCCATTTCGATGGTTTTGGCGTGCGCGTGCCGAAACGCGTTCATGAGCGCTTCCCGGCCAATTCGATACACCTCGTCTCGAAGCACCGGGTTCAGTGGCTTCCGCTCACCCTCAACAATGACACGAAAGTTGATTCCCTCGCCAGTGTGTTCGCCCGTGACGAGTTCCTGTTGGATCCGGGAGAAGGCGTGTTCAAGATCCAGGGATGCGCTTTCGGTCGACCGCAGGCCCCGGACCGCGTTTCTGCCTTCTTCGACCACTTGCCGCATGAGCTCCAACGCGCGGGTCAGCGTCGGCTTCACCTTGGAATCGTCCGGCAAACTATCAGCCACTACATGCACCTGCATGGAAGCACTGAGAAAGCCCTGTAACAGAGTGTCGTGCAGTTCCTGCGCGATGCGCGTTCGCTCCGCGAGCCGCTCCTGGAATCTAAGATTGATCTGCGCGGTTGCCTGGCGCAGCCGCATTCGATAGAGAGCCAGCATGCAAGCCACAAAACCCGCAGCCAGGCTTAATCTGAACCACCAGGTCTGCCAAACCAGAGGGTCGACCTGAAACGACAGGGTAGCGTCTTCGGGCCCCCAGGCTCCGTTCGGGTTCGCCGCCACAACACGGAAACGATAGTGACCCGGCGGAACGTCCGTGTAGTCGGCCTCCCGCGCGGTCACTGGCTCCCGCCAGGCGTGATCGTAATTCTCGAGCTGGTATCGATAATAAACCCTGTCGGGGCGGGAGAGGCTCAAGCCGACATAACTAAAAGTGATCCGCTGGCGGCCGCCAGGAATGTGAACGGGACCCAGCATATCCATCGGCTGGCCATCCGCCGTAACGGCCTGGATGTGGGCGATGGCGGGGACCGAGTTTCTGGTCAGGCGGGCGGGATCGATCTCTGAGATGCCCCGGTTCATGGAAAACCAGATTCGACCGAAAGGATCCGTGGCCACGGACTTCTGCCGCTTTACGCCCTCGAGTCCGCGCAGACCATCGGCAAGCCCATACTCGCGTACGTCTCCATCCTGCAACGTTCCGCGTAAGAGTTTTTCGCGATTCACGCGCAACACGTGGCTGGATGTGGCGAGCCACAGCGATCCGAACCTGTCTTCGGCCATCCCAAAGATCTCTTCCCTGAGCGCCGCCGCGGTTCTTGCGGGGACGCCAAACCGATCGCGGTCCTGGAAGGCTATGCCCGAGATCGTTCCCACCCAGAGCGCTCCTGTTGAATCCACGAGCATGCAGTTCAGGTTATCGGAGGGCAAACCGTCGGTGGTCCGGTAGGTGTGCCAGCGGTCGTGCGAGAAAGCGCTTAAGCCGCTGGGGGTAGCGAACCACATTGTCCCGTCAGACCCTTCAGCAATCGACACAACAGTGTTGGAAGCCAGGCCGTTCGCCATCGTAAAGTTGGTGAACTTGCGGTTCCGCAGCACGCTCGCGCCGGCACTTAGAGTTCCCGCCCATACCGCACCGTCGTGGGCAAGATAGACCGCGTAGACACTGTTCTGCGCAAGCCCATCTGCCTGCGTATAACTCTTGGCGCTGAATGAACCACGTTCCTCGCGCAGATGCGTCAGTCCTCCGCTCTGCCGGCCGAGCCACAACTCCCCTTTTTTGCCGTCGATGGTGTAAACGACATCACGGTCCAGGCCATCATTGGAGAGGTGCCCGTGCTGCTCGCCCCGGACCCACCACAAACCGCCGGCAGTAGGCGGGAACCACATGCGATTTTCGTTGTCAACGAAGACCGGATTGCTACCGTTGGCTGGCAGCCCCTCCAGAGTCGAGTAGGTCACAAAGGCGCTGTCCCGAATCCTATCGAGGCCTTGGGAACCACCCGCCCAAATGTTTCCTTCGCGATCTTCAAACACGGCGGTGACAGCTTCGTGCGATGCCGTGTCGTTTCCCGGCAAAACGGCCAAGCCTCGGGAATTTAAACGCAACAGCCCTTGGGAATCAGTTCCTACCCAAAGGTTGCCGTCGCGATCCTCGACCATGGCCAAGGCTTGAAAGTGGCTGACAGACGCCGGGATGGCGGCGGGTACCAATTCGCTCCCATTCCAGCGCACCACTCCGTTATCGGTGCCTACCCACAGACCTCCATCACCGGCAGGAGTCAGGCAATTCACTTTCAGATCGGGCAGGCCTTTTCGCAGCGCCGCGGCCTTGCCGCCAGACAAACGGAACAGACCGGCGTCCCGCGTCCCCAACCAGAAATCGCCATTGGGTGTTTGCACGAGCGTGATCACGGGAGAACGAGGCAGCGCATCGCTGCCGGGGAGTCTTTGATACCGGCCATCATGCCGGATGAAGGTGCCGTTTTCCATTTTCGACACAAGAAGCTCCCCATTGCTCGACCGGCTGATGGCGGAAATAGTTCCCGCCGCTGTCTGGTCGAACCGCGGGTGCTCGAATTCGCCGTTCTTGAAATGCAGAAGCACCTGGTATTCCGAGAGGAGCCAAAGGCTGCCGGCGTCGTCAGGCGTTAGACCGTAAACTCCCGTGATGGAAAACGTACCTGAGGGATCCAGCATTGGGCTGAATTTCCATCCGTCGAAGCGAAGAAGACCGGATTGCGTGCCGATCCACAAGTAACCGTCGGCGGTTTGCGTGATGGCATATAAGGGTCCCTTCGGAAATCCTTGCTCGATCCCCCAATGATCCCGAACATATTGCGTCATCGCCCTGTTTGGATCCACAGCGTAAATGGACTGCGTCAAGAAGAAAGCTGCCAGACACACGAGCACTCGGCATAAAGTGCACGAAAACGCGAAATCACGGGCGGAATTCAAACTTTTCAATCACCACCTCTGACGCGTGCCGAAGCGGGTTTCGATGATCGTCGTAGACGTAGAGGTTCATGTGTATCCTCTCGTTGCCGGGAGATGGAACTCCCGAAGTGAAGACATGTTCCGCTACGTCGTTGCTCATTTTCGAGGATGAGCCATGGGCCGTCCGGAACGAAACCCGCCCGGTCTCCCACACCATCCAGTGGGTGAGGGTTCCTCCAGGCGCCTCAAACCGCTTGGTATTCGCGGGTACAAAATACGGCTGGATCAAATACTGCGCATTCCTGCCTTCCGGCTGGCCCCAGCGGCTGATTTCAATATCCATTTCCCGAATCGGTCCGCCATCATCCCACGTAAAGAACGAGAGTACCGCCGCCGGCTCCAGGTGCGATATGTCGCGGACCACGAACCGGTACGAACCATATCCCAAGCTGCGCGACAGCTTGACCTCGCCACTGGTCCAATGTCCCGGGGTACCGGAGATGCGGAGATGGAGCAATCCTGTTTCGTCGACCCAGGCGTTCGACGCATCGAAGGAATTGATGGTGCCCGCACGGTTGCTCGAGGAAGTGCGAACCTCCCACTGATATCCGCTGAACGTGAGTATCTTCAGGGGAACAGCCGACTTTGCCCCTTCCACCGTGGCAACGGCTAGTACTGCGCCGCCTATTCCGGGCAGCACGGAGGCCGTGGAGGAAGGGTGAAATTGCGAATCGACGAGCAGAGCCGCATACGCGGATCCGGGATGCGTCAAATTCTTCCATCTGGAATCCGGTTGAATCACCGTAAAAGGGTGATCGGCGAAAGGCTGTACCCACCATATTCCACTCCGGGCAAACAGGACGACGCGCTGGCCCGGCCGTGCACCCGAGACGTGGCCTTCGATTGCCTCAAGCTTGTCGGGACTGCCTTCGGCCGATGCGGGTATGTGAGTGAACTCGATGGAAGGCTCGCTGGCGCTTTGGGAAGGCCGGCATCCGGTGAGGCTCAGACACGCCAGAAACAAGACGATGACGTGAAAGACAAGTTGCGAGCGATGATCGAATCTTCGCATCGTCTCCTGTTCTGATAGTAGGCTGATCGTGGTAAGCCGCCAGGAGCCGCCCGCATCATTGCACCTCCAACAGGGGGCGGCCAATGTGTTTTCATTCTAACGTTTCAGCTATCAGCGCCGGGTGCATCCCCAGGATTCGGAATCCACCAGTACCTCCATCGTGTTAGATGCGTCTCGTTATGCAGTTGAGCTCACCCGAATGTGTTAGTTGGACGTCCCTTTTTCTGGGGTTTCGTCAACGCCTTCGCTGCCTAAGAATTATCAAAGCGGGGGATGACGATAAACCCGCGATCAACGAAAGGTGAAAACTGGATGAACGGCTCGCAGGAAACGGTAGTATTGATTCACGGATTATGGATGACGTCGCTCTGTTGGGAGCGCTGGGTCGAGCGCTACGCCTCCCAAGGTTACCGGGTGGTCGCAAGAAGCTGG
>Ga0335071_10001266_pt1 | contig 27214 bp, 27 predicted proteins | sample Lox_Sample_15_FD_206724 | JGI IMG/M metagenome (GOLD analysis project Ga0335071, IMG submission 206724) | Soil microbial communities from Loxahatchee National Wildlife Refuge, Florida, United States - Lox_Sample_1.5 | ecosystem: Environmental > Terrestrial > Soil > Wetlands | place: USA...
ACCTGGCTCGTGGTCGCGAGAACGGAGCCAGTGATTCGGAGCGTTCCAGCCCGCGACCACATCGCCGACCTTCCCTTCGCCTCAAGGCGAGGGGTTTCCACCATCCCCGTGCGAGACACTAATCAGCAAAACTGCCGCTAACGCTTGCCAGGGCCTACACCCTTCGGGGCGTCCCCCTCTGTTTCAGCGGCAGTAGTTTCAGGGCGTTGCATGGCATTGCAACTGTGTACTAATCCCATTTGGTCAGCTACGAATCCGGAGACCGGAGGTTCGAATCCACCAGGGCGCGCTGAATTTCTCAGGCCCCCCGGGCACTCGGCTCGCGGGGGTTCGCTTCTGGCCTTGGGTTTCCGACCGCCGGTCCCCTCGTCACGGCCGTCCCCCTCAGTGCTGGAAGGTCGGTCTGGCTCTGGAGGGCCACTCCACGGGTCTCCACACGAAGATCGAGTTCTCCCGGCGAGCGACGACCGAGGAGGCGAAGATCGAGCCGGTGGCAACAACGGTCCTGGCGGAGCACAAGCGCATGCCGCTCCTGGCTCCTCACTACCCGGTGGTTTCCGCCCTGCGCCAGAAGGTAGGTGCGCTCGTCGAGCGTACACCGTCCAGGCTCGGGACTTTCGACCTGGCGTCCTTGTTCTCTAGAACTGGGGGAACGTGGAGGCCCTCCGCCCGATCCGATCCGAGATTCCCTAGGCGGTCGAGCGAGTGATGGAGATCTCCTACGCCGACTTCAAGTCCCAGGTCGCGTCCTACCTGCAACCGGACAACGTCGAGTCCTGCGGCTCCCCCGAGACCTGGGACGCGCTCCAGATCCAGGCGGTCGAGCACCTGCAGAAGGCGCTCCCATGAACGCCACCGAAGCCCTGGGGCCTCCGCAGCCTTCGCGTTCCCGCAGCGACCACCTTGGACGCTGCTGCGATCCTGGGCCTGTCCGCCGCGGCAGCCACACGCTGAGGCGGCTCGCGTCGTCGGGTCTCGTGACGCCGGTGCGGCGTGGCGTGTAGGTGCGGCAGCAGGCCAGCGTGGGTTCGTAGGCCATCGGGGCACCACAGATTGCGCACCGGCCAGCATGCAGGCGCGGCGGGTCCTGTCCGGATGACCAGAAGGTAAACCTCCATTATAGTGTTATATTTCAAGAGTTTACATCGTGGGACCCATTCTGACCTTACAACGACCTTGCACAGTGCGCTCAGTAACATGTTAGTGTCCACTTCGTGAGCCGCTCGACACGACAGGCGCAGCCGAAGCTCCGGGAGCAGGCGTACGACGTCTTCACCAAGCACTTGCTCGAGAAGCGGCTGCTCCCGGGCCAGTTCGTTAGCCAGCGAGAGCTGGCCGAGATGACATCGATGTCCCTGGCGGCAATCCGCGAGATGATCCCCCGGCTTGAGGCGGAAGGGCTCATTAAGGCGGTGAGCCAGCGGGGCCTGCAGATCGTCCACGTCGACCTGCAGATGGTCCTGGACGCGTTCCAGCTCCGGGAGATGATCGAGACCACGGCAGTCCAGGCATTCGTGGCTCGCGCTTCGGAGGGCACGATCCGTGCCCACGTCGAGCGCCTCCGGCGCCTGCAGGAGCACGCAGCGAGAGAGATCACTCCGGCCCTACTGGAGGAGGCGCAGGCCGCCGACTGGGCCATGCACGATGCCTTCGTCGACGCCCTGGGGAACCAGCTCGTCTCCAATACCTACCGGGTCAACTCCATCCGCGTCCGGATGATCATGCAGGACCGGATCGGACTCTCCCCTGCCCGCGTTCCCGTCGCGCTGCATGAGCACGAGCTCGTGCTCGACGCGGTAGCCCGGCGAGACGCCCAGGCGGCCGTCGCGGCGCTTAGGGCGCACCTCCATAGCTCGCGGCGCCGCGCGCTGAGCTTCGAGTCCTTCGACGAGACGTCGACGGTGACCCCTGGGGCGGACGGCGATGCAGATGGGATCCCGGCGGTGGACCTGCAGCTCTCGCCACATCACCCCGCTTTGCTCGCACCGGTGAGGTCGGGTAAATGATCGTCGTCTTCGGCTCCATCAACGTCGACCTGATCGTGACCGTGGACCGGCTCCCGGTCGCCGGTCAGACCCTCCTTGCTCGCGAGGAGCTGCGTACGCTGCCAGGTGGCAAGGGTGCCAACCAGGCCGTCGCGGCGGCGAGGGATGGGGCACGGGTGGTCATGGCTGGCGCCGTAGGCCGTGATGCGCTGGCTGAGGCGGCGCTAGCCTCCCTCCGCGCGTGCGGCGCAGATCTATCGCGCGTTCGCGCCATCGACGCCCCGACGGGCTGTGCCCTGATCTGTGCCGACGTCGAGGGCCGGAACCACATCGTGGTTGCGCGGGGGGCCAACGCCATCGCCGATCCCTCCCAGGTGGAGGATGCGCTGCTCGGGCCCGAGAGCACGGTCCTTCAGCAAATGGAGACCACCCCGAAGGCGACGGCCGCCTTGCTGCGGAGGGCCCGCGGGCGCGGGGCCCGTACGATTCTCAACCTGGCGCCAGCCGTGGCGTTACCGCTGGAGGCCCTCCGGGCGGTGGACCTGCTCGTCGTCAACGAGAACGAGGGCACCTGGCTCGGCCGGCAACTGGGGTGCGGAGACGATCTCGCTGCGCTGCACGGAGCGCTACAAACGACCGTCATCCGCACCCTGGGAGCCGAGGGGGTTGAGTGGCTGGGCGAGAGCACTCGGGGGCGCGCTCCGGCCCCCCGCGTCGCCGTACGCGACACCACCGGAGCGGGTGATTGCTTCGTCGGCGTACTGGCCGCCTCACTGGACCGGGGCGCCTCGCTCGAGGCCGCATGCCGGCGCGCTGCAGCAGCCGCCTCGCTGTCCTGCACACGCGCGGGCGCACAGGCCAGCATGCCGGCGGCAGCGGAGATCGACGCGGCAGCAATGTAGGCCGCGTCAGGAATTGCCATTTGTGAACCCACCGCGTTGGGAGGGACAGGAATGTCTCGAGGGAAGGTGCTTGTCCTGACGGAGCAGTTCAAGAATGGCGATCCGCTATTCGAGCCGCTCCGGCAGGCCGGCTACGACGTGGAGGTCAACGAGACGGGTCGCCTGCCGGGTGAGGACGAGCTCATCGAGAAACTCTCTGGCGATGTCGTCGCGACCATCGCCGGCGGGGAGCCGTACACCGCCCGCGTCTTCGAGCACCGCAATCGGCTTCGGATCGTCGCTCGCTGGGGCGTCGGGTTCGACCGGGTCGACGTCGCGGCCGCCACGCGTGCGCGGGTGCCCGTGGCCATGACCTTCGGCGCCAATCACGAGAGCGTTGCCGAGTACGCGCTGGCCATGGCGCTGGCCCTGGCGTGCCAGATCGGTCCCCGCGACGCCAAGGTCCGGCGCGGGGGGTGGGCCTTCGACGGCTTCCACCCTGGTCTCTGGGGCCGGACTGCCGGCATCGTAGGCTTCGGCAGGATCGGACAGGCCATGGCCCGCCGCTGCGGAGCTGGCGGCATGGAGGTCCTGGTCTCGGACCCGTTCGCCACGGCTGAGGCGGTGCAAGGCGCGGGCGCCAGGCGCGTCGAACTCCCCGACCTCCTTCGCGCCTCCGACCTCGTCTCCATTCACGCACCATCGAACGCCAGCACCCGGCACCTGTTCGACACCGCGGCCCTCGCCCAGATGAAGCCCACGGCGATCCTGGTGAATACCGCCCGCGGGGCCCTCGTGGACGAGGCCGCACTGGCCAGGGCGCTCGCCGAACACCGGCTGGGCGGCGCGGGCCTGGACGTCTTCGAGGTGGAGCCGTTGCCGGCCGGGTCGCCACTTCGCCAGTTCGAGAATGTGATCCTCTCCCCTCACGTGTCGGGGATGGACCGGATGGCCGAGCGGCGGGTGACCGAACGCTGCGTCTCCAACATCCTCAAGTACCTGGACGGGCTGCCCGAGGCCATCCGTCCGTACGTTGTGAACCCGGAGGTCCTCTCGCCGACGGACGGCTGAGGCGCCGCGGCGGAGAAGCTGTGCGGCACGCGAAAGGTGAAGAGATGACGAAAAGCATCGAGGGGATCATCCCAGTCATGCTCACGCCATTCACGGACGGCGGTGACATCGACTATGCGGGGCTGGAGCGCCTCATCGAATGGTACCTGTCGCACGGCTCCGACGCTCTCTTCGCCGTCTGCCAATCGAGCGAGATGCAGCGCCTTACGCTGCCCGAGCGCATCGCGCTGGCCAGATTCGTGGTGAAGCAGGTCGCCGGAAGGGTCCCCGTGCTCGGATCCGGGCACGTGAGCGACGACCTCGACGCCCAGGTCGAGGAACTGCGCGCGATGAGCGAGACGGGCGTCAACGCCGTCGTCCTGGTGACCAACCACCTCGACCCCAAACAGGCCGGGACGGATCCCTTCCGCCACTCGTTGTCGACGCTCCTTGAGCGCCTGCCGAAAGACCTTCCTCTCGGGCTGTACGAATGCCCGGCGCCCTATCGACGCCTCCTCTCGGATGAGGAGCTTCGGCTGTGCGCCGAGACCGGGCGCTTCCTCCTGCTGAAAGATGTGAGCTGCGATCTCCGCACGGTGAAGCGGCGCGTGGCCATGACCGGCGGGACGCCATTCGCCATCGTAAACGCAAACGCCGCCATCGCCTGGGACGCCATGCGGGCCGGTTCGCGCGGGTTCTGTGGCGTGTTCACCAACGTCCATCCCGATCTGTACCAGTGGCTGCGGACCTCCGGCGATCGCCATCCGGAGCTGGCGCGCGAGTTGGCCACCTTCCTTGTGCTCGCGGCGGTGACTGAGTCGCTGGGCTACCCGGCGCTGGCGAAGCTCTACCACCAGCGGATAGAGACCTTCCGGTCCATCCGTTGCCGGGTCATCGACTACGACGTGCGCGAGCGATTCTGGGCGCTCGACGCCATCGTCGACAAGCTGGCGGAAGGGACCGAGCGGTTCCGCGCGCGCATCCGCCAGCTTCCGGGGGCGTGAGATCGGAGAGCGCGCGAAAGGCTTCGGCACGAAGCGCAAGCACGAGGTCGTCGTTTGCAGCAGAGTCACACGAAACCAAGCGAGGCATTTATGATCCGCAAAGTTGGAATCGGGCTGTTCCTCCTGGCGCTGTGCGCGCTCGTCGCGCCCGCGCCCTCCCACGCCGCCGCGAAGCCGCTCAAGATCGGCTTCGTGGCCATCGACATGTCCGCCGACTCCATCAGCACCGCCTACAAGGCGCTGAAGGAGTACGCGGACCAGAACGGCTGGACCGTCAACCTGGCCGACTGCCAGGGTACCGTGGCCAAGATGTCCAGCAACATGATCAACATGGTGAGTTGGAAGGCCGATGCGATCGTCGTGTGCGGCGGCGAGCCCAGCGTCATCCAGGAGGGTGTCGCGGTCGCGGACAAGGCCAAGATCCCCGTCTTCCTCCAGGATACTGGCAACATCGGCGACACCGTCGTCAACGCCACCAGCAACGGCTGGGCCATGGGCGCCTACCTGGCCAGTCAGGCCATGGACAAGATGCGGATCAATCACCCCAACAAGAAGGTCAAGAACGTCCTTATCATGGGGAACCTCGATCTGTTCGTGCACCGGCAGCGGATCCAGATGTACAAGGCGGTGCTCGAAAGCCCCGAGTACAAGGACATCAAGATCGTCGGGATCGAGGCCATCAACCCGACCGACTGGGCCGGCAGCTCTTACGACATCGCCCGGACCTACCTGACCAAGTACGGCAAGGACCTCGACGCCATCCTCTGCACCTGGGACGGCCTGAGCTGGGGCGTCTCCCGGGCCATCCTCGACGCCGGATACACGAAGGACGATGTATTCACGATGGGTATCGACGGCTCTGCCAAGACCTACGACCTCATCCGGAAGGGCGATCCGCTGGTCGGCGTGGTGGCGCAGGACTTCGGCGGGTGGTCGAAGTCTACGGCCTCGATGATTAAGAAGCTCCTGGTCGAGGGGAAGGACCTGAAGTCCGTCGTCCCCGCGTCCCGCACGGTGTTCGTTCCGTTCAAGTGGGTGGATTCCACCAATGTCCCCGCCCAGGGGCAGGGTGTGAAGTTCGACATGGACTAGCGTTCACCCGGGCCGCCACCCGTGAACAGGGTGGCGGCCCGGCTAGACGTCTTCGATGTGCCGCGCCAACTGGCGTGCAGCGAGGCCACGGATGTACGGCGAGCCAATCCTCGAGTGCCAGCTACTTTGCAAACGATTCGGCGCGACCATCGCCGTCAAGGACGTTTCGTTCTCTCTCAGACGAGGCGACATCCTGGGGCTGGTAGGCGAGAACGGCGCAGGGAAGTCGACGCTGATCAAGCTGCTCGGGGGCGAGCACGCGCTTGACTCCGGAACCATGGTGTACCGGGGCAAGCCGGTCGAGTGGACGAATCCCAGCCATGCGCTTCGCGAAGGTATCGCCATCGTCCACCAGCGGCCCCTCCTCGTAGAAAGTATGAGCGCAGCCGAGAACGTGTTCCTGGGGAAGGAATGCGTCACCCACCTGAGGCTGCTTGACGACCAAACCATTGGTGAGAAGGCTCGCGCGCTCGCCGCCCGTTACCCCGTTTTTCCGGATCTCGACCTGCGACAGCCCGTGGCCGTCCTCACCGCCGGCGAGAAGCAGGTCGTGGAGATTCTTAAGGGCCTGTCCTACGAGCCGGAGGTGCTGATTCTCGACGAGCCGACGGCCAGCCTCCCCAAGGAGGAGGCCGACCGGCTCCTCGAGTTGGTCCGGCGCCTCAACGAGGAGCGACACCTCACGGTCGTGTACATCTCCCACAAGCTCGAGGAGACGCTGTCGCTGTGCAACCGCGTGATGGTGCTCCGCAACGGGGAGAACGTCGGAGTGGTGGACCGCGCGGCTGCCGATCGCCCTACGCTCATCCGGATGATGATGAACTCCGACCTGTCGGAGTTCTACCCGCCGAAGGCGCAGGGCGCGCCCGGCGCTTCGCTGCTCGAGGTCGAGGACCTCCAGTCGCCGCAACTGCACGGGGTCTCCCTGCGCATGAATGCCGGCGAGATCGTGGGCCTGTACGGGCTCATGGGTGCGGGCATGAGCGAGGTGGCCCGCGCCATTTTCGGCCTGGCACAAATCACCGGTGGTCGGATCCGGCTGGGGAAAACGGGCGAGGTCTTCGAGCACACCCGGGTCGACGACATGGTCGCGCGGGGGGTGTACCTAGTGCCCGAGGACCGACACCACTTCGGCCTGGTCCCGACCTTCACCGTTCGCGAGAACGCGACCCTGGCGCACCTGGGCCGTTGCCTTCCAGGCCCACTGCTGGACCTCCAGCGGGAGCAGCGGCTGGTCGAGCATGAGCTGTCCAAGATCCGCGTCAAGTACGCCGACACGGAGCAGGGGATCGCCGAGCTCTCCGGCGGGAACCAGCAGAAGGTGATCGTAAGTCGCTGGCTAATGCAGGAGTGCAACGTCTTCATCGTCGACGACCCCACGGTCGGGATCGACATTGGCGCCAAGCACGACCTGTACCTGCTCCTCCGCGGGCTCACCCAGCAGGGCAAGGCCGTTCTCATGATCTCCTCGGAGATCACCGAGATCATCGGCATGGCGGATCGCCTCTACACCATGCGCCGGGGCGAGATCACCGCCGAGCTTGCCGGCGACGCCATCCATCAGCAGAACGTACTGGAGAACATCTTATGAACGGTACCCAGCAAGCAGTAGGGGCGGCGGCTTCCGCCGCGGCGCGGGCGCCGAGTACCACCAGCACACCGGCGGGCAAGATCGCCCGGCTCCTCCGGGGCAAGGAGCTACTGGTCATCTACGTGCTGATCGTGGTCCTGGTGGCCTTTGCCTCCGATCGGTTCCTGTCGGTCGAGAACGTGGCCAACATCCTGCGGAACACGGCCATCGGCGGCATCCTCGCGCTCGGCCTCACGATCGTGATGGTCAGCGGCGACTTCGACCTTTCGTTCGGGGGGGCAGTCAGCCTCCTCAACCTTCTCGGGCTAATCGCGCTCGACAAGGGACTCAACCTCTACCTGGTCTTTGCCCTGCTGGTCGTTGGCGGGGTGGTCTGGGAGTTGCTCAACGCGCTCCTGGTGGTGCGCCTCAAGATGCATGCGTTCATCGCCACCATTGCCACCATGACCATGTCCAAGGGGTTCATCTTCTGGATCACCAAGGGCAGCACTTATTACGGCGCTTACCCGGACAACCTCACCTACCTCGGCCGGCACGCCTTCTTTGACGTCCTCCCAGCGAACGCCCTGGTCTTCATCGTGATGGCCATCGCGGTGTACCTGCTCCTAGACCGCTCCCGGTTCGGGCGGCACCTCTACGCCATCGGCGGGAACTCCGAGGCGGCCACCTACGTGGGCATCCGGGTCAACCGGCAGCGCGTCGTCTCATACGTGCTCGCCGGGGTCTGCGTGGGCGTGGCCACGGTGACGCTCTGCTCCAAGCTGGCAACGGCCCCCTCCACGGCGGGGGACGGCTACCAGATGACGGTGATCTCGGCGGCGTTCCTGGGCGCCGCCGCGTTCCGTGTCGGCATGGTCAACGTCCGCGGCTCGATCCTGGCCATCTTCATCCTGACCACGATCGAGAACGCCCTGATCATGCTGAGCGTGCCGTTCTACTTCCAGTTCATCGTCCAGGCGCTTATCCTCATCGCCGCAGTGACCTTCGTCTCCCGGAAGAACAAGAAGGGAGCAGGGCCAGCTATCTTCTAGCCACAGGCGAGGCGCACGTGTACCTCGAGCTCTCCTATGCCGTGGGTCCGGGCGCTTCCTACCCGGACAGCCCGCCGGACTCGTTCCAGCCCGTGGAGCGGACGGCGAGCGGCGATGGCGCCAACACCACCCTTGTCCACCACTTCCTGCACAACGGAACGCACGTCGACACGCCCTTTCACTTCGACCCGACCGGTGCCCGGATCGAGCAGCTGCCCATCGAGGCGTTCATCTTCGAGAGGCCTGTCTTCATCGACGTGCCCAAGCGGCCGGGCGAACCGGTCACGCTCGACGACGTCGCCGAGTATGACCTCTCGAACGCCGACGCACTCCTCGTTCGCACCGGCTTCGACGCGCTCCGCGAGTCCGACCGCGCCGCCTATCGAGTCCTGTACCCGGGCTTCACGCTGGAGACGGCGCGCTACCTCCGGGGGTTGCCGCGCCTTCGAGCGATCGCCATGGATTTCCTCAGCGTGGATGGCTATGTGAGCGGGCACCGCAGCGGGTTCGCCGTCCACCACGCCCTCCTGGACGCGGGCGCCTCGCCGCGCCCACCGCCCCTGCTCGTCGAGGACGTGAACCTGGCGCCGCTCGTCGCCCGCCGGCTGCGCCGGCTCTTCGCGCTTCCCATCCGCTTCCGGGGAGCCGAGGCCGCGCCGGTCAGCGTCGTCGCCGAGGTGGAGGACTGACCATGTCCCTGTACGACCTCACGCTGCCCATTCGCCCGGGCATGCTGGCGTGGCCGGGCGCGGCCTCGCCGGAGCAGGTCTGGGAGACGCGCCTAGACCGCGGAGAGGAGTCGAACAGCAGCGCGTGGCGGATTCGTTCGCACTCGGGCACGCACGTCGATGCTCCCGCCCATTTCTTCAACGACGGAGCGATGCTCGGCGACCTCCCGCTCGACCTGTTCGTCGGACCGTGCACCGTCGTGCAGGTGGCGGACGAGGTCGAGCAGATCGATCATGCGGTGGTGTCCTCCCTGGGGCTCCCGCGCCCGCGCCCCTCCGGCGGGACGATCGATCTGTCCCGGATCCTGTTCAAGACGTCCAACTCGACGCGCCGCCTCCACCGGGGCGTGTTCGATCCGACCTTCGTCGCCTTCACACCCGACGGTGCCGAGGCGCTGCTCGACCTGGGAGTGAGGCTCCTCGGAATCGATTACCTGTCCGTCGATCTGTTCAGCAACGGCTACTACCCAGCCCATCGGCTATTGCTCGGTGCGGGAGTGGTCGTGCTCGAGTGCGTCGATCTGCGCGATGTCTCCCCGGGACGATACCGGCTCGCCTGCCTGCCGCTCCGGACGCAGGCGAGCGAGGCCGCGCCAGTACGCGCCGTCCTCTGGACGGACTGAGCACGACGGCAGGCGATTCCTCGATTAATGGAGACACTCGATGCGCTTGGACCACGTCGAGATCAGGGTTCCAGGCGGCCTGGACTGTCCGCTTCCTAGGATGGTACCGATCGAGCAGCGGTTCGTTGCCGATCGTGTGCAGGACGTCCGCGCCGCGGTTCGAGGGCAGATGAGGCACTTGGCCTCCCCGGCGCTCCGTGGCGCGCGTATTGCCGTCACCGTGGGGAGCCGCGGTATCGCCTCCATCTGCGAGATCACCTCGGCCGTGATCACCGAACTGCGTGATTGGGGCGCCGAGCCGTTCATCGTCCCGGCCATGGGGAGCCACGGTGGAGCGACGGCTGAGGGGCAAGTCGCGGTGCTCGCGGAGTACGGCATCACCGAAGCCATCGTGGGGGCGCCCATCCGGGCCTCCATGGACACGGTCGTCGCGACCAGGCTGCCCGATGGGACCGCACTCCACGTGGACCGGATCGCCAGCGAGGCGGCTGCCATCGTCGTCTGCGGCCGGATCAAGCCACACACCGACTTCAGAGGAGACTACGAGAGCGGGCTATACAAGATGCTGGCCATCGGCCTCGGCAAGCACAAGGGCGCGACCCTTCTCCACGCACACGGGTTCGAGGAGTTTCCAAGGCTCATACCGGACGCGGGCCGTGCGCTCCTGAAGGCCCTCCCCGTGCTGACAGGCCTGGCGATCGTCGAGAACGGGTACCACGAGGTGATGGCCGTCGAGGCCATAGCTCCCGCGGATTGGGACGAGCGCGAACGCGCACTGCTTGCGCTCGCGAGGAACGCGATGGCCACGCTGCGGATGCGTAGTATCGACGTACTGATCGTGGATGAGCTCGGGAAGGACGTGAGTGGAGCCGGCATGGACCCCAACGTCACCGGGCGCGGGACGGCTGCCTTCGCCAAATGCAAGCCCGGCGAGCTGCCCGCGGTCCAGCGCATCTTCGTACGCGGTCTGAGCCGCGAGACGGACGGGAATGCTTGCGGCATCGGGGTCGCGGACGTGACCACGCTTCGCTGCGTCGATCAGATCGACTTCGGAAAGACCTACATCAACACCATCACGTCCATCGAGATCGGAGGGGCGAAGCTCCCCCTGGTCTGCAACAACGACCGCGAGGCGCTCGCGGTAGCGCTCCGCACTTGCAAGCATCTCGAACCGCAGGAAGCCCGGGTCGTCTGGATCAAGAATACGAACGCGCTGGACCGGATCAGGGTCTCTGAAAGCGTTCTTCGTGACCTCAGGATCCGCGCTGACGTGACGGTGCTCGGTCCGCCTGAACCGCTGGTGTTCGATGCCCTCGGGTTCTTGGCGTGAGGACCGCCGCCGGTCACCGAAAGCCACCCGGCGCACGCATGGAGAATCCGTTGACGCTCCACGAGCTGCCGCTCCGAAGCGCGCCGAATCGGCTCGAGAGCTCCTCCGTCCGACCCGTCCGGCCCGCCCGACCCACAACGAGCAGGATAGCCAGCGTGCGACCAGGCGTTCACTGAACGTCGAGAAATGGCATGGTCCCGGCCTAAGAAGACGTGGGTCTGAGAGAAGAATCGCAGATGGGATTTGGATGAGGTCACTCAGAGGTGCCCGACCAGAGCACCCCGGGTCAGTTTCCCAAGTCCTGAGCCTTAGGATAGCAACCAAAATTAATTAGCCATCTTAGGGAATTGGTGTAATGTTGTTGAATGCGCCGAAACGATGACTTGGAGGCGGCGATCGTGAGGAAGTACGCGGCCATCGCGCCGGCGCTCAACGAGCGGGCACGCCGCCTGTGGGCGGCCGCGGAGTCGAACGTCATCGGGTATGGCGGCGATGCCTTGGTCTCGGCAGCCACGGGCATGTCGCGAGACACGATTCGCAAGGGGCGTTCGGAGATCGAGCAGGGGGTCACGGCTTCTGAGCGAATCCGCCGCGCCGGGGCCGGGAGGCCCAGCCTCACGAAGACGCAGCCGGGTCTGGAGGCGGCGCTGGAACGCTTGGTGGATCCAGTCACCCGTGGCGATCCGATGTCGCCGTTGCGATGGACCTGCAAGAGCCGAGCGAAGCTGGCCGCGTCGCTCACCGAGGACGGCTGGCAGGTGAGTTCCACCACCGTGGGGCGTCTGCTCAACGGTCTCGGTTATCGCCTGCAGGCCGTGCAGAAGACTCGGGAGGTGGTCTCGCATCCCGACCGCAACGCGCAGTTCGAGTACATCAACGCCACCGCGGACGGTTACCTGCAGCGAGGGCAGCCCGTCATCTCGGTCGACACCAAGAAGAAGGAACTCGTCGGCGACTTCAAGAATGGCGGAAGAGAATGGCAACCCAAGGGCACGCCCGAGAAGGTCCAGGTGCACGACTTCCCCGGCGATTCGGTCGGCAAGGCCATCCCGTACGGTGTCTACGACATGGCCCGCAACGAGGCGTGGGTCAGCGTCGGCCGCGATCACGACACCCCCCAGTTTGCGGTCGCCTCGATCCGGCAGTGGTGGAAGATGATGGGCAAGCAAGCCTACCCGGACGCGAAGGAACTGTTCATCACCGCGGACGCCGGAGGAAGCAACGGGTACCGTGCTCGTGCCTGGAAAGTCGAACTGCAGAAGTTCGCGGACGACACCAGACTGCGGATTCGGGTGAGCCACTTCCCGCCCGGAACGAGCAAGTGGAACAAGATTGAGCATCGCCTCTTCTGTCACATCACCCAGAACTGGCGCGGGAAGCCGCTGAGGACGTTTGAGGCGATCGTGGAACTGATTGGCAATACGCGGACCGAGACAGGGCTGCGGGTGAAGGCAAAGCTCGACAGGCGGAAGTACAGCACCGGTGTCGAAATCACGAAGGCCGAGATGCGCCAATTGGATTTGCGTCCCCACCGCGGGTCGAGGCTCTTGCCGTGCCCCTCAGGGCAGTGACCGTAGCCGTATGACGGGTTCCAGTGCGCGAAGCAGTAGAAGGCGCGCATTCTTCACAGAATCCCGCGTCGTCGAGGAGGCCGGCGGTGCGGATTTTCGCGTGGGTGAAGGGCTCGGCAAGGCCGCCGCGATCCGGCGGGCCTCCGCTGGAGCGATCGGGTCACCCAAGCCGTTGCCTGCCTCGATGCCCTCGAAGAGCAGACACCACCGCTTCGGATCCTCGTACTTGGCTTACACGTCGCGGAGTTCCTGGTCCCAGCTCTCCCAGGCCATGGGCCGCTCACCCGGAGGGACGACCTCGATCCTGCTCGCCGTCTTTCCGCAGGCCGCACAGCGCGGCTCGACGACCAGCGTCATCCCGGCAAGGCCGAGCGCCGGCAGCAGGATCGGGGCGCCGTCCTTTTCGGCAAACGCGTCGTACTCCAGCCCGCCGGGCGACGGCACCTGGAACACATCGCGCACGGTCCGCACGGCGAGGCGTGCTACCTCCGCGAAGTCGACCGGCCGTTCGTAGATCCGGGTGAAGTTCGCCCGCTCGGAGCCGTCCTTGTCCCAGCGCTCCGCCGGGGATGCCCCTCCGAGCTCCACGATGGCCCTGCACGACGCCCCGCTCAGCGCTGCCCTCCCGCGTAGGAAGTCGTTGCTGACCGGCTCCACCAGGAGGGCCGACTCCGCCTCCACCGCGAACTGGACGAAGCGACCCTTCCCGCGGTCCTCGATGATGAGGTGCTGCCTGCCGTCGGTTCCCATCATGGCAAGGACCTCGGCCAGCCGCTGCTGGAGCGCGCTCCAGTCGTCCACCTTCGAGCTGCCGCTCGGGTTTGTTCCCATGCTGCCCCCTGGAATTGGGGAGAGGATCCCCGGACCACCGTCCCCACGGTAGCCCGGGCACGGACACCCAGGGTGGATCCCCCAACCCGTGCCGGGGCGCCGCGGCGCCTCGGCCTTGTCCCTCCACCTCAACCTGGCGGATAGCGGTCAGCGTCCTGCCACGGCGGTCGACCGGGAACGCCGAAGTGCGTCCACAGGTCGCCCGCGACCGCCGCCACCACCTCCCTTAGTTCGAGCTCTGCGAGGAAACGCTCCCGGAATGTCCTCCTCGCCGAAGGCAAGGCAGAGCAGACGAGCAGCACCCCCTCCTCGAAGCTCATCGCGACGAGTGCGCAGTAGACCCCGATCCCGAGTGCCTCCTATGCGTGTCGTCGGTGATGACCGCGCGCCCAGCGTGTCGTCCACCGCCCCGGCCAGGAGGCAGCCTCTGTGGGCGACGCGCGAGCGCGGCTTTGGATCCCCCGCGGTCACCACCCCTCACCTTATGGCCCGGGCGGACATCGCTCCAAATCCTTAACCAGCGGACGAGGCTGAGCGTCAGTCGATCCACCCCACGCCGGCTATCCGCGCCACCCCGCCCCGGTCGAGTCGCTCGGTGTTGCGAACCACCTTGGCCCAGGAGGCCAGGTGCACCTTCGCGTGGTCCACGTGCCGCACCACGCCGCGAACCAGGACGGCCCGGTCGACTAGGATCTTCCCGACGAGCGTCGGCGACATCGCCACCCGCTCCTCCGCGACGTGCGGGTGGCCTCGTGCCCCGACGGGCACCCGGTGCTGCACCACATCCTGGGACCCGCACGTGCACCCCGAGCATAGTCCCCAAGTACGAGCGGCTCCCCCTTGAGCTGCGCCGGGCATCGCTCTCCCCAGAGGAACGTGAACTCCTGGCGCTGGGGATCGTCTCCTGGAGGCGAAGCGACTGCCCCGACCTGAACCGGCTCCTCTGGCAAGACAAAGTTCCGCGTTTTCGCCCAAGAGCCTGAGGCAGCGGACGGCATTCGTTGCTGCTGCCCAGCTTTCGAACGGACGTGGGAAGAGCGTGCTAGAAGTTGCGTTTCAGGACGGCATGACCGAATACGGTCGGGTCACTGAGTGCTGGTGATGCGAGACGCGAATAAGTTCGAGTGGGGAAGGAGGGACCATGGAGGTGGCGCGGGGGGATCCTTCCCCCGCCAAGGGCGAGGAATCGGACCCACGTGAGATTTCTGCTCGGGCCAGATGGCGAGATGCGGCCGCCACGCGGCTCACGCGGTGGTGGATCGACGGCTGCCAAGGCCGCTATCAGGCGGATCTGCACGACTTGGCGCGCAATTGGTAGCTGTCATACGGTGAGGCGGTCCAAGGAAACGACGCATGAAGACCTCTGAACTCAAACACCTCGAATCCAACCTTGAGAGCATCTTTTCTCGAAATACGGATTTCTTCATCGACGAGAACTGGGTTGTGGTTGGCGAGAATGAATTGATACCGGACGGCGACTGGATAGAAGAATTTCTCTTCACGGAAGCCGAGCCCACGGCGCTCGATGGCAGGACCGATTCGGTCGACCATCTGCGGGACGCCCTGGAGAGGATCGACAGTTCCCAGAACCCCCAGAGCGCATCCGCCACACCGGGCTTGGGGCCCACCGGACCATCCCTCGAAGCGGGTCGGGCCGGGACGCCGGGAGCGTTGAGACCCAAGCCAGAACGTCACGTCGTTCCGCCACCCGACTGCTACGCGTTCTACCTGCCGTGGCATTACTTCACCGCGCGCCACTGGGGCATCTACCTGCTCGTCGAAGGAATTGAGGAGTTTGGAGGGCGGGCTCACGCGAGGGCCCAAGGCGGCCTCACCCGCGCCGAGGCGCGAAACGTCGCCAAGTCGTTTCTGTTCCACCACGAGGCGTATCACAACGCCGTTGAGACGTTCTCCGTCCGCCTAGAGGTCTCGCACCGCGTACCTTGTTACAAAGACGGTTTCGAAAAGCTCTACCGGTTGGGGTTTGCGCACTGTGCCGTTCACGAGGAAGGCCTCTCAACGGCGTATGCCCTCATGAAGGTTCGCAACCAGCTGTTCGCCAGCATCCCGACCGCGACGATCAGGAAGCTCAAGCGACAGATTGCGTACAAGGTGCTTTGCATGCTCGTTCGCGCGATGCCGCCTGAATATGCGTCGGCGTTGAAGCTGTTGCCTCCATCCGGGAGCTTCGACGCCAATGAGCACATCTACCAGGAGTGCGCTCACTCGCTGTCGCTGCCGAAGATCCCTGGCGTGCAGCCAGAGGTGTGGGCGTCGGCCCTGCACTCGATGGGCCCGTCGCTACAGCGAAACAAGTCCTTCAGCTACGTGGTGCCGAGGTCTCACCCCGCGCTGCGCGGTGCGCTTTCCGTTCGGTATCTCAGCATCAAGCGCAAGAGCTTCGTTCAGCGGCTCAGGGAAGTAGTGGGTGGCGAGGCGGTAGGCGGTGGCAAGCACCCCAAGTGGCAGGCGGCGAACGGCAAGAAGGTCCCGGTTCCATCGGGAACTGACCTGAACCCGTATACGTGTGCGCAGATACTGAAGCAGCTTGGGCTGGACCTGGGGATCCAGGAATTCATGCAGGGCTGATGGCCGGGGATCGGGGTCTGATGGTGTTCGGTGTTGAGTTGCGTCAGTCACCCTGTGTTGGCTACCTCTCGCATCCGCGGAGCGGCAGAGATCACGCGGCGAGCCACGTGCTCAGGGAGTACCGGTTTCCGTCCCGAAAACCCCGAACTGCCCGGCTGTCCCTGGCCACAACCCCGGCGCAGCCATCACGCGCCCCGGTTGGGATCCGCCGCGATCGCGGCATCCGCGAGCGCCGCCTGGAGTGCTGCGCGGGCCAGATGACGGTCTCCTGGGCCGGCCAGAGCCGGGCCACGATCCCTCCCGCCGTCAGGAACAGGGCCGGCTCCGGCGCCGGAAGGCCTGAACTCCGCAGTGCTGGTGCAGTGCACGCCATGCGAGGCGTGCTACCCGGTGCGCCCACGTGCGCCGTGGAACGAGGGGCCACTCCAGCAAATCCGCTGGCTACCACTGCATGCGCCGCGGTGAGCCCAGGTGCGAGGGTCCCGGCGGCCGTTGGGGTGCAAGTGGTCGCTGGTTCAAATCCAGTCGCCCCGACCAAATAAGCCCCCGAATCTACACGCGAAAGCGGAGATTCGGGGGTTTCTTCTTTTCGCATCAGGATGCCCTCGGGGTGGACCCGGGGTGGACCTTTGACCTCCGGCCCGGTGGCCAAGGCGCTCTCGGGGTGGACCTGGGGTGGACCTTCGGCCTCGGACCCGGTGGCCGTCGAGCAAGTTCCCACGCCAGAAGACCTCCGAGTGAGCGGCTTGACCCCAGGGCGGTGCTGGCGCGGATGTGCATGGCCTTGTTGAGTCGCAGTGAGGCACCCGGGAGCGATAGTCATTGAGCCAGTCACCTAGGGTGAACGCCTACCCCTCCTCAAGGCACGTCGTCACGGGCGAGACCCCACACCCGAAACTCCCTCGTCCAGCACCGTTCAGAACCGTGGACCTGGTCCCAACTTACGTTTTCGGGTCAGCCCGCCCAGAGCCGGTCGGTTCTGGCCAGTAGCGTGTGTCACGGGACCCTGATCGGATAGCCTCCCGGGAAGCCTCCCGGCCTTGATCCGCGCGGATCCCTGGCCGGTGGACCTACGACCCCGTCGCCGGGAAGGAAGTCGCTACCGACAGCGTACCTCCAGGGTTACCAACCTGGCGCACAAGGCACCAGGTCGGCAACCATACTCCTCGACGTGGATCCTGAGCGCCTCGTCGATACGGATGGAGAACATGTTGAGACGCCTCGCCGGCTGGACGGGATCAGCGGCTCGTCGATCTGGCGGGCGTACGCCTATGGTGAGGACCCTTCTACCTGGACCGCTGCCGCAGCACGTGTGGCGGCGGTGCAGACATGCATCGTGAACATCAAGGGTTCAGTTCTCATCCGCGGTACGCGATGGTACATGGTTCTAGCGATGCTGAGGGACCGGTATCCCGACTTGGCTTCAGCCATTGAGCTTCATAACCCGGGTCCGGTCAGAGCTACGTTCACGTGGAAGGAAATGACCTAGCCTCCCCATGGCAAGGGTTCATCCGAGGGTAGAGGTGTTTCTGCTCCCCCAGCCAGGTCGTGTCCGTCCGGAGCGGTACATGAACCCAGGGACAGCGTTCTTTCTGAGCACGGACGGAGCGCTTCTCGGTTCTTCGACTTGGTAGACAGCGAATGACTCCGAAAGAAATCAGCAGGGCCGCAGACCGCGCCTTCCAAGCATCGATCCCCACGCGGTGGGCCGTGCGGTCACAGCAGGACCAAGAGGACTACGGGATCGACTATGAGATCGAGATCATCACGCCCGACGACCAAGCGACCGGCTTCATCTTCAAGGTGCAGGGGAAGGGAACGACGGAACCCCGCTATTCCCCCGACGGGGAGGTCCTCTCGTATCATGATCTCTCCGTTAGCCGGATGACCTACTACCTGCACCACGTGCGGTTTCCCGTGGTGCTGGTTCTCGTGGACGTGCGGGGGAGCAAGGTCTATTGGACGCCCATTCATGGCAACCACGAGTTGGTGGCAGCGCATCGTGAGGCGGTGGCTTCCCGCCAGCAGACCATGACGGTGCACATCCGTACCGCCAACGTTCTTCCTAACACCGCGACCGAATTGCTGGCTGCGGTGGAAGTTGCGCACCATGCCCTCCTTCTGGAAGGCATCGAGCGAGTCCGCTCCGATCGCTTGGTCGAGATCGCTCGGGCGTTCGGGGGCCTCGATCGGCTCTCCGAGGTTCTCGGTGCGCACATGGAGTTCGCGGAGTGCGCCAACCTCGACAGGCTCCGCCTGGAAGGCAAGTGGGCGGAGGCGGAACGTCTCGGCTGGAACTACGTCGACAGTCCATCCGCAAGCATGGAGATGAGGTTCGAGGCAGGGGTCAAGCTTATCCAAGTGGCGGCTGCTCGGGTTAGCGCTGGGCCCGACAAACTGCTTGGGGCGGGTCCCGCTGGCTACACGAGCACACGCGTTCTGGTGACCACCCGCCTCTTGCAGATCGCTCGACGCGAGCACGCCCCAGCGCGGTTGCGGCTATTTGCGAGAGCTCTCTGCCGCGCGGCGAGGCTTCGACAAGCAGTCGACGATGAGTTTGGCCTTCTAATGAGCGCTATCGTTCAGGAGACAACAGGAGACGACTTCACCAGGATGATGACAAGGCACGCCCAGACGTCCTCCCGAAGAAAGGTATTGCGTGAGTTCCGACGTGCCCAAACGGCCCTCGGCCGGTTGGTGCGCACCGACGCACTGGAGCTCTTGCCACAGGTCTGGGCTCAGCTGGCGATGGATGTGCCGTTCTTCATCACAAGTCTTCAGCGAGATCGGCTGGATGAAGCTGCCGAGGGGATCGTCAACTGGTTCGATTCAACGGGAGCACTCTGCGTTGAGATAGCGGCGAAGGCGAAGCGGTTCTCGGACGTCGCGCTATGTGCAGTCATGTCGCTTGGCTTGATGGGCCAAGACGAGACCCGACTGAAGGCGCGGATAGCGCGTGCCCGCGCCTACGCTGATATGATCGAAGAGCCAGCCACGAAGGCCGGACTGCTCCAACGTCTAGATGAATACGCGACGATTCCAGAAGTCGCGGCGGACGCGATCGCCGAGCCGACGCTCGACCAAGAGGTCGCCATGTACCGCGCGATGGCGAGTAGCCTTGGACTCAACCTTGACGACCCCAAGGACCCGGCAGCAGAGGTCGTCCTGATCGGCTTGACGGATCTTAACCCAGAGCGGGTTCTTCGAGAGTGCCAGCATCTCTTCGTGTCGCTCGGTGCGGTTGGCATTCCGGGACAGATGCTCGGGCTGCCGACCGCTGGGTTCAAGTACGTTCACTGCACCAAGCACGATCACACGCTTGGTGGGCTTATGCTTGACGGGATCTGGGGCCTCATGTCCTCCTTGCATTGCCGCGAGTGCAGTGACCGTTGCCCGCACCCCCCGGCATGGAACTGGACGAGAGCGTGGCAACGGGAGCAGGACGGCAAGTGGAAGCGCTTTGCCTCTCGGGGCGGCTAGATTCTGCCTGACAAGGCATTCGTGAACCCGTTGCCGAAGAGGGGGCCTCGCGAGCAAGCAACGGTTATGCGAAGGTTACGCAGGTCTTCTCACGACGATGCTGAGCGATTGAACCTGGTCGAGCGAGAAGCTCCCCGGGTCCCATCCCCGCGCAAGCAGTTCGTGCGTGTACTCTCGCGCGGCGAGTGCGAGGTAGCGATCACCGCCGGCGAGGTCATTTTCGGACTCGGGGTACGTGCGCACCACGATCTTGGTTACGTTCTGCTTCTGGTCCTTGATGGCCACGATCCAGTCGAATCCCCTCCGAGAACTCCCGTCCTCCTGGAAGAAGCTCGCGCAGAGTCCACGCTCGACCCTCACTAGCCATTTCGGCCCCTCGCTTTCGGTCCCGTCCGCCACCACGCACCTCCCGAGTCTGCCCAAGAATGTCTGAAAGCCCAGCCGATGTGGCCGCCGGGCAGCGTGCTGAAGTGGGCTCATGGCATCGCGTCCACGACGAACTCGTCGATGGCGAGGTCCATCGTCCGGTGGGTCCTGCCCGCCATGAAATCCCTTCGCTCACGCCGCCCGTTTCCTGGCGACCCGGACCGCGAAGTACAACCCCGGCTCCGGCTGCTCCCTGTTGAACCGCTCCACCAGTCGGGCGACCTCGTCGTCGTCATCCACCAAGCAGTAGCGGTTCACTCGGGTCTCTCGCGCCAGGTAGTTGCAGGAGAGCGGCGAGTGACCGAAGACCGGCATGGTGGACGCATCTATCTCGACCACGTCGTAGCCCAGGACGTCATAGTCCTCCGGTCCTGTCTCGTCGGGGAGAGGAGGAAGACTCGCGTCGAATGCTGGTGTCCTTCCGGCAGGGGTGTTTGACCTCCTGACCTTCGGCACAGCGGTGCCGATGCGCTGCTGAGACCTCCGGTCGCGAGGCGGCAGGGGTGGTGGCGGTCAGCCCGGGGGACCGGCGCCGGGTGGGGGCGCTGACGCTTCCTTATAGTTCCAGGGCATCCACTGGGCGGGAGCGTCGGCGGCGTCCTTGCTGCGGCGCAGGAGCGTGACCAGGTAGTCGAACGGCTCGGCGTCGTTGAGCTCGGCGGTGTGGATCAGGCTCATGAAGACGTCACCGACGTGAGCACCGTTCAGCGTTCTGTAAAAGAGCGCGTTCTTGCGGTGAAGGATGGCCTTCTTCAAGGCTCTCTCGCAGATGTTGTTGTCGAGCGGGGCACCGGGCTCACGGAGAAAGAGCGTCAGCTTCTCCCAGTGCGTCTGCATGTAGGTGATTGCCTCGCCCAACCCGGAGTTCGGCTCGACTCTGCGCTGGTCGAATTGTTCCTTCATCCACTTCTCGAGGCTGGCCATGAGAGGGCCGCTCTCGGTCTGGTGAAGGTGCAGGCGCTCCTGGGGGGACATCTGCTGCTCTCGAGCGGTGGCGTCGTGCTTGTAGACGTCGCGGAGCGTCTCGAGCACGAAGCGACACTCCTCCGGGAAGTCCGCAGCCACTTCCACGTATCGCCTCCGCGCGTGCGAGGTGCACCCGGCCACGATCGACTCGAACTCTCCGGCGGTGCTTGAGGCCGATGCGTCGCACATCTGGATCGGCTTGGGCAGCTCGGCCGCTCGCTTCGCGAGCACGTCGGCGAGGTTCTCCCCGGCGTGCTGGACCCCGGTGAAGAACAGTGCGATGTGGTGCTCCTCCTGGGTAGCGACAATGCCCGAGGTGAAGACCCCGGTCCGTTCGCCGGTCTCCTCGTCCGCCGCTGCCGCGGCTCGTTGCTCGCCGGTCAGCTCGAGGACCTTCATGGTGGTGTCGTCATTGAAGAGCACCTCACCCTGAGCCGCCTGGCGGATCAGCTCTTCGTAAACGGGCTTCAGTGACGTTGCGCCTTCGCTCACCAGCTCCCACTGGGTGGCCGCTGGGAGCGGGATCCCCAGGCCCTGCTGGAGCTTCTCGATACGATTGAAGGGCAGCCCGGTGCCGTACTTGAGCAGGCCCACCATGCTGGTGGCGGTCTCGTCGTACTTCTTCTCGCCCACGCCCTCCGGCGCCGCCGCGGTAAACACCTCGCCGCAGAGGTTGCAGCGCAGACGATCGTGTTCGTAAACCGTCGCCCCGAGCGGCGCCATCCCGGTGATCCGTACCGGCACCGCGGGCTCCGCCAACGGGTACACCTTGCCCTTCTCGCACCCAGGACAGCAGTCCCCAGTGTGCAGTGAGGAGTGCGCGACCTTCACTCGCTCCGCGCCGGTGTAGGCGGCGGCACCGTTGCGCCCATGCCCTGGACGCCTCGCCTTCTTGGAATCCCCCCCAGTCGTGGTCCTCTTGAATGACTCGCCGATCACCTGGCTGGTCTTCTCGGTGCTCGCGCCGAACAGCATCCTTCGTAGTCGGTCGATCGTCGTACCCTTCGCCTGGAGCTCTTGAGCGAGGAACGTCAACGTCTCCATCGCCGCCTTGAGCTTGGCGTACTCCGCCTCGCTCAGCACCGGCTTCGCCCGCTCCACGATCCCGCTCAGTTCCGCGGCGGGAAGATCTGGCCACTTGAACCGCGGTGCAGATCGGTGCCGCTTGTGCTTGCTCATTCAACCCGCACGATGATCCTCCGATCGGGGAGAGCAAGAATATTCGCACGCCCTCGTTGGATCTCGTCACGGGGCCCTGGCGTCGACCCGTCGCCACATCGGTGCTGCCCCCGTCGCCGTGGGGTCGCCGGCGCTGATCAGCACTTGCAGCTCGTGTGCCTGGAGGACGGCAGCGGGCTCGTGCATCTCCCCGGAAGGCCACCACCTAAACTTCCCCTTCGACAAGCGCTTGTGGCACAGCCAAAATCCCTGGCCGTCATACACCAAAAGTTTAATGGCCGTGCCACGACGGCTGCGGAATACGAAGACGGTTCCAACAAAGGGATCGACCTTGAGCGAGGCGCGGCATAGCTGGGCCAAGCCGTCGATCCCTCGCCGGAAGTCGGCCGACTCGATCGCCACCAGCACTCGCATCTGCGGCGTCACCTGGATCATGCTGGACGCCCGCAGAAGACCTCGACCAGCTCGGCCAAGTTGAGCCCGCTTCCCACGGGCAACCGTACCGTCAACCTGACGCCATTCGTGTCACTGAACTCAACAACCGGCCCACTCGCCGCCCCCAGCCCGAGCACCTCTGTCCTGCCCAGCTCGATAAACCCACCGGTAGGTATCTCAACTCCTTCCGAGCCAGGGCCTTCTGCCTCCATGTGCCTCTTCAGCGCCTGATGGTTAAGACCGAGTGCACGTCCCACCGGACCCGCTCCAACCTCACGCGCCAGCGTCGCGGCCTCCCTCCACAACCGCGCCGGCATCGGCCCCAACTTCTCGCGACTCGAACGCCACCTCTCGATACCCGCGCGTACCCGCTTCATCTGCCTCGTGCCTGCCAACTGCCTCTGCTCCCCCGTCATGGGCTGCCCTCCTCGGGAAGCCCATGGCCTACCCTGTCCCGCCCCTACGCTTCACGCACCCTCACCGGAAGGACACGATGGGTGACACCAACCGAAGGCGCATGGGCGAGCTGGTGAGGAAGCTGTTCGAGATTCTCCTCGATCACCCCGAAGGGATGGCGGCGAAGGAGGCGTTGAGCGCCGTCGCAGCGGCCGTTCAGATGACGGAGTGGGAGAAGGGCACCTATGCGAATGGCGCCCGACGGTTTGAGAAGAACGTTCGCTTCGCCACCGTGGACACGGTCAAGGCCGGATGGCTTGCGAAGACCAAGGGTACCTGGAGCGTGACCGAGATGGGGAAGGCGGCCTTCAAGAAGTTCACCGACCCCGAGGCCTTCTACCGGGAAGCGGTGCGGCTCTACCAGATCTGGAAGAAGTCGCAGCCTGACCAGGGCGGTGCTGGAGACGATCAGGGGGAGGGTACCGGTGAGAATGCCGGCGAGGGAGTCGGAGACGGAGAGCGAGCCGTCTCGGAGACCTTCGAGGAGGCTGAGGAGGCCGCTTGGGCTGGCATCGAGCGCTTCCTCCAGAGCATGCCGCCGTATGAGCTTCAAGAGTTGGTGGCCGACCTGCTGCGTGCGATGGACTACCACGTCGCGTGGGTGGCTCCCCCTGGAAAGGACGGCGGAGTCGACATTCTGGCCTTCACGGATCCGCTCGGCACGCGCCCTCCCCGTGTGAAGGTGCAGGTGAAGCGCCGCGCCGACAAGGTGGACGTGGACGGGCTTCGCTCCTTCATGGCCGTGCTCGGGGACGAGGACGTAGGGCTCTTCGTCAACACGGGCGGATTCATGCGAGCGTCCCAGGACGAGGCCCGCACGCAAGAGAAACGGCGGATCTCGCTGCTGGACCTCGAGAAGCTCTTCGAGTTGTGGGTCGAGCACTACGATAAGCTGGGCGACGCCGCTCGCCGGCGAATGCCACTCAAGCCTGTGCACTTCTTGGCGCCGGCGGAGTAGATACCCAGGAGACCCCTATGCTGCACATTCTGGTCGGGGAGAACGCCGCGCGCGAGGACTGGGAGGATTGCGTCCGCCGCGGCCGCCCTATCAGCTGGATCGTTCCCAAGGCCGCCGCGCCTGGTGACGACGTCATCTTTGTGTTCAACCGCGACCAGTTCATCGGGACCGGTGTCATCGCGAGCGAACCCGAGCCGGCCACGTTTCTTGGACAGCCGGCTTTCCGAGCCGATGTGCGGGACCTGAAGCAGTTCCGCCGTCCCCTCGCCGTTGCAGATGTCGCACCGCGAATCCCGGACTGGGCGTGGCCCAGGTCCTACACGAAGGGGAGGACCACACCGAAGGATGGGATCTCCCGGAAGCTCTGGGGCATCGTGTCAGAGCACGCTGATCGGGTCGACCTCGTCCCGTCTCTAGGGACGGAGACTCGACCTCGAGAGCCCGGAAGAACGGCCAATCGCTAAAGCGCGGGGCGATACAGCCCTCGGCCGAGTCGAAAGAGGTGACGCTCTCCGGGGCTCAGCTCGACGTGGTCATACATGAGCAAACCGGCCTCGCGCGTTTGGGGGCAGAGGGGAGGAAGTACCTGAGGACGCACCTGGTCACCGAGCGGAAATCCGCCAACAGGAGGTACCTCCTGAAGCTGCGCACCGAGCGGGGCCGCTTGGCGTGCGACGCCTGCGGCACCGACCTGGCACAACGCTACGGCCTAGAGCACCGGGAGGTACTTGAGCTCCACCACCGGATTCCGCTCAGCCGCGGCGCGCGGCACCCCAAGGGAACCGAGGCCTTCGCGCTCCTCTGCCCGACGTGCCACCGGGTCGTTCACTACCGACGCGAGGATCCGCTGGACGTGAACGTACTTCGGTCGCGGCTTCAGAAGTGACAGCGAAAGATCGGTCTGCCAAGAGCCAGCATGCGCGCGACCCTCGTCCGCATCGGCATCGACCGAGCCTACGGCGCCTGGAACGCCCCGGTGGACCTGGAAACCTACGATTTCGTCTACGTCCCAAATCGGTCGTTTAGGCGGATCGGGCTTCCCTGCCCTGCCGTAATCGACGCTCTCCGGCAGGCGCTCCCAACTCTCACGAAGCGACTCGAGCGGAGCGCGCTTGCTCGCCCCCACTTCGATCCGGCAGCACTACCCGACTCCGCCCCGCACTTACGCGCTCGACCGTAACCCGCACTCCGATACGCTCATGCAACTCCGGGAGGTGTGAGATGACGCCGATCGTACGGCCCGTTGCGCGCAAGCTGTCGAGCGCGACCATTGCGTTTTCGAGGGTGTCACGGTCCAGCGTTCCGAAGCCTTCGTCGATGAATAGCGTGCGCGCCTGCGTCACCCGGGTCGAAAGGGATGCAAGGCCTAGGGCCAGAGCAAGCGAAACGAGGAACGTCTCTCCCCCGGAGAGCCCGTTCACGCTGCGCACCTCCTCACCGAGGTCGTGGTCGACCACCTGGAGCTCAAGGTCGGCCCCTGGGACGCGCATCAGTCCGTATCGGGGCGCCAGGCACCGCAGGTGATGGCCAGCGTGCTCAAGAAGCGCATCCAGGGCGAGCCCCTGGGCGAAGGTGCGGAAGCGCTTGCCGTCGGAGGACCCGATGACCTCCGCCAGTCGTCGCCATCGCTCGGCGATGCCACGCTGCGCGTCCCGATCGACGGCGAGCCTCGCCACCTCGGCGCGGCTTCGCTCGTCCTCGCGGAGCCCGAGCTGTACCTCCGCGAGCGCGGCGGCGGCCTCGCGCTCCGCCGCCTCCGCCACAGCCACGCGCTGAACGGCGTCGTCCTTCGACAACTGTGGGCGCCCCGTCGCACCGTGTTCATCGAGTCGGCGCTTCCGCTCGGCGAGGCGCGTGGTCGCTTCGTCGAGCGCCTTATCAAGCGCTGCGAGTGTGGCGCGCGTGGAATCGATCCATCCTTGGTCTCGAGCGAGCAGCTCCGCGAGACGCCCTCGGTCGATTGCGCACGTGGCCAGCGCCGCCTGGAGGGTTGCGTCCGCCCCCTTCGCAGTGTCGACGGCGCTCCGCTCCCGCTCTGCCGCGCCTCTCGATTCCTCATCCGCTGCGGCGAGGCCCCGGTCGGCTTCACCGAGGGCGCGTCGTGCGCTCTCGAGCCCGTCCCTCGCCACCTGCTCGGCGCGGCGGAAACCCTCCTCGACCGAGTTCGCTGAGCTCCCGCCCAGTACCTTAGCGCGCTGCTCTCGGAGCGAATTGAGGCTGGTCGCCTCGCGCGTGGCCCCGGCGGCTGCGTCGTCCGCCCAGCGCCGTTTCTCGTCGACGCGTGCCGTCGCGCCCTCGAGAGTTGAGCGGAGACTGCCGAGCTGCTCCTCGGCCTGCTTCTGCTCAGCTTCGTGCTCCGCGTGCCGCATGGAGATCTCGCGGCACTCGCGGGAGAACTCCCCCGAGTCGTTTCGGGCCAAGGCGCGCCAGTCCTTCCGGAAGGTCAACGCCTGCTCGATGCCGCTCTCAAGGCCGTCCCGACGTGTCGCGAGCCCCCGGACCGCCTCCTCGTACTTCTCGACATCCTTCGCGCCACGGTCCGCCTCGCGCTCAGCAGCAATGTGCCCTTTCCGGGCCGTCTCGACCGCGCGGCGCGCCTCATCAACCGCCTCTCTCGCGGCATCTGCGGCCTGCTTGCGGGTGAGCGCGCGCTCCTGCTCCTTTCGCGCGGCGGCGAGTTCCGCGTCAGCAGCCGCGACCATCGCGGCGAGCCTCTCGACGGCGTCGGCGGCGCGCGCGGGGATCCCGGAGAGCTGCGTTCGCTCGCGCAGGACGGCGTAGCGGTCCTGCACCTTTCCGAGCGCGTCTGCCTGGCGTCCCTCCTCCTTTGAGGCTTTGTCGAGGCTCGTTTCGAGTCTTGCCACATTGCTGGCCGCGTCGGTGGCTGCTTTCCGGAGCTTCTTCAGCTCTGCCTCGGCGCTGGCAACCGCCTCCGCCTGCTTCCGGCGGAGCAACTGCGTCGGTGCCTTCCGCGCATAAGGATGCTCCCGCGCGCCACATAGCGGGCA
>Ga0335071_10001267_pt1 | contig 27178 bp, 23 predicted proteins | sample Lox_Sample_15_FD_206724 | JGI IMG/M metagenome (GOLD analysis project Ga0335071, IMG submission 206724) | Soil microbial communities from Loxahatchee National Wildlife Refuge, Florida, United States - Lox_Sample_1.5 | ecosystem: Environmental > Terrestrial > Soil > Wetlands | place: USA...
TGGCGGGCTGCCCGCATCCGACCAGAAATAGGAGCGCAAAAAAAGAAAAGAAACCAAGTCGCCTGCTCATAATTCTCCTCCTCCTGTTTGAAAAGTGGGGCGAAGGAAATGTCAATAAATGGAACCCCTCACCCGGTTTACGGCTCTGAGAGCCGGCTCTATTTTAGTGTATATTATCACAATTGCATGGGAGTGGCTGGTTATCGCCTTGTTCGCGGTCTTTCCACCTTTTGAGCAGGCGGATTGCCCGACGGGCATAATGTTGGATTGCTGTTTGGTTCGTATCTCTATTGAAAAGGGAGAAAAGCTCAAGAATCAAAATCCGCCTAAACGGCGGAAGTTGGGTGTGCCCCCAAGGGGGTACTGTATATACGGATAATAGAAAGGCGAGAGGGTATGCTTTTACTGGAATTGGGAAACCAGGTCGGGAATTTTTTGCAGCGATAAGACTGAAATTTGTTTGTCAACCTGGTAGGCTTCCGCCCCAGGATAGATTACCCATAAGTAGGAAAGGTTCAAATCATGCAATGCAGTTTGCATGGAGCGAGTGATTTCAGGCGCTTCACTGAACTTGACTTCCATGCCATAGCGTTTCCCTTTATGGAATATGAGCAAATCCAATTCGGCTCCGCCATGGGTAGCCCAGAAGTAAGCTTCTGATGGACGGATAATTTGAAGGATTTGTTCGATCGCATATCCTTCCCATGAAGCACCAATCTTGGGATGCCCGTAAAGGTTATTCAAATCCTGAATATTAAGCAGACTGTGAAGAAGGCCGCTATCCTGAATGTATATTTTAGGAGCGCGGACCTGGCGCTTACTGGTATTTTCATACCAGGGCTGTAGCTGTCTGACCATAAATGCCCCGGTAAGAATATCAAGGTAGCCACGCACTGTTTTATCAGATAGCCCCATTGCGCGCCCGAGTTCGGATGCATTCCAGGTTTGAGCATGGTAGTGGGCCAGCATGGTCCAAAAACGCCGCATGGCTGTGGCAGGAATTTGAATGCCGAGTTGCGGAATGTCCCGTTCCAAAAAAGTGCGGATAAACCCTTCCCGCCAGGTAAGGCTGTCCGATTCGGATTCAGCCAAATAGGAACGCGGGAATCCGCCTCGCAACCAAAGCAATTGCCAGTTGGAACTACCGACTTCAGACAAGTCGAATCCAGCCAGATCGACAAATTCGATCCGCCCGGCCAGGGTTTCCGAGGCATTTCGAATGATTTCCGGCGAGGCGCTCCCCAGGATAATAAAGCGTGCTTTTTGGCCGGGACGATCCACCAATACCCGCAAGGCGCCGAACAATTCCGGCATAAACTGGATTTCGTCGAGGATCACCAGTCCTTCCAAGTTGCCGAGTACCAGTTCCGGGTTTTGTAACTGGCGCTGAGCCGGGAGGGATTCCAGATCAAAAAAAGTTGTAGGTTGATTCTCAGCAAAGAGATGCGCAAGAGTTGTTTTACCAACCTGACGCGGCCCAAGCAATGCAGTGATAGGGGAACGACGGGTGGCTGTTTTAAGATATTCCAAATATTTTGGGCGTTTAATCATAACGCTATTTTAACATGAAAACTCGGAGTTAAACTCCGAGATTTCTGGTGCCCCCAAGGGGGTACTGTATATATGGATAATCCAAAGTTGAGAGGGTATTGATAACTTCCTGATCCCTAGAAACACTATCTGGCTTGGCAGCCACCCCGAATTCAACTTTTTCCCTGTGCCACCAAGGAATTGGTCGAGGCTAATAACTCATTGATCAGGTTGGTTCGGCTCTCCCGTGCGTCACATGCGTAGAAGACGTTCAGCAGTGCCATGTGCGATGCGATTGATGTCGGCGGGGCTGAGCGGGAGCTGCTCTAGGAAGTTTCGGGCATCCAGCATTGAGCTCCAAGGATAGTCGGCTGAGAACATGATCCGGTCGACCCCCACCTGAAACAACAGGTCGAGGAAATTCGGTAAGTAGTTGAAACTGCTGAAGGTGTAATAAACGTTCTCACGCAGGTAAGCACCGATCGGGCGCTTCAATTTGGTGAGTTGCATGGGCAGATCGTTATCCAGCCTGGGGAGCATAAATGGCAGTGCTTCGCCCATATGGCCGATCACCAGTTGCAGCCGGGGGTAGCGGTCGAACGCTCCGCTGAGGATGATGCGAAGGACATGGACGGCGGTCTCGATGTGCCAACCCCAGCCGGAGGCTGCCAGTTGGGCGGACACTTCCGGTGCAAAGTTCCCTACGTACGAGGCCTGGATGACCGGCTGTGGAGGAGGCGTCGGGTGCAGATAGATGGGCACGTGGAGGGCTTCAGCCTGCTCCAGGATCGGCCAGAAGAACGGATCGTCCAGGTAGCGGCCCTGGGTGTGGCCATTGATCACTCCACCCTTGAAACCATAATCCTGGACTGTGCGTTTCAGCTCAGCAGCGGCGACATCCGGGGCTGCGGTTGGCAAAGTGGCAAAGCCGGCAAAGCGGTCGGGGTGCCGCCGCACAGCCTCTCCCAGGGAGTCATTCACCTGGCGGGCGAGCACCTGCGCGGAGGACGCGTCCAGTTGTTCCACACCAGGAGAGTTCAGCGAAAGCACCTGCACGTCAATCCCTGCGGTATCCATGTCTGCGATTCTGAGCTCGTCGAGATCCATGAGTTGAGCTAAAAGGTGAGTATAAATCTGTGCCATCGGAGATTGGGGAGGGGTTGTACGGACCCGCTCACCGAGTCCACGGCCTGGCCCTCTCATAAAATCCGGCGTCGCGTAATGCTCTTCCAGTGTGATCGTTCGCAGCGTCTTTTCATTACCAGCTTGGTCGCTCATTCTTTATTCTCCGCCTGCCACTGCCTTGGCTGCCGCGCCGTTTTCGTCCTTCCCGAACTGCAGGTCATTCAATAGCTCCTGCAGCACCTGGATCGTCTCAACCAGTTTGGGCGTGACAATGGTCTTGATCCGCTCCACTTCCGCCTGCCCCAACGCGGTGACGGTGTAAATGCGGATGCTGCGCTTTTCCGGGTCTTCCCATTTGCCTTCTATGAAGCCTTCTTTTTCGAGCAGCGTCAGCAGCGGGTAGATCGCCCCTGGGTTGGAAACCCACTGGCCGTTAGTTTTTTCTCCCAGCAGGTCCATGATCTCGTTGCCGTAACGCGGTGCTTGTGCAATCAGGTGCAGCACAACCAAGGGCAGCAGCCCGCCGCCCTTGCTCAGGAGCGCGGCCACGAAAGGATTGAAGCTGTCCATCCCCTGGTGCCATGGACTGAAACGCCGCCCACCAAAGATCCAGTGCTCCTCCGGCCAGTCGCCGAAGCTCTGGCGGAAGAACTCGCGCCAGGCTTCCATTTCCTTGGGGGAAAGGGCCTGCACTGCCTCACCGTGCCCGTGTTCATGGTAGTGTTCATGACGGTGTTCGTCGCGCCAGTCTGACCAGAAATTCCGCTCCCCGTGGATATGCCGGTGATGGCTGTGCCTGTCTTCCGACGCTTGCTCAGGGCCGTATTTAGCGCGTGGGCTGTGCCCGGCCTGGTTTTCCCCCTCCTCGGGGGCTGTGTCATGTCGTTCATCCTTTTGATCTTTCATGATTCTGTTATCTCCTTTGTTATTATCGATGTTATTGATATTAACTATATTGAATTCAATATAGTTGAACCTATAATACTCCTCCCTCTTTATTCTGTCAATGCTTTGTGCGCCTCTATTTAGTTTCTGGTGCGAAAGGCGCGCCGTGACACAATAACAATTGACAAATCGAAAGCCTCTTTATTCCGTGTCAGAGCATTTGAGACACTTTTGAGAGGGGTATATCTACTGCTGTGTAGGTACCAGCTTTCTTATGTGCGTACAAATTCCCCGAACGCTTTTCATTGTCAGGCTATATTTTCTTGCCGATTCCCGGACAGTCTTCTTTTCCTCAGGATGAAGTCAGAAGATCTCCAGGTCCCTCGGATTGACAGGCCTCGGAGGCCGTGGCGGCAGTGGCTTCTCTGCCAGGTGGGGGGCGAACCCGTAGATGGATTGAATGTTCTTGAGATCTATATCGTGCAAAAAGTACCAGAGATAAAAAACTACGCTCTGAAAGCTGAGCGTAGTAGACGAGCTAGTAATATATGGAATATATAGACTATATGTTCCTGTGCCCCCAAGCGGACTCGAACCGCTGTTTGGGCCTTGAGAGGGCCCCGTCCTAGGCCGCTAGACGATGGGGGCTTGAAGCGGGCGTGATTTTATCAGACGGCGGGTGAATCGTCAATCACGAAGGCGTGGATCTCGCCCGGCCCGTGGACGCCGATGGTCAGGGCCATCTCGATGTCGGCAGTGCGCGAAGGGCCGGTGATGATCGCCGCGGCGGAGGCCTCCCGGATCTCGGGCTTGCGCAGGGTTTCTGTCAGGGTGTGCAGGATCTGGGATTTCTTCAGGATGGCAATGTAGATTTCCGGCAGCAGGGAGGCGGTCAGCGGGCAGCCAGAGCCGCTGGAGACGACCACCGATCCGGTCTCGCCGATCCCGGCAACAGCGCCGGTGATCCCGCAACGGGCGGCCGGGTCGGCTTCGCGGGTCACGGCGATCCCGGCGGCTTTCAGGGAAGCACCGTACTCTGCCCCGCTTTCGTCCACGAAAACGGACGGAATGTTCCGCTCCCGCAGGAAATCCGCCAGCCTGGACGGCAGGTCGAGGGACCGCACCCGGGTCACCTTCCCGCCCAGCAGGGTCAGCTCCTCGGTGAATCGTTCGGAGGGCGACTTTTTCACGATCATGGTGGTGAATTCCGACGGATGAACGGCCGCGGTCGTCGCAGCCGGGAGCGGCTGTTCGAGCCGCTGGTCGATCCTCTTCCAACGGGCGTGGAAGGTCCGGCCGGCGAAGCGCGGGAAGTCCTTGCTGTAGCCCCAACCGGTGAAGGCCGGAATGCGCATGTACGGTTTCCGCGGGCTGTAGAGCCGGCTGAACAGGCTGCCGAGTCCCTGCCCGACGGCGAACAGGAAAGGCGTCCGGGCGGCGAGACGGTAGGCCTTCAGCCCGAGTTTGACCGGCAGCGGCAGGCCGACCCCCGGATTGGCACCCCGATCCGCCCCGACATTCCCGGAGCGGAGGCGCAGCAGCATGGCCGGCAGGTCGATGTCCACCGGGCAGGCTTCCTTGCAAGCCCCGCACAGGGAGGATGCCTGGGCCAGGTGCCCGAATTGCGCCAAGCCGAACAGCCCGGGCGAGACGACCGAACCGATCGGACCGGGATAAGGGGCGATCGAGCCGTCCGCCCCCCGGTAGGCGTGCCCGCCGATCTCGCGGAAGACCGGGCAGGCGTTCAGGCAGGCGCCGCAGCGGATACAGGCCAGGCTCTCGGCCAGGTCCGAATGGCTCATCCGGGTCCGCCCGTTGTCGAGCAGGATCAGGTGGCGCTCGGCCGGACCATCGGCGTCGCCCGGGCGCCTGGGCGAATTGAGCAGGCTGGTGTAGACGCTCAGCTTCTGGCCGGTGCCGGAGCGCGGCAGGAGCGAAAGGAACAGGGCCAGGTCGTCCATCGTCGGGACCAGGCGCTCGATGCCCATCAGAGCCACGTGGACCGGCGGGAGGGTGGTGCACATCCGCCCGTTGCCCTCGTTGGTGACCATGCAAAGGGTGCCGGTCTCGACCACCCCGAAGTTGACCCCCGAAACGCCAATGTCGGCGGTCAGGAAGACCTCCCGCAGGACTTTCCGGGCGGTGGCCGTCAGCGCAGGGATGTCGTCAGTATACGGAATTCCGAGCTTTTCATGAAAGAGCTCCCCGACCTGTTCCTTGCGCAGGTGGACGGCCGGGGTCAGGATATGGCTGGGACGCTCGCCGCGCAATTGGACGATGAACTCGCCCAGGTCAGTCTCGACGACCCGCATGCCCTGCGCCTCCATGGCGTGGTTGAAGTTGATCTCCTCGGAAACCATCGATTTTGATTTGGCGACCAGTAGGGGCGGATGGCCATCCGCCCGCACTGAGCCCGCGATCTCGAGGAAGATGCGGATCGCCTCCCCGGCGTCGGCAGCCCGATGGACCCGGATGCCGTTCCCCGTCACCCGCTTGGCAAACTCGTCCACGTACCGGTCGAGGTGGGCGATCACGTCCATCTTGACGGCGTGGGCGCGCTGGCGGCGTTCGTCCTTGTCGGGGAGCTGGGCCAGGGCGGCCCGCCGCCCGGCCTGGCGGCGGACGGCATTGTTATCCAGGGCGACCTGCAGGTTCGGGTCGGCCAGGGATTTGCGGATGTGGGTGCGGAATGGGTTCACTTCTTCTTTACTCCGATGTAGAGCCCGCGCCCGTAGACACCTTCCGTGTCGTAGCTCACATCCAGGCCGCAGGAGCGGAAGGCATGCAGGTATTCTTCTTCCGTGAAAAGGGCCATCACATGATCCTCGGAGAAGGTCCGGACGCCTGCGGGCGTACCCACCATGAAATAGAACGTGAAGGTCGAAAGTTTGCCTTCCCGCCCGCTGTGGCTCATCCGGGCGATCTTCAGCTCAGGCTGGTCGATCAAGCTGGCATACAAACTGCCGGGCTTCCAATCTTCCGGCGAGAACCAGGGCTCGACGAGCAGCACGCCGCCGGGCTTCAAGTGCCTGTCCATCGTGGCGACGGCCTGCTCCAGATCGGCGACCGTCTGCATGTACCCGATGGAGCTGAACAGGCAGGTGACCACGTCGAACTGCCGGTCCAACTCGAAGCTGCGCATGTCGCCCTCGTGGAAGGGAATGCCGGGATGTTTCCGACGGGCCACGGCGAGCATGTCCGCGGCAAGGTCCAACCCTTCGACCTGATAGTGTTTCGCCAGCTCGCCGGTGTGGAGGCCGGTCCCGCAGGCCACATCGAGCAGGCTGGTCCCGGTCGATTTTTTGTACTCGCCGGCCAGCTCGTGGATGCGGGCGGCTTCGGCGGGATAATCCTTGCCCATGTTCTGGTAGACGATGTCGTAAAGCTCGGCGGATTGATCGTACACGGCGGTTCCTCCGGTCCGTTCAGCGGCGGTCGAGAACTTCGGCAATGTGGACCACGCGCCGGTCCCTGCCCTGGCGGTGCAGCCCGCCCTGGATGTGCATCAGGCAGCCGGTATCGCACAGCACCAGCGTCGGGGACCCGGTCGTTTCGAGGTTGTCGATCTTGCGCTTGAGCATTTCGGCCGAGACCTCGGGATGTTCCACCGAGAAGACCCCGCCGAAGCCGCAGCACTCGTCGAAGCCGGGCAGGTCGACCAGCTCGGCCTCCCGGACTTTGGCCAGGAGGGCCCGCGGCTGGCGGTCCACCCCCAGGCTGCGCAGCAGGTGGCAGGAGGCGTGATAGGTCAGCCTGCCCGGCCAGCGGGCGCCGACATCGGTCACGCCGCGCACATCCACCAGGTATTCGGTGAACTCATACGTCCGTTCGGCCAGGGAGCGGGCCCGCGCCAGCCACTTCGGGTCGTCCTTGAACAGCTCCAGGTAGCCCTGGCGGATCATCGCCCCGCACGAGCCGGAGGGAATGATAACCGGTCCGTTCGTCATTACGACGACCCGGATGGTCTGTTCGGCCAGCGGGCGGGCGTCCGATCGCAGCCCGGCATTGAAAGCCGGCTGCCCGCAGCAGGTCTGGGCAGCCGGGAAGTCGACCCGCACGCCGGCCCGGTTGAGCACACGGACCATGGCTTCACCGACGTGCGGGAAGAAGGAGTCGATCAGGCAGGTGACGAAAAGCTGGACGGTTTCAGCCATAGATTCTCCCGAAGAATTGTACTTCACAATTCGGTAAATGATCACACAAACGGGGAGGATTTTGGTATGATTATCCGCTTGGAGAAAAGTACATGCCGAATTTTCGAACGAAGATACCGAACCACTTCGACCTGCCGCGCCGCATCCACCGGCTGGGCGAGCTGGCTTACAACCTGTGGTGGACCTGGAATCCTTACGCCCAACGCCTGTTCTACCGGATCGATTACGCCCTCTGGGAACGACTGAACCACAACCCGCTGCTTTTCCTCCGCTCGGTGGGCCGCTCTGAAGTCAACGCAGCCGCCCAGGATCCAGCCTATCTGGAAATGTACGACCAGGCCTTCGCCAATTTCGACGCCTACCTGGATTCGAAGTATACCTGGAGCGCCCGCACCTACAAGAGCCGGGGCAAGTACGAGACGGCCTATTTCTCGATGGAGTTCGGCGTACACGAGACCCTGCCGATCTACTCGGGCGGCCTGGGCGTGCTGGCCGGCGACTACCTGAAGGAAGCTTCCGACCTGGGCCTGCCGCTGGTGGGTGTGGGCCTGATGTACGCACAGGGCTACTTCTCCCAGCGCATCAGCGAAGACGGCTGGCAGGAAGCGATCAACAATCCGCTCAACTTCGACGATCTGCCGGTCGTGCAGGTGGTCGACAAGGACGAGAAACCCCTCTCGATCGCGGTCAAGTTCCCCGACCGGACCGTGACGGCCCAGATCTTCGAGCTGCGGGTGGGCCGCATCCCGCTCTACCTACTGGATACCGACCTGGACGAGAATACCCCCGCCGACCGCAACCTGACCCTTCGCCTCTACTACAGCGACCTGGACCTGCGCATCGCCCAGGAGGTCATGCTCGGGGTGGGCGGCGTGCGCGCCCTGCGGGCGCTGGGTTACAACCCGGACGTCTGGCATATGAACGAAGGCCACGCGGCTTTCCTGACCCTGGAGCGGGCGCGTGAGCTGGTGGCCCAGGGCGAGACCTTCGCAAAGGCCATCGCCAGGACTCGCCACGGCAACATCTTCACTACCCATACCCCCGTCCCGGCGGGCAACGACGAGTTCCCGCTCTGGCTGGTGGACAAGAACCTGTCCAATTTCTGGACCGAGCTCGGCTTGAGCCGCGACCAGTTCGTCGACCTGGCCCGCCACCAGCAGTCCTGGGGCGAGACCTTCAGCATGCCGATCCTGGCCCTGCGCAACTCGGACGGCCGCAACGCCGTCTCGGAGCTGCACGGGCGCGTCAGCCGGCGGATGTGGAAGTTCCTCTGGCCGGAGGTGGAAACCGAGGACGAGGTCCCGATCACCTCGGTGACCAACGGCGTCCACACGGCCACCTGGATGGCCCGCCGGGTCCGGGTCCTGCTGAACAAATACCTGGGCGAGGACTGGCTGGAACGCCTCGACGATCCCGAAACCTGGGTCCGCATGGACGCCATTCCGGACCGCGAGCTCTGGGAGGTTCGCCTGCACCTCAAGCGCAAGCTGGTCCTGTATGTGATGGAACGGACCCGCCAGCGCTGGATGAAGGGCGGCTACCACCCGATCCAGGCGATCGCTTCGGGCGTGATGCTGGATCCCTACGTGTTGACGATCGGCTTCGCCCGGCGCTTCGCCACCTACAAGCGCGCCAGCCTGGTCTTCAGCGACCTCGACCGGCTGCTCGAGCTGATCAACCGCCCGAACCGGGCCGTCCAGATCGTCTTCGCCGGGAAGGCCCATCCGGCCGATGAGCCCGGCAAGCTGCTCATCCAGGAGGTCTACCGGATCGTCAAGAAAGCCGAAGATGGCGGACGGCTGGTCTTCCTCGAAGACTACGACATGAACCTGGCGCGTTACCTGGTCCAGGGCGTGGATGTCTGGATGAACAATCCCCGCCGCCCGAACGAGGCTTCCGGGACCTCGGGCATGAAGGCCGCCCTGAACGGGGCCCTCAACTTCTCGGTCCTGGACGGCTGGTGGCGCGAAGCCTTCAACGGTTCGAACGGCTGGGCGATCGGGCCGGATGCCGACCTGGATAGCGCGGTCGACGACAAGGCGGACGCCGACAGCCTGTACGACGTCCTGGAAAACCAGCTCATCCCGCTCTATTACAACGAGCGCAACCCGGAGAACGTCCCGGTGGAGTGGATGGCGATGATGAAAGAGTCGATGCGGACGATCACGCCGCTGTTCAGCACGCGCCGGATGATGAAGGAATATATCGAGCGGTTATACCTGCCGGCCAAGAAGTAAATCGGTAGGGCAAGAGAATATCTTGCCCTACTTTTTTGAATAAGGACACTTCAAATGTTGAGTTTCCTGCTCTCCCCGGCAGCCTGGCTGGCCGGCTTGACCATCTTCGCCCTGCGGGTCTGTGACATGACCTGCGACACGCTGCGCATGCTGTTCGTGGTGCGCGGCCGCAAGGCGATCGCCTGGGGCCTGGGATTCGTCCAGTCGGTCATCTTCGTGGTGGCGATCACCTCGGTCCTCAGCCATATGAACAACCCCCTCAACGTGGTCGGCTACGCGGCCGGCTTCGCCACCGGCAACGTGGTCGGGATGTGGATCGAGGAGCGCCTGGCGATCGGACACGTCAAGATCAGCATCGTCACCCAGCGGCTCGGAGCGGCCCTCTCCCAGGCGCTCCGGGAGGCCGGCTTCGCCGTGACCGAGATCCCGGCCCGCGGCCGGGACGGGATGGTCAGCATGTTGAGCGTCAGCGTGCTGCGCAAGGATGTGTCCAAGGTGGAGTCGATCGTCCACGCGGGGGATGCGGAAGCCTTCGTCATCTCGGAGGACGTGCGCCCGCTGCGGCGGGGCTTCTGGCGAGCTTGATGAAAGCAAATTCCCGGGAGTCTTTTTTAAGGATCCGGCTTTTATCTTGCCTCCCCGGCCGCTTTATGCTAGACTGTAGAAGTCCGCGGAGGTAAGGTATGGCCGAAAAGATTCTTATCATCGATGATGACGTCGACACCCTCAAACTGGTGGGTCTGATGCTCCAGAAACAGGGGTACCATATCGTGGCTGCCAACAACGGTCCCCAAGGTCTCGAACAGGCGGAAGCCGAGAACCCCGACCTGATTCTGTTGGATGTAATGATGCCCGAGATGGATGGCTATGAAGTCGCCAAGCGCCTGCGGGCCAACCCGCTGACGGCCAATACTCCCATCCTCATGTTTACCGCAAAAACCCAGTTGGACGATAAAGTGACCGGGTTCGAAGCCGGGGCGGACGATTACCTGACCAAACCCACCCACCCCTCCGAATTGACCGCCCACGTCAAGGCCTTGCTCTCCCGTTCGAACAAGGGCAGGGTGATGACCTCGCCTCTGCCCACTGAAAAGCGTTCGATGACCATCGGCATCCTGGCCCCGCGCGGCGGCCTGGGGGCTTCGACCGTGGCGCTCAACCTCGGAGATTCCCTGCGCATGGCTACCAAGGCGGATGTGATCGTGGCAGAACTTCGGCCGGGGCGGGGCACACTTGGCCCCGATATGGGCGAATCCAAGCCAAAGGCCCTGATGGAACTCCTGACCGGCAAGCTGGCAGATATGACCCGCCAGAAGGTCAAGGAGCAGCTCTTCGTTCACGAAAACGGCCTGCGGATCCTGTTCGGCTCGGTGCAGCCGAAGGATGCCCTGCTGGTCAATAGCACGGAGCCGATGGAAGCTCTGGTCAACCGTTTGAGCTTCCTGACGCCGTATCTCGTCCTTGACCTGGGAACCGGCCTTTCCCCACTCACCACGAAGCTGGCCGCTTCCTGCAGCCTGATCTTTGTCGTAGCGGAGCCGGTGCCAAATTCAGTCCTGCATTCCAAATACCTGATCGAAGACCTGACGGAACTGGGGATCAGCAAACGAGCCATCCAGGTCGTCGTCGTCAACCGCATTCGTTCCGACACGCAGTTGAACATGTCCCAGGTGGAAGACCAGATCGGCCAGGCCCCGATTGTGGCAGTCACGCCCGCCCCCGAATTGATCTACATGGCCACTCGAATGAAGACGACCGCCGTATCCTCCCGCCCGGATACCCTGACGGTCCAGCAATTCGCCAAGCTGGCCTCGACCGTACTCGAATTCGAAAAACAACCCAAATGAACGACATCGAAAACCGGCTGGAGGGGTATCGGCGCCTGATCGACATTGCCCGCGACCTGGCCTCCACCCTGGATCTCGACGTGCTCCTCGACCGGATCGTCCGGGCCGCCGCCGACCTGGCGGATGCGGAAGCCGCCTCGATCCTTCTTTATGACGATGCGGCCCGCCAGTTGTACTTCCAGGTGGCCACCAATCTCGACCTGCAGACCATGCGCGGGCTGGTCGTGCCCCTGGAAGGAAGCATCGCCGGCTGGATCGTTACCAACCGCCAGCCGGCCCGCATCACGAACGCTCAGCAGGACCCGCGTCACTTCATCAGCATCGAAAAACAAACCCACGTCGCCACGCAAAAGCTTCTCGGCATCCCGCTGATCACCAAGGACAAGATCGTCGGCGTGCTCGAGGTCATCAACAAGCACGACGGGGAGTTCAGCGACTCCGACGAGGACCTGCTTCAAGTCCTGGGGGCGCAGGCCGCGGTCGCCATCGAGAATTCGCGCTTGTTCCAGCAATCCGACCTGATCGCCGAATTCGTCCATGAGATCCGCACCCCGCTGGCCTCGATCGGCACCGCCACGTACCTGCTCCTCCGCCCCGAGATGTCGCAGGAGCAGCGCGACTCGATGGTCAACAGCATCCACGGGGAGACGCTGCGCTTGAGCTCGCTGGCGTCGTCGTTCCTCGACCTGGCCCGCCTGGAATCCGGACGCGTCCAGTACCGCCTGTCCTTCTTCGAGCTGCAGCCGATGCTCCAGGAATGCCTGCAGATCATGCAGGGCAAAGCCGACGAGAGCCATATCGCCTTCAGTTTGAAGGTCCCGGAGGACTTCCCGCAGGTGGAGGCCGATCGGGACAAGATGAAGCAGGTGGTGCTCAACCTGACCAGCAACGCCATCAAATACAACTGCCCGAACGGACTAGTGGAGATCGCCGCCGACCATGACAGCAACGAATGGACGCTCTCGGTCCGCGATACGGGGATGGGCATCCCGGTCAAGGCCCTGCCGCACCTGTTCGAGAAGTTCTACCGGGTGCAGGCCTCGGAGGGCAAGGTGGCCGGCACCGGGCTGGGCCTGTCGATCTGCAAGCAGATCATCTCCGGCCACGGCGGGAGCATCGAGGTGAAGTCGAAGTACGGCAAGGGCACCACGTTCATCTTGCATATCCCCAAACAGAAGAAGTAATCTTTGATTAACACGAGTAAGGCCGACCGGCTGGTCGCCCTTACTTATTTATCTCGCCCCTCGCCTCCCAAATTGCCTTTCCAACATATCCACCGAAAGATGGATCATCGTCGGTCTTCCATGCGGGCAGGTGCGCGGCGAGGCGCAGGCCTCCAGGTCGCTCAACAGCGCCCGCTGCTCCTCCGGTGTCAGGACCTGCCCGGCCTTGACCGCCAGGCGCTTGCAGACCCGGCCGGCGATCTTCGCTTCCAGCTCGTTCTGGAGGGGTGTCTCGTCTTCTTCGAAATCCTCGACCAGGGCGTGCAGGGCGGCGGCCGGGTCGCTGTCGCCGAAAAGGGCCGGCATGGCGCGCACCCGGTAGCTGTCGGACCCGAACGGCTCGACCGCAAAACCCAGGTGCTGCAGGGCCGGTAGCTGTCCATCCAGCAGGCGGGCGGAAGCCACCGGCAGGTGCACCACCGCCGGGTTCAGCAGCGCTTGGGATGGCAGACCCTGTCCGCCGTGCCGGGCAAGCAGTTTTTCGAACAGGATGCGTTCATGGGCGGCGTGCTGATCGATCAGGTACAATCCATCCGGGCCTTCGGCGACCAGGTAAGTAGCGCCGATCTGGCCGATCAGGCGCAGGAGCGGGATGTTGGGGAGGCTGGATTGGGAAGTGGGAATAGGTGAGGAAGAATCGGGAACAGGGAACGAGGGGCCTGCAACCGTTTCCGGGATTCCACCGTCCGTGTTCCGAACATCCGGCCCGGCGTGTCCCAGGCTCCAGGCCGGGTCGAGCGTACGCGCTTCACCGGAGGCCGCGCCCCACAAATGCGGCGCTGTCCCCTGCGGCACCGGCGCGTAGGCCAGCAGGGCCCGCCGCGCCGAACGCTGGACGAAACTGAAGGCCCGGTCCGGGTTGCGGAAGCGCACCTCCGCCTTGGCCGGATGGACGTTCACGTCCACTTCCTCGGGCGGCACTTCGATGAACAGGGCGGCCATCGGGAAGCGTCCTACCATCAACAGGGTATGGTAGGCCTGGACCAGGGCTTGGCTGAGCGGGGTATCCTGGATCCAGCGCCCGTTGACGAAGAAGGTGATCTCCTTGCGGTTGGAACGGGTCAGCGCCACCGGGCTGATGAACCCGGTCAAGGAAAATCCATCCTCTTCGGCCAACACCTCCAGCATCTGGCGGGCGGCGTCGACGCCGTACAGGGCGGCCAGGATGGCCCGCCGGTCGCCGTCCCCGGCAGTCTGCAGCGAGACGGTATTGCCCTCCGCCAGTTTGAAGCGCACATTCGGGTACGCCAGGGCGTAGCGGGTCAGCAGGGCGTCGATCGCCCGCCGTTCGGTGGCGTCCTGCTTAAGGAACTTGAGCCTGGCCGGGACATTGAAGAAAAGGTCTTCCACGCTGACGACCGTCCCGACCGGGGCGCCGACCGTTTCGACCTTGCCGACCGTCCCGCCCTCGACGCGCAGGCGCGCCCCGGCAGCCGAGCCGGCCACCCGGGAGGTGAGCGTCAGGCGCGAGACCGAGCCGATCGAGGCCAGCGCCTCGCCCCGAAATCCCAGCGTGGCGATGCGGAACAAGTCGGCGGCGGAGAGCAGTTTGGAGGTGGCGTGCCGCTCGATCGCCAGGGTCAACTCATCCCCGGGGATGCCGGCCCCGTCGTCGGCCACCTGGACCAGGGTCCGGCCGGCCGCGGCGATCTCGACTGTCACGGATTTCGCCCCGGCATCCAGGGCGTTTTCCACCAGCTCCTTGACCACCGAGGCGGGTCGTTCGACCACCTCCCCGGCAGCGATTTGCGAGGCGACTTCGGGGGATAAAATTCTGATCGGCATGGCTGTATTATATCCGCGTATAATAGGCGGATGCGTTTCACCACCCTCTTCTTCGACCTCGACGATACCCTCTACCCTCCCGCCGCCGGATTGTGGGAAGCCATCGCGGCGCGGATCAATCTCTACATGGTCGAGCGGATGGGTTTCCCGCCCGAAGAGGCGGTCGCGATCCGGCAAAAATATTTCCGGGAATTCGGGACGACCTTGCGCGGCCTGCAGGCCAATCATGCCATCGACACCGAGGACTATCTGGCCTTCGTCCACAATGTCCCGCTGGCCGACTATATCCACCCGGACCCGGGGCTGCGGACGGCTGTCGAGACCCTGCCCGCCCGGAAGTTCATCTTCACGAACGCCGATGCCGCCCACGCCAACCGGGTGCTGAAAATAGTCGGGCTGGAGGGACTCTTTACGGGGATCATCGACGTGCACGCCATCGCCCCGTACTGCAAGCCCATGCCCGAGGCGTTCGAGCTGGCCTTGAAAGCCGCCGGCAGCCCGGAACCCGCCGCCTGCGTCCTGCTGGATGACCAGGCCCGCATCACCCGGGCCGGGCGGCAGTTGGGGATGTATACGATCTTGGTCGGCAGGGAATCCGCCAACGACGACGCAGACGCTGCCCTGCTGCATTTGGTCGACCTGCCAAGCCTCCTGGGGGATAAGGTTTAACGCTTTTCTTACATGCTGCGACTACAATTTCATGGAATGTTAATCCGGGCGTGCTAAACTCTGGTACTGTCCGTAAGGAGGACTCGATGAATAAAACGTTACGCACGATATTGGTAGCCTTTGTGGCGCTCGTCTTGATCGCCTGTTCCTTCGGCGGCGGGATCGCGGCTGACCGCCTCCTGCCGATCATGCAAAACCCGACCCTGGCCGTCAACCCGGCTACTTCCGGCGGGACCCAGGCGCAGTCCAGCGGCGGCACGCCGACCGATCTGCAGTCGCTGTTCGTCCCCTTTTGGGAAGCCTGGAACATCATCCACCAGCAGTACGTGGACCAGCCGGTCAACGACACCAAGCTGATGGAAGGCGCAATCAACGGCATGATGCAATCCCTGGGCGATCCGCACTCCACCTACATGGATCCCCAGACCTACAAGGATGCCACTTCCCAGCTGGCCGGTTCGTATGCGGGTATTGGCGCGTACGTGGACACCAATGGCAAGCTGCTGACCATTACGAAGCCGATCCCCGGTTCGCCGGCGGAAAAAGCCGGCCTGCTGGCCGGTGACCAGATCGTTGCCGTGGACGGCACGGATGTCACCAGCCTGGACCCCGAATCGGTCCGACAGAAGGTGCTCGGCCCCGAGGGGACGACCGTCAAGCTGACCATCCTCCGCCCGGGACAGACCGATCCATTTGATGTGACCATCACGCGGGCCACGATCGTCGTCCCGAGTGTCAACAGCAAGATGCTGGATGGCGGCATCGCCTACGTCCAGATCACCACCTTCGGCGATAACACCGCCAGCGATCTGCACAAGCAGTTGGGCGATCTGATGGCGCAGAACCCCAAGGGTCTGATCCTGGACCTGCGCGACAACGGCGGCGGTTACCTCGACACCGCCATCTCGGTCGCCTCCGAGTTCATCCCCTCCGGCGTGATCGTCACCGAGAAGGCCGGCGACGGCACGGAAAAATCCTATTCGGCCACTTCCGGCGGCCTGGCGACCAAGATCCCGATGGTCGTCCTGGTGAACGCCTATTCGGCCTCCGCCTCCGAGATCGTCTCGGGCGCCATCCAGGATTACGGACGCGGCAAGCTGATCGGCGAGACCACCTACGGGAAGGGCTCCGTCCAGAACTGGGTGCCGCTCTCGCAGAACGAAGGCGCCGTGCGGGTCACGATCGCCCGCTGGCTGACCCCCAAGGGTCGCACGATCGACAAGAAGGGTCTCACCCCCGATATCGCCGTCACCCTGACCCAGGATGACATCAAAGCCGGCAAGGATCCCCAGCTGGATGCGGCGATCAAGGCCCTGACGACCCCGCAATAAATCTGGAATGCTCCGTTGCAAAGAACCGCCTGGAAGCCTAATTCCAGGCGGTCAGAGGTGAAGTATGTTCTTTCTCGATCCAACCTACTTGTGTTTCATGGCTCCGGCCTTCCTGTTGATGATGATCACGACGTTCTACGTCAGGTCATCCTTCAACAAGTGGAGCAAGGTGCCGGCCCGCAGCGGCCTGACCGGGTATGACGCCGCCCAGCGCCTGATTGCCCGGGCCGGGTTGTACGGGCTCCAAATCGAAAGCGTGCGCGGGAACCTGACCGATAACTATGACCCGCGCACGAAAGTGCTGCACCTTTCCCAAGGTGTGTCGGGGAACGCCTCGGTCGCTTCGCTGGCCGTAGCCGCTCACGAGATCGGCCACGCCCAGCAGGACTCTGAAGGCTACTTCCCGCTGCGCTTCCGGTCCGCGCTGGTCCCGATGGTCAATATCGGGTCCTATCTAGGCTGGATCCTGATCATCGCAGGACTGTTCATCAGCTACGCCGGCTACACCTTCGGCGTCAATCTGGCCTGGCTGGGCGTGGCGGTCTTCGCCGGTGGTGCAGTCTTCGCCCTGGCGACCCTGCCGGTCGAGTTGAACGCCTCGGCCCGGGCGCGCCTCCTGCTCTCCGAAACCGGGATCATCTCCACGGCGGAGGAGCAGCGGGGCGTCAACACGGTGCTGAATGCGGCTGCCCTCACCTACGTCGCCGCCCTGGTCACTGCTGTGCTGCAGCTCCTTTATTACGTCTCCCTGGTATCCGGCCTGGGACGCCGGCGCAGGTAGATTCCGAACTATCACAGGAAAAAGCCTCCCGCGGGGTCTCATCTGCGGGAGGCTTTTTATATGGGAAATCCAGTATAATCCCGCTTATGCGGAAAATCATCATCGCCTTGGTATTGATGCTGGCAGTCGTCTTCGTTATTCTGCGTTTTTCCGAACTCAAAGATATCATGAATACCCTCCATCACAGCAATTATCGATTCCTGATCGCTGCTGTGATCATCGAGTTGATCTGGCTCTTCAACTCCGCCACGGATTACGGCTCCATTTACCGGTTGCTGGGTCTCGAAGAAAAGACGCCCCACCTGGTCCTGGTCGCCACGGCGGCCAATTTCGTCAACGTGATCGCCCCAAGCGTTGGCATCGGCGGCATGGCGGTCTTCTTGGACGACGCGGCCCGCCAAAATCATTCCACCGGCCGGGTGACGGTCGTGGGCGTGCTGTATATCCTGTTCGATTACGTGGCTTTCTTCTGCGTCCTGACCCTCGGCTTCATCGTCCTGGTCAGGCGCAACAACCTGAATGCCGGAGAGCTGACCGCAGCCGCCATCCTGCTGGCCATTGCGGCGGGGGTGGCGTTCCTGCTCTACCTGGGCTACAAATCGGCCGAGAGACTTGGAAGTGCCCTGGCCTGGATCGCCCGCCTGATCAACCGGATTTTACGCCCGTTCATCCACCGCGATTACCTGCAGGAAGAACGCGCCCACTCCTTTGCCCATGAAGTCGCCGAAGGCATCTCGATGCTGCGGGGCAAGCGCAGGGAGATGCTCTGGCCGTTCCTGTACGCCTGCAACAATTTTGCCCTGCTGATCTGCGTATTGGCGTTCACGTTCCTGGCCTGGGGAACCCCCTTCACGGTCGGAACCCTGGTAGGCGGATTTGCCATTGCTTATCTCTTCCTGATCGTCAGTCCGACCCCCTCGGGCCTCGGGGTGGTCGAAGGCGCCATGACCATTGCCTTGAACACCCTGCGGGTCCAATTGGAAGCTGCCGTCCTGATCACCTTGACTTACCGCCTGATCACTTTCTGGTTCCCATTGGTGGTCGGCGGAGTCGCCTTCCGCATCCTCGGCGGCAAGACGAAACCTGCCCCGACCGCCTGAACGGGGGTTCATCCTCGTCGACAGGAAAAAATAACCAACCCGGATCGGTTGGACGCAAAGGCCTGGCGTGTAAAGCCAGGCCTTGTCATTTTTTCGAATGTTCCCAGCGAAAGAAGCGACCGGCCGTCAGATCCGGCGGGTATCGGTGCTGCAATACGGACACACCACGTGGTCGGCCAAAACCGGGAAGGCCAGCATGGCCCCGCATTTATGGCAGGGCACATCCCCGCTATCGATGTCGAGGGTGTGGCCGCAATGATCGCATACGACCTTGTGGGCGCCGGCCAGGGTATGCATTTCGGCGCCGCAGATCCCGCATTTGTGCACGTCGGTCGGCTGGGGCTTGACCTCATCGTACTGGGCGTCCAGCCCGAAGAATTTCAACAGCCGCTCCCCGTCCTCGGGCGAGAGGTGAGGCAGCCAGCCCTGGCAGAAGGTCGAGTACTCCATCCGCAGGGCCACGCCGGCAGGAGCATGGTCCGGGTCCATGGCGTCCACGCCTTGCTGGTGCAGGAGGTCATAGGTCATGACCATTTGCTGCTTGAATACCTCCGCATAGGGCCAGAATCCGCCGGCCACCTGCCAGGCGCCGCCGGGTGTCGGGATGCGCTGGAGCGAGGCGACCAGCGTTCCCATCTGGGCGTTAAGGGGAACCTGGCGGGGGTCGAGATCCTTCGAGACCGCACACTCAGCCAGATAAGCGACCATTTGCTCACGAAAGGCAGCGTCGGTCTTGGCGCGCGGCGAGACGGCCATGGGGCATTCCTGGATCCAGTCGGAAAACACCTGCCGGTAAATCGCCCGAAGGGCATCCCGGTCCGAGCGGACCTGGGCCTGCATCAGCGGCGTCTGCACCTTGGCAATGAGGCGATGGAATACGGTATTGGTGAGGCCGGCGTTGGTATTGGCGTTGGCGAGGCGGAAATCGTAATCCATCAACGCCCCGCAGTAGTCGCAATAAATATAGGCGGTTGCCGACGGGAGCGACTTGGGTGCCCCACACTGGCTGCAGTTCACCCGCTTGATGAATTGCGAATGGGCTTTCAGTGACTCCGGCAGCGCATCGCCGGGGCGGGGCAATCCGGCCAAGGCCCCTTCAGGTTGGTCGCGCTTCTTGAATAAGTTCATACGAGTCTCCAAAGACGCCCAGGATAATGGCGATATTTTACAGCAATTATCCAATTCCCATAGGGTGACCTTCATCCTATGCGGGCCCTGGATACCAGTGTGGTGTATGAGACTTGACGAAGCAGAATATTTGTTCTAAAATACACAAACCAGTAAGGATCGCATACTGATTTCACCCATTCATCGATTTGGACAGACGGGAGGTCAACGATGTTCGAGTTGCCCGAATACAAGACCCTGGCCAGGCAAGCCAACGAAATCCTGCGAGGAAAGACCATTCGCGCCGGGCACCTGGGGAATTCCCCGCACAAATTCGTCTGGTATAACCGCAAGCCGGAAGAATTTTCCGACCTGACCGCAGGGAAAACCGTCGGGGAAGCGCGGGCCAGGGGTCGGTGGCTGTTCATTCCCATGGAACCGGGGTATATGCTCGTCCTGGGTGAATGCGGCGGGAAGGTACTCTATCACCCGGCCGGCAGCCCTGGCCCGGAGAAATACCACCTCTTATTGACTTTCGAAGACGGCGCGGCGCTGAGCGTGATGACCCAGATGTGGGGAGCGATGGAATTATTCGAAGCAGGGAAGGAACTGGAGCGCCAGTACATCCAGGGGATGCGGACCACCCCTGACGATCCCGCCTTCAGCTTCGATTATTTTTCCAGCCTGATCGACGAACTTCTGCCAGGCCCCAAACGCAGCCTGAAGAGCCTTCTGACCCAGGACCAGCTGCTCCCCGGGTTGGGAAACGCCATCGCCCAGGATATCCTCTTCCGGGCCAGCCTGCTCCCCCGCCGCTCCCTCGCCGACCTTACGCCTGGTCAGCGCCGCGACCTGTTCGCCGCCATCGTCGACACCGTCCGCGAAGCGACCGACAATGGCGGACGGAATGACGAGACCGACCTTTTCGGGAAACCGGGCGGCTACGTCCGCATCATGGACAGCCACGCTGCGGGGAAGCCCTGTCCCGAATGCGGGCGGACGGTGGAGAAGATCCAGTACCTGGGCGGAGCTTGTTACTTCTGCCCGAAATGCCAGATCTGATTTTTTGTGAACGCCTAGCTCAGCCCGCAGCCCCCAACCGATTCTGCCTGACTCTCTCGTAATGCCGGCGGGCTTTGGCCTTGTTGCCGCAGGTCTTCATGTCGCACCAGCGTCGGGACAAGTTACGGGTCGAATCGTAAAACAACCAGCTGCATTCCTCGCACTGCTTGACCCGTTCGGATTGATTAGCCACCAAAAGGTCGGCGGTCGAACGGACCACTTCGCAGAGGATCTTTTTCAAGGGATCGTCGGAACAACAGGATAACGTGAAACCTTCCTGGCCGGAAGCGATTTCCGTCCAGGAAGAAACTTCGCGGAAGAGGTCGTTGAATTCGGCCAGGTCCGCTTCTGCCGGCTGCTGGAGGCGGGTGAAAGGCTCGAGCAGCCGGTAGATCAGCGGCCGGACTTGCTTTGCCTTCTCCAATATTGACAAATCTGCCGGGCCGGTCGCCTGGGTCCCGGCAGGTAAAATCCCGGCCGCTTTTCCCCATTCGAGAACCGCCGAAAAGTCACTGAAAAAATCATAGGCGGGGGGGGTATGGGCGTGATCGTATGTATTGCAATAATCGATACAGGTCAAACCACCACAAAAAAAGACTGGGACGAATTCCATGCCGCTCCTTTGGATCGGATCCTACCGATAAACCGATTATAACCATTATCAAGCCATTGACAAGTTATAACAAACAAGTTATAACCTGTCAAACCATTTTTGATGGTTATAAACGCTCTAGGAGGAGCACCACCATGAAACGCACGATCAGTTTTTTCATTTGTCTCAGCCTACTCTTTGCCTGGCTGACGGGCTGCGCGCCCGCACCCAAGACGGCCGACCTGCTCAGCAAACTGCACTGGTTCGGCACGTCCGCCATTCTCTATAACGGCTCGAAAGTCATCTATTTCGATCCGGTCAGCCTGGACGGAAAGCTTCCCCAGGCCGACTTGATCCTGGTGACCCATGCCCACTCCGATCACTGGTCGGTGGCCGATCTGAAGAAAATCATCGGTCCGCATACGACCTTGATCATCGGCCCGAACGTGGCGAGCAATTACGAGGCAGCCAAAGCCGACCTGGGCATTCCCGCAACCGTCCTGAATGAAGGAGATTCGGTGAAAGTCGACGGGGTGACGGTCAAGGCAGTCCCGGCCTACGACACCACCTATCACCCGAAAGGGTCCGGCGGGGTTGGTTTCCTCGTCAGCCTGGACGGGATTACGCTTTATCACACCGGCGGGACGGAAGCCCACCCGGAGATGGCAAATTACAAATGCGACATCGCCTTCGTCCCCGTCTACTCCAAGGACGGCGCCCAGGCCATGGCGAAGATCATCCCGGCCAGGGTGATCATTCTGGAGCATACATCCTATTACGCCGCCCAAGCCGTCGCCGACCTGTTCACGAAAGACATCGGGGGCGGGAAACAATTCCTTGCCCTGGAAGCCGGGCCCTACAATCCATAGTCTTTCCGGAAAAGCAACGGGACAGGCGATTGCCTGTCCCGTTCTTTATTTCATGGCGCACAAGATTACTGGCTTGTATCGAACTGCACGTCGACGCTCATGCCAGCCCGTATTCCGGCAGGCTGAGTATCCAGCTCGATCGTTACCGTATACACCACGTCGCCGCCGAGGCTGTCGGCCAGCGGGGAGATCGCCGTGACTTTTCCGGTCACGTTCTCATTCAAAGCCTTGATCGATACCGTGACACTTTGGCCGACCTTGACTTGGGGGACATCCCGCTCGCTCAAATCCTTCGTCTCGACATGGAAATGGTTGACGTCGCTCAACGCGACCAGGACCTGGCCAGGGGAGACGAACTCGCCCACGGCCGTCTGGACGAAAGCGATCTGGCCGTCGAAAGGCGCAACCAGATGGGCGGCGTCCACGCTTGCCTGGGCAGACTGGACTGCCAGCTTGGCCTGCATCAATTGTGCATACCCGGCCCCGCTCGCATCGGCAGGCACCTCCCCACCGGTCAGGGCGGTCAGCAGCGTCTGATCATCCGCCAGCCGGGCCTTGGCAAGGGCCACGTCTGCTTCGTTTTCGCTGACCTGCGCCTGGTTGGCCTTGCCGGTGTAGACATTGAACAGGTAGAGGGCATGGTCGTAATTCTGCTGGGCGGTATAGAGTCTTTGATACGCCAGGGCCTTGGCCGGATCGCGATGGGGATCGCCGGAGGTGGCATCGTACGCCGTCTGGGCGTCCTTCAATGCATTCTGGGCGAGCACCAGGCCGGCCTGTGCGTTCGCGATCAGGCCTTCGTTGCTATATTGGGCCGTGAGGGTGTTCAGGGCAACCTGCGCGTTGGTCAGGTCCTGCTGATCCTGGGCGACGGCCTTCTGGGCAGCCGCGATCGCGGCAGGCGAAGTCAGCTCGTTCAAATTCAGCGTTGCCTGGTCGAGTTGGATCTGCTGTACCGTGTCATCCAGTTGGATCAACACCTGGCCTGCCTTCACCTGATCCCCGGCGGCCACCGGGATACTCTTGACGGTTCCGGCGACGCGAAACGCCAGCTGGGCTTCCTGGTCGGCGACGACCTGGCCCGAGGCGGTCACTCCGCCGGATTGGCTGGACACGACCTGGGGGGTAGCCACGCTCCCGCTGTCCAGGACGATCGTAGGGATGGCAGTGGATTTTCCTCCTGCGCTGCAACCAGCCAGAAAAATAAATACCAGCAGGAGGATGATCGAGGCTCTATATTTCATACCAACCTCCTAGGATTTCTTCCCGTTCCCATTGTTCTCCACGATCAATCCGTCCCGCAGCGTGACAACCCGACGGGCATACTTGATCACGCGCGGATCATGCGTGGCGAAGACGAAGGTCACACCGGTTTCCTTGTTCAACTTCTCCATGATCTCCATGACCTGCCTGCCGTTTTCGGTGTCGAGGTTGGCAGTCGGCTCGTCGGCCAGGATCAACGCCGGCTTGGGGGCCAGGGCGCGGGCAATGGCGATGCGCTGCTGCTGTCCGCCGGACATCTGGTCGGGGCGATTCTTGGCGCGCTCGACCAGGTCAACCGCGCTAAGCAGTTCCATGACACGATCATGGCGCTCTTTGGGGGTGTGACCGTTCAGGAGGAGCGGCATTTCCACATTCTCATAGGCCGACAGGGTCGGGATCAAAGCAAAGAACTGGAAAATGAATCCGATATGGCCGCGGCGCATATCGGCGCGCTGGTTGCGGTTGAGGCGGGTGACATCCTTACCGTCCACCCAGACCGTGCCGCTGGTGGGCTGGTCGAGGCAGCCGATGAGCTGTAACAGGGTGGTCTTCCCGGAGCCGGAGGGACCGACCAGGGCGGTGAACTCGCCCGCATCGATGCCCAAATCAACGCCCCGCAAGGCCTGGGTTTCCACCGCGCCGATTTTGTAGACACGGGTAGCTTTTTCAATTTTTACGACTTCCATTTTATTTTCTCCTTTTTCTACCCGCGCCTATTTCTCTGCGCGCAGGGCTTCGACCGGCTGCAGGCGGGAGGCCATGATGGCCGGGTATAGACCAGACAAGACGGTGATGATGAAGGTCAGGATGGACAGGCTGATCAGGTTGCTCAGGGTCAGCCGGGCAAAGATGGAATTGCCCACCAGGATGCCCGTGATGCCCATCTTGGCGATATAGAACCCGTGGATATTGAACAGGAGGGTCGCTCCCCAACCCAGGATCACCCCGATGAGCACACCGCCGACCGCCAGCAGGGCGCATTCGGCCAGGAAGAGCATCATGATCCGGCCGCCGCGCATGCCAACGGCGGAAAGGATGCCGACCTCGCGAGTCCGCTCATAGACCGACATGATCAGGGTATTGATAACCACCGAAGCCGAGATGGCCAGCACGATCAGGTAGAAGATCCCGATGTAGCTGTTCGCCAGGCTTTCGAACTGGACGGTGAGCGGATTCAAATCCTTCCAGGTCAGGACCTTGAGGCCGCCCGGCTTCAGGGCGCTTGCCACGCTGTCGGTGTACGAATTATCCTTCAGCAAGACGAAGACGGTGCTGGCATGGTTCTGGGTCTGGGTGATGGCCTGGGCCTTCGCCAGCGGCAGGAAGATGGTGGCACTGTCGAACCCGTAGGTGTTGGTGGTATAGATGCCGCGCACGACGAAGGTCTGTTCGGCCACGTCGCCATTGGCGGTGTTGATCGACAGGCTGACGTTGTCGCCGGCGTTCAGGTGCAGCTTGAGCGCCAGCGGCTGGCCGAGCAACAAGCCCGTGCTGTCGTCGGCGGTCAGGTAATCCCCGCTGACAAGCCCTTGGCGGTAGGGGTCGCTCGCCGCCGATTGCGGATCGATCCCGGTCACGCGCACCCCAGCCGATTCGTTCCCGGTCGAGAGGAAGCCGCTGGCGAACAGCCGCGGCGTGGCGGCCTTGACCTGCGGGAGGGCGGCGATCTGGGCGGCGATCTGATCCGGATTCTGGACCAGGTCCTCCCACTTCAGGCTGGACTTGTTCTCGTCGTAACTGGCCGAGCGCACCTGGATGTGGCCGCTCTGCAAGCGGATGGCCGCATCAAAGGCGCCGCCGATCTCCCCGGCGATGACGGACGCCATCAGGATCAGGATGGCGAGGCTCACGCCGACCGCCAGGGCCGAGAAGAAGGTCCGGCGGCGGTTGCGTCCCAAATCACGGAATGCCATTTTAAGTAACTGGATCATGACTCACCTCATACGTAGTGCAAAGCTTCGGCGGGTTCGCGCCGCCCGGCTTCTACCGCCGGGATCAAGGCTGCCAGGGCCGAGATGACCGCCACGATGGTAACGCGCATCGGCAGTTTTTCGACGCCCCAGGTAGGATAGACCTTCCCCTGGATCAGGGCCATGTAGCTGGCCGCTTGCGTCATGGCGCCGAAGTCCATGCCGACCTTGCGCAGGATCCCGTTGAGGACCAGTCCGAAGACGATGCCGACGGCAATCCCGACCAGGCCGATCATGAGACCTTCGAGGACGAACAGGACCGAGATCTGGGCGGGCTTGAGGCCCATCGCCCCGAGCATGCCGATCTCGCGCGTCCGCTCGTAGATCGCCATCAGCAGCAGGTTGAGAATACCTACCCCGGCGATGGCAATGACGATCACGCTGAAGATGTCCATCAGGCCGCTCTTCGTAGTGATGGCGGAGGCCAGGTCGGGATAATTGGCTTCATAGGATTCGATCTCGTATCCGGACGACAGGCTGGGCTTCATGCTCTGGATGACAGCATTTTCCTGCCCAAGGTGTTTCAGGAAGACCGCCACCTCGGTGGATTGGCCGTTCAGGTCGTAGAGCGACTGGGCCTCTCCAAGGGAGATGTAGACGGTCGCCTTCTCGATGTCGGACATGCCCAGGTCGAAGATGCCAACCACGGTCATGGTGCGCTGGCGCATCTGCTGGTGCTGGGAGCGGCCGACCAGGGTGATCCGGTCGCCCACCTGGACGCTCATCGCTTCCGCCAGGCCTTTGCCGATCAGGATCGAGTCGGTATCGGCGCTGGTCAAATTGCGCCCGGCCTTGACGTACTGGCCGATGATGTTGACCTTCAACTCGTTCTCCGGCTCGACGCCAGTGATGCCGACTGCGAAGGCACCTTCATGATTGGTGACCAGTCCGCCAGTATTGATCCGCTGCGTGGCAGCCAGCGTATTCGGATTGGCTTCGGCCGCCTTGATCACGGCCTGCGGATCGGACAGCGGCAGGAGCGGGGTCGAACTCGCCTGGGCCCGATAGCCCGCGGCATGGACCTGGATGTTCCCACCCAGGACCTTGACGGCGTTCCCGTAGATCGCATCGGTAAAGCCGTTGATCAGTCCGTCGTACCACATCATCATCGCCAGGGTCGTGGACATGGCCAGGACGATGATGACAGTGCGGCGGCGGTGGCGCCAGATGTTGCGCCAGGCCAAGCGTAAATATAGTTGCATTCTTTTCTCCTTTACTGTAAAAAATGTGGCTCCTCGATCCTATCGCGGTGGACGACCGAGGGCCCAATTTGTATTACTCAGGCTGTTCTGTTCCGCCGGTAGAATACAAGGGCAAAAACGAAGATCCAGATCATGAACGGGACGATTGAGGTCCGCTGGATCAAGCCGAACCAGGGAGCGAAGATCGGCTGCAAGCTGGCCGGCTTGCTCGCGATGGTCAACGCGACCGTCCCGATGGCGCTGACGGTCCCGAGCACGAGCGTCCACCACTTCAAAGCCTGCCACTTGGGGTCGAGGCGGAACCTGCGCAAGTAGACGAAGCAGCTGATCGGCATCAGCAGGAAGACGATCGCCCCTAAAATTCCGTGCAGGTTGCCATGAAAGGTCGATTGCGCCAGTGGGGTTCCGGTTGGATCCATAACGAAGGGGCCGGAGAGAAAGTAGCA
>Ga0335071_10001268_pt1 | contig 27164 bp, 24 predicted proteins | sample Lox_Sample_15_FD_206724 | JGI IMG/M metagenome (GOLD analysis project Ga0335071, IMG submission 206724) | Soil microbial communities from Loxahatchee National Wildlife Refuge, Florida, United States - Lox_Sample_1.5 | ecosystem: Environmental > Terrestrial > Soil > Wetlands | place: USA...
TGCCCGCCAGGATCATCAGGTCGGCCCAGGAGATCTTCCGGCCGTACTTCTGCTTGATGGGCCAGAGCAGCCGGCGCGCCTTGTCGAGGTTGACGTTGTCCGGCCAGCTGTTGAGGGGCGGGAAGCGCTGGTTGCCGTGGCCCGCGCCACCGCGCCCGTCGCTGACCCGGTAGGTGCCGGCGCTGTGCCAGGCCATGCGGACGAAGAGCGGTCCGTAGTGGCCGAAGTCCGCCGGCCACCAGTCCTGCGAGTCGGTCATGAGCGCGCGGAGGTCCCTCTTCACGGCCTTGAGGTCCAGGCTCTGGAACTCCTTGGCGTAGCGGAAGCCCCGCTCCATGGGATCGGACTTGGACGAGTGCTGGTGCAGGACGCCCAGCTTCAGCTGTCTCGGCCACCAGTCCTGGTTCGAGGTGCCGCCCCCGGCGGCGGGATGGAACGGGCACTTTGCCTCATCGGACATGGCACTCTCCCTCGGTCGTTGACTCCATCACCCGGTCCAGCCGGCGGCGGGTGGTCCCGGACCGCCTCCGGCGGGCCCGTCAGCCCCGGTCTCGCCGCGGTCGCCGCCGGGCTCCCTTCCTGCCCGCCGGCTTCCCGGCTGCGCATCGCCCGCACAACCCTCTCACCTCGACGTGGACTTCCCTGACGCTGCCCAGCGCTCGGACCGCCGCCGGCACCCGGAGCACGTTGAGCTCGGGGCTCTCGAAGTCCCTCACCGACCCGCAGCGCTCGCACAGGTAGTGGTGATGGCGCTCCAGGTTGGCATCGAAGCGGATGCCCTCGCGGCGCGGCCCCAGGCTGGCCACCAGCCCGAGGTCGTTCAGGAGCCAGAGGGTCCGGTACACCGTGTCGAGCGAGACGGTCGGCAGCCGGGCCTTCACCGCCCGGAACACGGCGTCCGCGGCCGGGTGATCGAGGCGGGAGGCGATCTCGCGGAAGATCTCCAGGCGCTGGTGGGTGAGCTTGACGCCCCCCCGGCGAAGGGCGCTCTGCAGTCGCTCGAGCCGGCGCTCGATCTCGGCAGCCTCGACCCTCAGAAGGACTCCTATTTAGCTAGTGACTACTAGCTAAGATCTGTTCTAGAACGTGGCTCAGGCTACTGCCCTCCCGCGGGCCTCGTCAACCGATCCGGCCCGGAGCGCCGGGGCGCGGAGCGGGCGGGCGATTCGCCCTACCCGAACGTGAAGGGGAGATCATGAAGGGCCACCCGGACGTCATCCAGACGCTGAACGAGCTGCTGGTCGAGGAGTTGACCGCCATCAACCAGTACATGGTGCACTCCGAGATGTGCGACAACTGGGGCTACGCCCGGTTGCACAAGACCATCGAGAAGATCGCCATCGAGGAGATGAAGCACGCCGAGAAGCTGATCGGGCGGATCCTCTTCCTCGAGGGGCTTCCCACCGTCAGCAAGCTGAACCCCCTCCGGATCGGCCCCGACGTGAAGGCCATCGTCGAGAGCGACTTGGGCGCCGAGAGCGGCGCCATCCTGAGCTACAACCAGGCCATCCAGAAGGCCGGCGCGCTGCTCGACGCCGGGACCCGCGACCTCCTCCAGGGCATCCTGGCGGATGAGGAGCGCCACCTCGACTTCCACGAGTCGCACCGGGACCAGATCCAGCAGATGGGGCTTCCGGTGTTCCTGGTCGACCAGACCAGGGAGTGAGGGAGCGCCGGCCGGGCGAGCGGGCGGATCCGCCCCGCCCGGCCCCACCGCCTCGCCGCGGCGGGCCTTTCGCCTTGAGCCTGCACGGGCGTTCAGGGTAGCCTCCCCGCCGTGCGAACGAGCGGCATCACCCCCGCCGACCTGCAGCGCTGGCGGGGCCTGCTCTCGCGGGCGCTCCGGCTCGTGGACGAGGTGGAGGCGCTGCTGCGGGAGCGCGCCGACGCCCGCCGCGCCTTCGCCGCCCGGGCGGCCGACGCGCTCGAGAAGCGGCTCCGCGAGGTGGAGGCCTACAGCCTCGGCGGCTGCCAGACCTGCCACGAGGCGGAGGCTCGGGCGTTTCTGGCCAGGCTGAGGAAGATCGCCCGGGGCTGACCCCGCGGTGGCGGGGCGCGCCCGACCATTCCCACGACAGCCGGTCCGGCCTCCTCCCCGCGAGCGGGTGGGCCCGAGCCGGCCGGGCGGGACCTGCTGCCGGAAGCCCCGTGACCTCCCATGCCCCGGCGGGTGTCGACACCTCCCCGAGAAGCCCGCGAGCCGCGCCCGGGGGCAGGCGGCAAGGCCCTCGGCTCCCCCGGTGCCTCGACAGTCCGCGCGGGCCCGCGACGCGACGCGGCACCGGTCCGATCCCGCCGCGCCATTGACATGACGTCGGATGTCGTGTCAATCTGCCGCACACATTAGACATCATATGTCTTGGGTCGCACGGATCCACGGGGGTGGAGGAGCGACGCGATGGCCAACATCGCCTTGATGGGCGCGGGCGGGAAGATGGGTTGCCGGATCACCGACAACCTGAGGGGCAACCCCGGCTACCGCGTGGTGCCGGTCGAGACCGGCCCGGCGGGGATCGCCCGGCTCGCCGAGCGCGGGCTCGCGCCGGCACCGCAGGCGGAGGCCATCGCCGGCGCCGACATCGTCGTCCTGGCGGTGCCCGACGTGGCCATCGGCAAGGTGACCCACGACATCGTGCCGCTCCTCCGGAGCGGCACCCTGGTGGTGGGACTCGACCCCGCCGCACCGCTGGCCGGGGTCATGCCCGGGCGGAAGGACGTGAGCTTCTTCGTCTGCCACCCCACCCACCCCCCCCTCTTCAACGACGAGACCGACCCGCGCGCCCAGCGCGACTGGTTCGGCGGCATCGCCAAGCAGGACGTGGTCTGCGCGCTCTTCGCCGGGGCGGAGGAGCACTACGCGGTGGGGGAGCGGCTGGCCCGGGAGATGTTCCGGCCGGTGAAGGACACCCACCGGGTCACGGTGGAGCAGATGGCGGTGCTGGAGCCCGCCCTGGTGGAGACCTTCTCCTCCACCCTGGTCGAGGCCCTCCGGGAGGGACTCGACGAGGCGGTGCGCATGGGGGTGCCCGAGGCGGCGGCCCGCGCCTTCTTCATGGGCCACATCCGGATCCAGTTCGCGGTGCTGTTCGGCTATGCCGACTTCGGGTTCTCCGACGGCGCCAAGCTGGCCATGAAGCTGGCCCGCGACCTCCTGCTCAAGCCGGACTGGAAGCAGAAGGTCTTCGACCGGGCCGCCATCCGCCGCAGCGTGCAGAGCATCGTCGAGGGCATCCAGATCCCGAGGTGAGGTCTCCGTGCGCCTCGGCCTCGGTTCATACGGCCTGGCATGGGCCATCGGCGTGCCCGGGTTCCCGGTGCCCGCGCCGCTCGACGCCTTCGGGCTGGTGGGACGGGCGGTGGAATGGAAGCTGCGGGTGGTGGAGATCGACGACAACCTCCCCCTCCACCTGCTCCCGCCCCGCGACCTGGCCGCCCTCCGCGCCCTGGCCGCGGGGGCCGGGGTGACGCTCGAGGTGGGGATGCGCGGCCTCCTCGAGGACCGGGTGGCGCGCCACCTGGAGATCGCCGGCGCCCTCGGTGCGGTGATGCTGCGGGCGGTGATCGACGCACCCGGCTTCGCGCCCGCCCCCGAGGAGGTGGTGGCCCTCCTCCGCCGGCTGGCGCCGGCGCTGGAGCGCGCCGGGGTGACCCTGGCCATCGAGAACCACGACCGCTTCCCCTCCGCGGAGCTGGCGGAGATGGTCCGGGCCGCGCGGAGTCCCCGGGTGGGGATCTGCCTGGACACGGTCAACTCCCTGGGGGCCCTCGAGGGGCCGGCGCTGGTGGTGGAGAACCTCGGTCCGCTCACCGTGAACCTCCACCTCAAGGACTTCACCGTGCGCCGGGCCGGGCACGGGATGGGCTTCGCCGTCGAGGGCGTGCCCGCCGGCCAGGGCCGGCTGGACATCCCCTGGCTCCTCTCCCGGCTCCGGGCCCTGGGGCGCGATCCCCACGCCATCCTGGAGCAATGGGTCCCCCCGGAGGTGGACCTCGAGCACACCGTCGCCAAGGAGAGGGAATGGGCCGAACAGAGCCTGGCCTACCTCCGCCCGTTGTTCGCCGGATGAACGTCCGGCGCGCCGTCGTCGTACCCGTTCGAAGGCTGCACCACGCCGCATGCTGCTGTCCCGACACCTGGAGGTTCGTGATGAAGAGGACATTCGTCGGCACCTTGCTCATGGCCATGCTGCTCACACCTGCCGCGGCCCTCGGCGCCAAGAAGGCGCCGGTGATCGCGCTCTCCAACTCGTTCTACGGCAACTCCTGGCGCAAGCAGATGGTCGACACCATGCAGGACGCCGCCAAGGAGGCGAAGGCCAAGGGCCTGATCTCGGACTTCGTCGTCGCCAACGGTGACGGCACCGAGAACACCCAGATCCAGCAGATGAACAGCCTCATCCTCCAGAAGGTCGACGCCATCGTCATCAACGCCGCCTCGCTGACCGGCCTGAACGGCGTGATCGCCAAGGCCCACGAGAGGGGGATCAAGGTGGTGGCCTTCGACTCGATCGTGAGCAGCCCCTACGCCTCCAAGATCGAGTACGACTTCCGGAGCTGGGGCTCCATCTCCGCCAAGTTCATCGTCGACCGGTTCCAGGGGAAGGCCAAGATCCTCATCACCCGCGGGGTGATGGGCTCGGCGCCGGAGAAGGACGACTACGAGGCGATGAAGGAGGTCTTCGCCGCCAACCCCGGCATCCAGGTCCTGGGCGAGGTGGACACCGAGGCGGACATCGCCAAGTCGCAGAGCGCGGTGGCCAACGTGCTGGCCTCCTTCCCCGACATCGACGCCTGCGTGGGCATGAGCGCCGGCTTCGGGGTCGTCCAGGCCTTCCAGAACGCGGGCCGCAAGGTCCCGGTCATCATCGGGTCCAACCGGGCCGAGTTCATCAACTGGTGGGCCGACGAGAAGGCCAAGAACGGCTACGAGACCATCAGCCTCGGCTCCGAGCCCAGCATCGGCGCGGTCGCCTTCTGGTACACCGTCCACCTGCTCAAGGGCGACAAGGTCCCCGACTTCACCAAGAAGCCCTTCGAGCTCCCGCTGGTCCCGGTGACCAACGCCAACGTCGATCAGTTCAAGGGGATGCAGCCCGGCACCGTCATCGCGCAGAAGTACGACGACGCCTGGGTGATGAAGAACGTCCTCATGCACTGATCGCCACCGACTCCAGGGGCGCCGGGCGGCAGCCAGGGAAGCCGCCCGGACGTCCCTGGACCGGAGACCGCACCACCGGACAACCTCGTGACCGGACCGGAAAGCGCCACCCGCCAGGCCCCGCTCGATGCCGCCGGCCAGCCGGCCCCGGCCCGCGCGCTCTTCGAGCTGCACGGGATCACCAAGGTCTACGGGGCCACGACCGCGCTCCGCGAGGTGTCGCTCACCACCCGGACCGGCGAGGTGGTCGGCCTCATCGGGGCCAACGGCGCCGGCAAGAGCACCCTCACCCGGGTCCTCTCCGGCGTCACCCGCCCCGAGCAAGGCGAGCTCTCGCACCTGGGCAGGCCGGTGCCGTTCGGCTCGTACACGCCCGCGGCGGCCAGCGCCCGGGGAGTGCGGGTCGTCTACCAGGAGCTCTCCCTCTGCACCAACCTGCAGGTCTGCGAGAACTTCTACGTCGAGCAGCACGCCACCGTCACCGGCGCCCTCCGCTGGCGCCAGCGGATGCGGCGGGTGGCGCAGCAGGCGCTGGACGGGGTCTTTCCCGGCCACGGGATCGACCCGGTGGCCCGGGTGGGCGGGCTCTCCATCGCCCAGCGCCAGATGATCGAGATCGCCAGGGCCATCAGCATGCCCGGGCTGCAGCTCCTCATCCTGGACGAGCCCACCTCCTCCCTGGGCGCCACCCAGACCTCGCAGCTCATGAGCGCGCTGGGCCGTCTGGCCGGAAGCGGCGTCTCCATCCTCTTCATCTCCCACCGGCTGCGGGAGATCGTCGAGGTGGCCGACCGGGTCGTGGTGATGCGCAACGGCGCCAAGGTCTGGGAGGGGCCGAACCAGGACCTGAGCGAGGCCCTGCTGGTGGAGAGGATCACCGGGGAGGCGGCCGCCGCAGCCCAGCGCGCGCCGCCGGCGGCCCCGCCCACCGCCGGCCGGGAGGAGGTGTTCCTGCGCACCCGCCGGCTCACCACCGAGACGCTGGCCGGGCTCGACCTGGACCTGCGCGGCGGCGAGCTGGTGGGGGTGGCCGGGCTCGAGGGCAGCGGCCAGCGGGAGTTCCTCCAGGCGGTCTTCTTCGCCAAGCGGCGGAGCGGCCAGGTGGAGCGGGGCGGGCGGATCGCCTACGTGACCGGGGATCGGGCCAAGGAGGGCGTGTTCCCGCTCTGGCCCATCCTCGACAACATGAGCCTGGTGGAGGTGACCAGGTCCGGCCTCTTCCGGCCGCTCGACCTGCGGCGGCTGGCCGGGAAGGTGGCCGACTGGTTCCAGCGGCTCGCCATCAAGGCGCCCGACGCCGGAACGCCCATGGTGGCCCTCTCCGGCGGCAACCAGCAGAAGGTGCTGGTCGCCCGGGCCCTGCTCGCCGACGCCGACGTCATCGTCCTCGACGACCCGACCAAGGGGGTGGACGTCGGGACCCGCCGCCAGATGTACGCGCTGTTCCACGAGGCGGCCGCGGCCGGGAAGCTGGTCCTCTGGTACAGCACCGAGGACGAGGAGCTGGAGTCGTGCTCCCGGGTGCTGGTCTTCCGCTACGGGCGGATCGTGAAGGAGCTGGCCGGCGGGGAGGCCAGCAAGCAGCGGATCATCGAGGCCAGCTTCGCCGGGGAGGAGCTGCTGGTGCGCCAGGAGGCGGTGGCCCGCCGGCGCCGTCCCCAGCTGGCGCTCCTGGTCCCCCTCGCCGCCATGCTGGCGGTCTTCGCCATCTCCGCCGCCCTGCAGCCCGGCGTCCTCAGCGGGTTCGGGATCGACCTGCTCCTGGCCAGCTCCCTCCCCCTCATCTGCTCGGCGCTCTCGCAGATGTTCGTGGTCGGCCTCTCCCAGATCGACCTGGGGGTGGGCGCCTACATGGGCCTGGTCAGCGTCCTCTGCGCCACCGCCCTCCACGACCACCCCCTGGTCGGGCTCCTGGCCCTGGCGGCATCGGTGCTGGCCTACGCGGGCATGGGGGCGCTCATCCTGGTCCGCAGCATCCCGGCGGTGATCGTCACCATGGGCATGTCCTTCGTCTGGATCGGCCTCGGCCTGACCCTGCAGGACAGCCCGGGCGGCGAGGCGCCGGAGTGGCTGGTGAGCGCCTTCAGCCTCCCGCTGCCGGTCCCGGAGAGCGTCGTCCTGGTGGTGCTGCTCGGCGTGGCGGCCCACGCCTTCTGCCGCTCGCGCTACGGCACCGTGCTGCGCGGGTTCGGGAACAACCCGGTGGCGGTCGAGCGGAGCGGCTGGTCGCCGGTGAGGGCGGTGGCGGTCACCTACGCCCTGGCCAGCCTCTTCGCCATGGTCGGCGGCATGGCCATCACCGCCGCCTCCGGGGCCTCGGACATCAACTCCACCAAGTCCTACACCCTCCTGACCGTGGCCGGGGTGGTGATGGGCGGGAGCGAGCTCCTGGGAGGGGTGATCTCGCCCTGGGGCAGCATCGTGGGGGCCATCACCCTCTCGCTCCTCAGCGCGCTGATCGGCTTCCTCCGGCTCGACTCCAGCTACGTGACCGCGGTCCAGGGCCTGATCCTGCTGGGCATCCTGGCCTCCCGCCTGCTGCGGAAGGTGGAGGTATGACCGCGATCCTGCGAGGGCTGCGCGGCGCCAGCTGGATCTGGGCCGCCCTGGGCGCGCTGGTGATGTGGCTCCTCCTGGGCTTCTTCGCCGGGCGGTTCAACCTCGAGTCGCTCATCGCCACCAGCACCACCGCCGCGTTCCTGGCCATCGTGGCCATGGGCCAGATGATCGTGATCACCACCGGCCGCGGCGCCATCGACCTGTCCATCCCCGGGGTGATCACCCTCTCGGCCTACCTGGCCACCGGCATGAGCCTGGGCAGCAACGCCCGGCTCCTGTGGGTGTTCCCGCTGGCGCTGGCCATGGGCGCGGCGGTGGGGGCGGTCAACGCCCTGGCGGTGCTCCTGCTCCGCATCCCCCCCATCATCGCCACCCTGGGGGTGGGGTACATCGTCACCACCCTGATCCTCGTCTACAACCCACACTACCGGTCGACCTACGTGGCCTCGCTTCTCACCCACGTCGCACGCGACCGCCTGCTGGGCGTGGTGCCGCTGGTGGTGCTGGTGGCGCTGGGGCTGGCCGCCCTGCTGGCCTGGACCTTCCGCGCCACCGCCTTCGGCAAGTCGCTCGCGGCGCTGGGCCAGAGCCTGCCGGCCGCCCGCCTCTCCGGCATCGACGTCACCCTGGTGCAGATCATCGCCTACGTGGTCAGCGGGGTGCTGGCCGCCTTCGGCGGGGTGCTGATCTCGGCCCGGGTGGGCGGCGCCTTCCTGGGCCTGGGCGATCCCTACCTCCTGGAGACGGTCGGCAGCGTGGTGGTGGGAGGAACCCTGATCATGGGGGGCCGCGCCGTCCCGGTGGGCACCCTCTTCGGAAGCCTGTTCCTGGTCCTGCTCGTCACCGCCATGCAGGTGGCGGGGATGAGGATCGGGGGTCAGTACGTCGCCGAGGGCGCCCTGATCATCGCGGTCCTCCTGCTGGCGACGGGGCGCGGAGCGCGATGAGCGCGAGGGAGTCGAGCATGAACGAGACGGAGACCATCGTCGCATCCGCCCCGGCCAAGGTCATCCTCCTCGGCGGCAAGGCGGTGAACTACGGCCACCCCGCCCTGGTGACCGCGGTCGGGCTGCGCACCCGCTGCACCCTGAGGCGGGTCGGGGGCGACGGCTACCGCTTCACCTCCGGGGAGCGGGCGGAACAGGGCGACCGGGCCTCGCTGGCCGCCTTCAAGCGCAGGGTCGACGGCCTGCGCCAGGCCAGGAGCCACGACGAGCTCTCCGCCCTGGCGCGCGGAGACTTCTTCGCCCCGGTCCGGTACGTGCTCTCGCACCTGGTGGAGCGGACCGGGCTCCTCGGGCTGGACGCCTCCTGGACCTCGGAGATCCCGGTCGGCTCCGGGCTCGGCTCCGGCGCGGCCGCGGCCGCCTCCCTGGTGGCGGCGGTGCTGCGCGCTGCCGGCGGGGCCGCCACCCCCAAGGAGATGGCCTGGCTGGCCTGGCAGGGCGACGTCATCGCCCACGGCGGGCTGGGCACCGGTCTCGACTCGGGCGGGAGCACCCTGGGCGGCGTGGTCCGCTACTCCCTGGACGACGGCCCCTCGCCGGTGAGGGCGGCGGTGGTGCCGACGCTGGTCGTGGGGGACACCTTGCTCCGGGCCAGCACCGCGGCCAGCAACATCGCCTCCCGGAACTGGCTGGCCGAGCACCCCATGCGCATGCACCTCATGGAGGAGATCGCCATGCTGGTGCGGCAGGCCGAGGCGGCGCTGGTGGCCGGCGACCTCCCCACGCTCGGCCACCTCATGAACCTGAACCACCTCATCAAGGAGAAGCTGGGGATGTCGGTCCCCAAGACCGAGCAGCTCATCGAGGCGGCGCTGGGGGCGGGCGCGCTGGGGGCCAAGATCTCCGGCAAGGGGAACGGCGGGATCATCGTGGCGGTGGCCGAGGAGGCCAGGCGCCCCGCCGTGGCCTCCGCCATCGAGGCAGCCGGCGGCAAGGCCATCGTCCCCGCGGTGGCGGTCGATGGCGCGCGGATCGAGGACAACCGGTAGCACCACAGGGAGAGTGACATGGATCTCACGCAGCTCATGCCGAAGGGGCGGATCGTCGACTTGACCCACAGGCTCCAGCCCGGTGCCGAGCAGTACGCCCTGGACATCGGCCGCCACAACGAGCGGCACGGCGACGAGGGCGACATCATGAGCACCGTCTACCTCTGGTCGCACGTGGGCACCCACGTCGAGGCGCCCCTCCACTACCTCTCCAAGGGGAGCGACACCGCCGGCATCCCCATCGAGAAGCTCTACGGTCCGGCCATCGTCCTCGACTTCCGCAAGAAGGAGGTCAACGACGCCATCACCCTGTCCGAGGTGAAGGCGGCCGGCGACATCCAGGTGGGCGACCGGGTCATGACCATGACCGGCCGCCACACCCAGTACCGCACCCCGCAGTCGCACCAGCGCCCCTACCTCACCGAGGAGGCGGTCCGCTGGCTGGTCGAGGATCGCAAGATCAACTGCCTGGGGACGGACAGCTCCGGCTACGAGGTCCGCGGCGTCAAGCACCACCCCGACCACAAGCTCATCACCGGCGCGGAGATCCCGGTGCTGGAGTGCCTCAACAACCTGGTGGAGCTGAAGAGCCAGCGCTTCTTCCTCATCGCCCTCCCCATCCCCGTGGTGGGGCTGGACGCGGTGCCGGTGCGGGCCATCGGCATCGACCCGGAGGGCTAGCCGGTGGCCGGCGCGGGTCCAGCGAGAAGGGCGAGGCGGCTGCGGCTCGGGGCCGCGCTGTGGAACGGCGACCACGGCCGCTTCGCCGAGGAGGTGGCCCGGCTCGAGGCGGCCGGCCTGGACTTCCTGCACCTCGACGTCTTCGACGGCTACTTCGTCCCCGACGTCGCCTTCTCCCCCCGCACCATCGGCGAGCTCCGGAAGCTGACCCGCCTCCCCTTCGAGGTCCACCTGGGGGTGCAGGAGCCGTCCCGGTTCCTGCCCCCCCTGGTCGAGGCGGGCGCCGACCTGATCCTCTTCCACCTCGAGTGCGCACGGATGCCCTTCGAGACCGCCTTCGCCATCCGCTCGCTGGGGTCCAAGCCCGGCCTGGCCCTCTCGCTGGGCACGCCCCTGGCCGCGGTCGAGCCGCTCCTCCCCCAGGTGGACTCGCTGCTCCTCCTGTCGCGGGTGACCGGCGAGGGCACCCGGGGGGCGAGCTTCGACCCGCGCGCCTTGCCCCGGATCGCCCAGGCCCGGCGGATGATCGAAGCGGCCGGCAACGCCTGCGAGCTGCAGGCCGCTGGCGGGGTCAACCGGGGGAACATCGGCCCGCTCGTCGAGGCCGGCGCCGCCGCCCTTTCCCTGGGCGCCGGCATCTACCGGGTGCCGGACATGGGCCGCGAGGTCCAGGAGATCCGCGGATCCATCGGAGAGGAGTGACAGACCCATGGCGAGGTGGAAGCTGCTCGTCGGCTCGAAGTCCTTCGGCAAGGCCTTCCCCGAGCACCTCCGGCAGCTCGAGGAGGCAGGTTGCGAGGTCATCCCCAACCAGGTGGGCCGCCCCTACACGGCGGCCGAGCTGGGGGAGGCGCTCCGGGGCGTCGATGCCATCGTCACCGGCACCGACGAGCTCACCGCCCAGGTGATCGCCTCGACCGATCGGCTCAAGACCATCGCCAAGCACGGCGTGGGCCTGGACAACATCGACCTCCAGGCGGCGCGCTCCCGCGGCATCGTGGTGAGCGCCGCCTTCGGTGCGGTGCACGACTCGGTCGCCGACCTGACCCTGGCCCTGCTCCTGGCGGTGGCGCGGGGGATCGTGCCGTCGCATCTCTCCACCCGGGCCGGACGATGGAAGGGCTTCATGGGGGTGGAGCTGCGGGGCAAGACGCTGGGCATCGTCGGTCTGGGCCGGATCGGGAAGGAGGTGGCGCTCCGGGCCGAGGCCTTCGGCATGCGGATCGTGGCCACCGACCCGTACCAGGATCCCGCCTTCTCCGGCGCCCACCAGGTCCGGTACCTGAGCCTGCCGGAGCTCCTCGCCGCCTCCGACGTGGTCTCCCTCCACGCCGGCCTGGAGCAGGCGGGGCGGCCGCTCCTGGGGGCGGCCGAGCTGGCGATGATGCGGCGCGGGGCCATCCTGGTGAACACCGGGCGCGGTCACCTGGTCGACGAGGGCGCGCTGGCCGATGCGCTCCGGGAGGGCAAGCTGCTCGGCGCCGGCCTCGACGTCTTCCGGGAGGAGCCGCCCCGGGGGAGCCCGCTGCTCGGGCTGGAGAACGTGGTGCTGGCCCCGCACATGGCCGGCGACACCGGCGAGGCCCGGCGGCGCATGGGCGAGATCACCGTCGAGAACGTGGTGCGGGTGATGCGGGGGGAGCGACCGCTCTCCCCGGTGGAGTGAGCCATGACCCCCCTCCGATTCGCCGTGTTCGGTGCCGGCTTCTGGACCCGCCCCCAGCTGGCGGCCTGGGCCGAGGTACCGGGGGCGAGGTGCGTGGCCATCTACAACCGCACCCGCGAGAAGGCGGAGAGGATGGCCCGGGCCTTCGACATCCCCGCGGTCTACGGCGACCCGCTCGAGCTCCTCCGCCGCGAGAAGCTCGACTTCGTGGACATCATCACCGCCCCGGAGTCGCACGAGGAGCAGGTGCTCCTGGTGGCCTCGCACGGCCTTCCGGTGATCTGCCAGAAGCCCATGTCCACCTCGCTGGCCTCGGCGGAGCGGATGGTGGAGGGATGCGCGCGGGCCAAGGTCCCCTTCTTCGTCCACGAGAACTGGCGCTGGCAGCAGCCCTTCCGGGAGATCAAGCGGGAGCTCGAGGCCGGGACCATCGGCAAGCCCTTCCGCGCCCGGCTGGTGATGATCTCCGGCTTCCCGGTCTTCCAGAACCAGCCGGCGCTCAAGGAGATGGAGCGCTTCGTCATCGCCGACATGGGCAGCCACCAGCTCGACGTGGCCCGCTACCTCTTCGGCGAGGCGGAGAGCGTGTTCGCCCACGCCGGCAGGGTGCACCCCGACATCCGGGGCGAGGACGTGGCCACCATCATGGTGCGCATGCGCGACCGCACCACGGTGGTGGTCGACCTGGGCTACCCGGAGAACTTCATCGAGCACGAGAACCTGCCCGAGACCTGGGCCTTCATCGAGGGGGCGAAGGGCTCGATCGAGCTGGCCCCCGACTACTGGCTGCGCGTCACCACCGAGTCCGGCACCCGCTCCCGCCGCATCCCGCCCCCCCACCGCCCCTGGATCGATCCCTACTACGAGCCCTCCGAGGCCAGCGGCGTCCCCTGCAATGCCAACCTGCTCTCCGCCATCCGGGGGGAGGGGCAGGCCGAGACCACCGGGGCCGACAACCTCCAGACGGTGCGGCTGGTGTTCGCCGCCTACCGCTCGGCCGAGACCGGACAGGCCGTCCTCCTCTGACCGGAGCCCGCCATGCTCTCCGACCGAGTCTGGATCTACGGCAGGGAAGGGGAGCCGCCCCGGCGCCGGGCGCTGCGCGCCGGCCCCGTCTCGCTGCTCCTCGAGGGCATCGAGCTGGTCTCGCTCTCGCTGGGGGGGAGCGAGGTGGTCCGCCGGATCTACGCCGCGGTGCGCGACGCCAACTGGGGGACCGTTCCCGCCACCCTCTCCGACCTCCGCGAGGAGATCGGCCCGGACTCCTTCCGCATCTCCTTCACCGCCTCCCACCGGGAGCGGGAGATCGACTTCACCTGGCGGGGGACCATCTCCGGCGAGCGCGACGGCACCGTCACCTATGCCCTGGACGGCCGGGCGCTCCGCACCTTCCGGAAGAACCGGATCGGCTTCTGCGTGCTCCACCCCGACGCCTGCGCCGGCGCCCCCTGCCGGCTCCTCCACCCCGACGGCAGCACCGAGGAGGCGACCTTCCCCGAGGCCATCGCCCCCCAGCAGCCCTTCCTGGAGCTGCGCGGCATCTCCCACCAGGTGGCGCCCGGGCAGTGGGCCGAGCTGCGCATGGAGGGCGACGCCTTCGAGACCGAGGACCAGCGGAACTGGACCGACGCCTCCTACAAGACCTACTGCACCCCGCTGCGGCTGGGGTACCCGGCGGAGATCGCCGCCGGCACGCGGGTGGCCCAGACGATCACCCTGCGCGTGCCGGGTGCCCGGGCTGCGGCGGTGAGCGCGGCCGCCGCGCCCACCTACGCGCTCGACCTGCACGGCCCACGCCGGCCGATCCCCGCGCTCGGCCTGGGGGTGGCCAGCCATGGCCAGCCCCTGGCGCCCCGCGAGCGGGAGCTGCTCCGCGCCCTGCGCCCGGCCCACCTGCGGGTGGACCTGCGGCCCCTCTCCCCGGGGTGGGAGGAGGCGCTGCGCCAGGCCGCGTCCGAGGCCGAGGCGCTCGACGCGGCGCTGGAGGTCGCGCTCCTCCTCTCCGACGCCGCAGTCGAGGAGCTCCGGGCCGTGGCGACGCTCCTGCCCTCGCTCCGCGCTCCCCTGGCCCGCTGGCTCCTGTTCCACCTGTCCGAGGCGGCGACCTCCGAGCGCTGGGTCGCCCTGGCCCGCAGCCTGCTCTCCCCCGTCCGGCCCGGGGTGCCGGTGGCCGCCGGGGCCCGGGCCTACTTCACCGAGCTGAACCGCGGACCCCGCCCGACCTTCGCCGACGAGGTGGTGTTCTCGATCAACCCGCAGATCCACGCCTTCGACGACGCCTCCCTGGTGGAGACGCTGCGCATCCAGCGGGTCTGCGCCGAGAACGCGTCCCGGCTCTCGGGCGGAAGGCCCATCGTGGTCAGCCCGGTGACGCTCAAGCCCCGGTTCAACGCCGTGGCCACCGGCCCGGTGCCCCCCCCGGCGCCGGGCCAGCTGCCCGACCAGGTCGATCCGCGGCAGATGTCGCTCTGCGGCGCCGCCTGGACGCTGGGCAGCCTGGCCAACCTCGTCCCCAGCGGCGCGGCGAGCCTCACCTACTACGAGACCACCGGCTGGCGCGGGGTCCTGGAGGTGGCCGCCGGCCCGCCCGTCCCGGAGCGCTTCCCGCCCCTCCCCGGCTGCGCCTTCCCGCTCTACCACCCGCTGGCCGACCTGGGCGACATGCGCGGCGGGGCGTCCGTGCCCGGCGGCTCGGCCGCGCCGCTCCGGCTGGAGGGCCTGACCCTGGAGCGGGCCGGCAGGCTGCGGACCCTCCTCGCCAACGTCACCGACCGGCCCCTCGAGGCGCGGATCACCGGGGCCCCGGCCGCGGGGCGCGCCCGGGTGCTCGACCTCTCCACCGTGGAGCGGGCCTGCCGGGAGCCGGCCCGGTTCCGGGAAGGGCGCGGGGAGGAGGTCGCCTCGCGAGCCGGAGAGGTCCGGATGGAGCTGGGACCCTACGCGACCACCTGTATTGACTGGGAGTGACTACCATGACCGCCGAGCGCAAGACGCTGCAGACCTACTTCTCGCTGGAGGGAAAGGTCGCCCTCCTCACCGGAGCCGCCGGGGGCATCGGGCGGGTCCTGGCCCGCGAGCTGGCCGGCGCGGGTGCGGCGGTCGCCCTGCACGACCTCGCCCCGGAGCCGCTCCAGGAGGTGGCCGCGGAGATCCACCGGGCCGGCGGCAAGGCCGCCTGCCTCACCGCCGACCTCCGGGTCAAGGACCAGGCGCACGGCCTGGCCCAGCGGGCCCGGGAGGCGCTGGGGCGGCTCGACATCCTCATCAACTGCGCGGCCACCAACCGGCGCAAGCCCATCCGCGAGGTGACCGAGGACGACTGGGACACCGTCATGGCGGTCGACCTCAAGGCCGTCTACTTCCTGAGCCAGGCCGCCCAGGCGGTCATGCGCGAGCAGGGGGGCGGAGGGAAGATCGTCCACATCGCCTCGATCAACCCGTTCTTCGCCCTGGGCAGCGTCTCGGTCTACGGCGCGGCCAAGGGAGCGGTCGTCCAGCTCACCAAGGTGATGGCGGTCGAGTGGGCCAAGGACGGGATCCAGGTCAACTCCATCGTGCCGGGGTTCGTGGCCACCCCGCTCTCCAAGCCGCTCTGGGACCAGCCCTTCAAGGCGGAGTGGATGCGCAACCGGATCGCCCTGCGCCGGCCGGCGCGCCCCGACGAGCTGGTGGCGCCGGTGCTGCTCCTGGCCGGGCCGGGCTCCTCCTACGTCACCGGCACCACCATCGTGGTCGACGGGGGCGTCCTGGCCGGCGGCTGGTGGGAGCCGGACGACGTCCTCGCCAAGCTGTAGCACAGGAGGTGAAACGATGCGCGCCATCATCATGGATGCTCCGGGCCAGGTACGGGTGGGCGAGTGGGAGGACAGGAAGCCCGGACCGGGCGAGGTGCTGGTCGCCTCGCGGGCGGTGGGCGTCTGCGCCGGCGACCTGTACATCTACCAGGGCAAGAACCCCTATGTCCGCTTCCCCCAGGTGGCCGGCCACGAGATCGCCGGGGTGGTCGAGGAGGTGGGCCCCGGCGTGGCGGGCCTCGCGCCCGGGGCCAAGGTGGTGGTGGAGCCGTTCCTGGGCTGCGGCAAGTGCTACCCGTGCCGGGTGGGCAAGTCCAACTGCTGCGCCAACCTGCGCATCATCGGGGTGACGCAGCCGGGCGGGTTCGGGGAGCGGGTCCTGGCGCCGGCGGAGAAGATCCACCGGGTCCCCGACGCCCTCTCCTTCGCCGACGCCTCCTTCGTCGAGCCGGTGGCCATCGGGGTGCAGGCCTGCCGGCGCGGGGCCATCGCCGCCGGCGAGCTGGTGCTGGTCCTGGGCTGCGGCCCCATCGGCCTGGCGGTCATCGAGGTGGCCCGGGCCCGCGGGGCGCGGGTGCTGGCCACCGACGTGCAGCAGGCCCGGATCGAGACCGCCGCCCGCCTGGGCGCGGAGGTGCTCCCCTCCGACGAGCAGCTGCTGGCCAGGGTCCTGGAGCGGACCGGCGGCGAGGGGGCACCGGTGGTGGTGGAGGCCACCGGCAGCGTCAAGGCCATGGAGTCGACGGTGGACCTGGTCGCCTCCGGCGGGCGGATCGTCGTCCTCGGCCTCCTGAAGAAGGGGACCCCGGTCACCCTCCCCGGCCTCGACTTCACCCGCAAGGAGATGACGGTGGTCGGCTCCCGGGCCTCGGTGAACTGCTTCCCCGAGTCGCTCGGCCTCCTGGCCAGCGGCGCCGTCCGTTACCCGCAGGTGAAGACCGAGTTCGACATGTGGGAGGGGCCGGGGGTGATCGCCGACCTGGCCCAGAACCCCGGCAAGCTCCACAAGGCGGTGCTGGTCCGGGGCTAGGCACGACCCGGGCGACCCGCCGGGCAACCCCCCTCACCCCGCCTCGGGCGGGAGGCAGGGGCGGCCCCGGGACGCCCGGCGGGAACGAGGAGGGACCGGCGGCGGGCCGGAGCAGGGACGGAGGCGATCCATGGCCGAGATGACATCGCGTGAGCGGGTGTGGGCGTCGGTGAGCCACCAGGAGCCCGACCGCGTCCCCCTGGACATCGGGGGCGGGGGGAGCACCACCCTGGTGGTCGAGGCCTACCAGCGGCTCGAGGCGCACTGGGGCATGCCCCTTCGCGAGCCGCGCATCATGAGCAAGGCCTTCCGGCTCGCCTACCTCGACGAGGACGCGCTGGTCCGCCTGGGATCCGACACCCGCCCGCTCGGCGTGAAGGGCTTCTCGCGGGCGCCGGTCCCCACCGGCGATCCCGAGACCTTCCGCGACGCCTGGGGGGTGGTCTGGCGGCGGGCGCACTACCCCGGCGGCTACTACTGGGAGCTCCACGGCCACCCCCTGGCCGAGGCCGGCATCGAGGATCTCGATCGCTACCCCTGGCCGGACCCGCTCGATCCCGCGCTGACCGCCGGCCTGGCCGAGGAGGTCGCGGCCCTGCGGGCCGGCCCCTACGCGGTCATGGCCGACGGCGGGTTCAAGAGCTTCTGGGAGCTGGGGTACATGATGCGCGGCCTGGAGCAGCTCCTGGTGGACCTGGTCGCCGACCCCGGCTTCGTCGCCGCCCTCATGGAGAAGCTGCTGGAGATCAACCTGGCCGGCACGCGCCGGTTCCTGGAGATCGCCGGGCCTCACATCCAGGTCTTCCGCGCCGCCGACGACCTGGCCACCCAGAACGGCCTGCTCATGTCGCCGGAGACCTACCGGGCCGTCCTGAAGCCCGTCTACAAGCGGTACTTCGACGCGGTGCACGCCCTGACCCCGGCCAAGGTCTTCTACCACTCCTGCGGCTGCGTCAACGAGCTGGTCGACGACCTGGTGGAGATCGGGGTGGACATCCTCAACCCGGTCCAGGTCTCGGCCATGGGCGACACCGCCCGGCTCAAGGAGCGCTTCGGGGCCAGGGTCGCCTTCTGGGGAGCGATCGACACCCAGGAGGTCCTCCCCCACGGCACCCCGGCCCAGGTGGAGCAGGAGGTGGCGAGGCGAATCCGCGACCTGGCGCCCGGCGGTGGCTACGTGGTCGCCTCGGTCCACAACGTCCAGCCGGACGTGCCCCCGGAGAACCTCCTGGCCATGGCCGCGGCGGTGAGGAAGCACGGCCGGTATCCGCTAGAGCGGGGCGGGGCGTGACCGCCGGGCAGCAAGCCGGCGCCATCCGCCCGGCGGCGTCCCGCCCGCCGGGGGCCGCGCCGGCCGTGCTGCGGCGCCTGGCCCGCAACCGGGTGGCGGTGCTGCTGCTCATCCTGGCCCTCTACAACCTGGTCTTCGCGGTGCTCCGGCCGGCCAGCTTCCTCAGCCTCGACAACTACCTGAGCATCCTGGTGAACATGTCGATCGAGTCGTTCATCGTCATCGGCATCACCATCCTGCTCGTCACCGGCAACCTCGATCTCTCCCTCGGCGCCAACATGGCGCTCTCCGGGATCCTCTGCGGGCTGCTCATCAAGTACTCGCACCTGGGCCTGGGGGAGATCCTGGCCGTGACCCTGGTCGCCTCCATCGCCATGGGCGCGGTGAACGGGTACGTCATCGCCTACGTGGGGGTGAACCCCATCATCACCACCCTGGCCACCGCCTTCGCCTACCAGGGGGTGGCGGTCTGGCTGGCCGGCCCGGGCTTCACCGACTTCCCCGACTACTTCAAGGTCTACGGCCAGTCGCGGTGGCTCGGGGTGCAGGGGCCGGTCTGGTACATGCTGGGCATCACCGCGCTCTTCCACCTGCTCCTGTCCAACGCTCCCTTCTTCCGCAACTTCTACTTCGTGGGCGGGAGCAAGCGCGGCGCGGCCATGTCCGGCATCCCCGTGGCCCGGACCGTCTTCTCCGCCTTCGTCATCGCAGCGGTGCTGGCCAACCTGGCGGGGGTGGTCACCGCCAGCCGCTTCAACAGCTCGATGACCTCGATCGGGACCGGGGTGGAGCTGAGGGCGGTGACCGCCGCGGTGATCGGGGGGGTGGCATTCACCGGTGGTTCAGGCACCATCCTGGGCGCGGTGCTGGGGGCGCTCTTCCTGGCCTTCGTCAACAACGGGCTGATCCTGCTCGGGGTCGAGCCCAGCTGGCAGAACGTGGTGGTGGGGATCATCCTCATCCTCTCCATCGTCATCGACGTGGCCACGAGGAGGCGGAGGTGACCATGGGGGCGGCGGGCGAGCCCGGCCGGGTGGTCCTCTCGGCCAGGGACATCGAGAAGTCCTTCCCCGGCGTGAAGGCGCTGAAGGGCGTGAGCGTCGACTTCCGCGCCGGCCAGATCCACGCCGTGTGCGGCGAGAACGGGGCCGGCAAGTCGACCCTGATGCACGTCCTGGCCGGCGCCTACCCGGCCGACAGCGGCACCATCCTCTACGAGGGCAAGCCCATCACCCTCCACACGCAGCACCAGGCCAACACCCTGGGGATCGCCATCGTCTACCAGGAGCGGAGCCTGGTCCCGGGCCTGACCGTGGGGGAGAACATCTTCGCCGGACGCCAGCCGCGCCGGCTGGGCCTGGTGGACTGGCGTGCCGTGGAGCGCGGCGCCCGCCAGACCCTGGCCCAGCTGGGCCTGGAGATCGACCCCCGCCAGCTGGTGGTCGAGCTGCCGGCGGCCCTCCAGCAGATGGTGGAGATCGCCAAGGCGCTCTCGGTGAACCCGCGGGTGCTGATCCTCGACGAGCCCACCGCCACGGTGACCCAGCGGGAGTCGGAGGTGCTCTTCGGGCTGCTGCGGCGGCTGCGCGACGGCGGGCTGGCCATCGTCTACATCTCCCACCGGCTGGCGGAGATCTTCCAGATCGCCGACCACGTCACCGTCCTCAAGGACGGGGCCTTCATGGGCACCGAGGAGGTGTCCAAGGTCGACGAGAAGTGGCTCATCAAGCGGATGGTGGGGCGGGAGCTCTACGTGACCCGCGCGCCCTCCCCCGAGGCCGGCGAGCGCATCCTCGAGGTGGAGGGGCTCTCCGACGGCGATCGGTTCCGGGAGGTCGGCTTCCACCTCCGCGCCGGGGAGATCCTCGGGTTCTCCGGGCTGGTGGGGGCCGGGCGGACCGAGGTCTTCCAGACGCTCTTCGGCCTGCGCGCCCGGCAGGCCGGCCGGGTCCGCCTCTTCGGCAAGCCGGTGCGCATCACCAGCCCGCGCGAGGCCATCGCCCTGGGCCTCGGCTACCTGCCCGAGGACCGCAAGGAGCAGGGGCTGTTCGTGGAGATGGCCGTCTGCGACAACATCGTGGCGGCGGCCCTCGATCGCTGCCGCCGCTTCATCGAGCTCGACCGCAAGAAGGTGCTGCGCTTCTCCGAGGAGTATCGGTCCCGCCTCTCCATCGCCACCCCCTCGGTCGAGCAGAAGGTGCTGAACCTCTCCGGCGGCAACCAGCAGAAGGTGGTCCTGGCCAAGTGGCTGCTGGTGAACCCGCGCATCCTGGTGGTCGACGAGCCGACCCGCGGCGTGGACGTCGGCGCCAAGCTGGAGATCTACTCCATCCTCCGCCAGCTCCGGGAGGGCGGCACCAGCATCGTGGTCATCTCCTCCGACCTCCCCGAGATCCTCTCCATCGCCGATCGCATCTACGTGATGTGCGAGGGGCGCATCGCCGGGGAGATCCAGGGCAGCGCCGCCACCGAGGAGTCGCTGCTCTCGCTCTCCTCCCGGTTCGAGCCGCCGGGGGGCCCCGCCCGACCGGCGGGAGGTGAAGCGTGAGGCCCCCGGACCGCCTGCGGGCCATGGGCCGCGCCCTCCTCTTCCGCCGCAGCCTGTCGCTGCTGCTGGTGCTGCTCGTCTTCGGCGGGATCATGACCGCCGCCTACCCGGACATCTTCCTCAGCCGGTACAACTTCAGCTCCATCCTGCTGAACATGTCCTTCGACGTCATGGTGGTGGTCGGGATGACCATCCTCCTCATCGGCGGAGAGGTCGACCTGTCGGTGGGGTGGAACCTGAGCATGTCGGGCGTGATCTACGCCCTGCTCATGACCAGGCTCAACCTGCCGCTCGCGGTCGCGCTCCCCGTCACCCTGGCCATCGGCGCCGCCTGCGGCGCGCTGGTGGGGTGGATCGTGGCCTACGTCGGGGTGAACAGCTTCATCGCCACCCTCGCCGCCGGCCTGGTCTACTACGGGGTCGAGTTCTGGCTGGCCGGAGGGCAGTCGGTCACCCACCTCGGCCCCGAGGTGACCTCCATCGGCATGGCCTCCTGGCTCGGCCAGCAGCTGCCGGTCTGGTACGCCGCCGGGGTGGTGGTGGTGTTCCTCTACCTCATGAACCGCACCAAGGCCTTCCGCCAGTACACCTACATCGGCATGAACGCCCAGGTGGCGCGCTACTCCGGCATCCCGGTGGCGCGGATGAAGCTGCTCGCCTTCGTGATCTCCTCGGTGCTGGCCTCCTTCGCCGGGCTGATCAGCGCGGCCCGGTTCGCCAACGCCATCCTGCTGGTGGGCCAGGGGATGGAGCTCAAGGCGATCACCGCCGCCATGGTGGGCGGGATCAGCTTCACCGGCGGCGTGGGGACGCTGGCCGGGGCGCTGCTGGGGACGCTGTTCATCGCCCTGGTCAACAACGCCATGATCATCGCCACCATCAACGCCTTCTGGCAGCCCATCTTCATCGGCGTGGTGCTGCTGGGAGCCGTGGTCCTAGACGTGGTCCTGCTCCGGGTCGGCTCCAGCGTGGGCCGGACCCGGCCGACGAGCAAGGCGGCGCAGCCCCCGGCCGCGCCGGAGTGAGGTGGCAGTGGAGCGTGCAGCGCAGAGGAGAGGAATCGTCCGCAGCTGAATCTGGATCGTGGTCGGAGGACATCATGAAGCCATACCTTGCAGCCAGCTGGCTCGGCGTGATCTTCGCCGTCGCACTTCCGCTCTCCCGGGCGGAGGGCGCCGGGAAGGAGACCTACGTCTGGGCCTGCCAGTACCAGAGCCTGCCCCTGTTCGTGAACAACGACTACTACGGGCTCGACGACGCCGCCAAGGAGCTCAACGTCAACGTGGAGAAGATCGGTCCCCAGAAGATCGACCTCCCCGCCTTCATCGCCTCCATCGAGCAGGAGATCGTCAAGAAGCCGGCCGGGATGATGGTGGTCGGCTGGGATCCGTCGCTGGGGGTGGCCATCGACAAGGCCATCGACGCGGGCATCCCGGTGATCACCATCGACGCCGACGTCCCCAACAGCAAGCGGCTGGCCTTCGTGGGCACCGACTGGTACGAGCTGGGCGCCGAGCAGGCCAAGGCGGTGGCCCCGTTCCTCAAGGGGAAGACGGGCAAGGCGGCCATCATCGGCATCGCCGCCGCGGACAACACGGTGCTGGCCAAGGCCGGCTACATCGACACCCTGAAGAGGCTGGCTCCGGGCATCACCGTCATGCCCAACGTCTTCGACAGCCAGAGCAACGCCTCCGTGGTAGCCTCCACCATCTCCAACCTCATCCGCTCCAACGCCGACCTGCTGGCCGTGGCCGGCACCGACTCCACCACCGGCCCGGGCATCGCCACCGCCATCCGCGAGACCGGGAAGATCGGCAAGATCGCCGGCAGCTGCGTGGACGCCGAGGCCGAGCACCTCCAGGGGGTGAAGGAGGGCTCGCTCATCGCCGCGGTCGGGCAGAAGCGCCAGTTCTTCACCTACTACGGGGTGAAGATGCTCTTCGACTACAACCACACGCCGGTGAAGTTCACGGCCAACGACCGGGCCAACCACATCAGCGACATCCCCAGCAAGGTCTCCACCGGCTTCATCGTGGCGACCAAGGACAACGTGGACGCGCTGATCGAGGCCGCCAAGGCCCGCTCGGCCAACAAGTAGCCGGGGACGGGCGCCTGGCCGTGGCCGCCCAGCGGCAGCGGCCGGGCGCCTCCCTTCCCTGCCCGGGCGCGGCCCGCTCGCCCCTGCGCCCGGCGGCCTCTCGGCTCCCTTGCCCGAGGAATGCAGGCCGCGTCCGCCCGGCAGCGAGGAGAGGACCATGAACGACCTGGAGCGGTCCGAGTTCGACCGGAAGCTGGAGCGGTTGCGGTCCCATCTGCGGGGCCACGGCTACGCGGCGGCGCTGCTCGGCCGCCAGGACGACTTCGCCTGGATCACCAGCGGAGGCGACAACCGGGTGCTGCGCACCGTCGAGAGCGGCGTGGGCATCCTGGCCGTCACCCCCGACCGCGTCTTCCTGGTGGCCCACACCATGGATGCCGGCCGCGTCTACGACGACGAGCTGGCCGGGACCTCCGTCGACGTGGTGTCGGTGAAGTGGCACGAGGGCTCGCCCGAGGAGAAGGCGCTGCCGCTCTGCGGCCGGGGCAGGGTCCTCTCCGACGTGGCCGTGGCCGGCGCGGAGCTCGACCCGGCCGCCTTCGCCAGGCTGCAGCACCCGCTCTCCAGCCTGGAGGTGGCTCGGTGCCGCGAGCTGGGGGCCCGGACCGACGCCATCCTGCGCCGGGTGGCCGACGGGCTCCGGCCGGAGCGGACCGAGGCCGACGTCGCCGCCGAGCTGATCGCCGCGTACGAGCGAGCGGGCATGACCGTGGACGTGTGCCTGGTGGGCGGGCGCGAGCGAATCCCCCTCTACCGGCACCCGCTCGCCTCCCAGAACCCCATCGGCGAGGTGGTGCTCCTGCACCCCGCCGTCCGCTGGCGCGGCCTGCACGCCAACGTGACCCGGATGGTGTGCCTGGGCGGCGCCATTCCCCCCGAGCTGGAGCGCCGCTACGAGGCGGTGTGCCGGCTCCAGGCGCTGACCCTCTCCCTGTGCCTGCCCGGGACCCCCTTCCGCAGCATCTTCGAGGCCCGCAGGAAGCTGTACGCCCAGCTCGGGTTCCCCGACGACTGGGAGCTGCACTTCCCCGGAGGGCCGAGCGGCTACCGCCTGGTCGAGCCGGCGGCGGGGGCGGACCCCGACCGGACGGTCTGCGACGGCCAGGTGTTCGACTGGTTCGTCACCGTCACCGGGGCCAAGGTGGAGGAGCTGAGCCTCACCCTGGGCGGGCGCCGCGAGCTGCTCTCCTCCGCCGGCGCCTGGCCGACGCGCCCGTTCCAGAGCGGCGATCTGACGCTGGAGACCCCCTGGCTGCTGGTGCGGTGAGCGCCCCCGGGCGAAGGCAGGACCCTCTGCGGTAGGACCAACCAGTCGGCGCCCTACCCCCCGGCTGAGGGCCAGCCGGGAGCCGACGAGCTCTGCCGCGAGGCGATCGCCTCCGGGCTCTCTCGAGGAGGGTCGGTGTCGGCGATGGCCCGCATCGGCGGAAGGGACCTCACCGCGGTGGCGGCGGCGCCGGCCGGCCGCGCGGCTCGCCGCGGGGGAGCCCTCCCGGGCCTCGCGGGGCCTCGGAGGCTGGCTCCCCGTCGGCCGGCCTCATTGCGTCATCAGCTCGCCGCCCGAGACCACGATCGACTCGCCGGTGACGTGACCGGCGAGGGGCGAGACGAGGAACAGCACCACCCGCGCCACGTCCTCCGGCCTCCCCAGCCGCTTGAGGGCGGTCCGCTCGATCCACTCCCGCTCCGCCCCCGGCGTGGTGAGGAACGAGCTCCGGATCATCTCGGTGTCGGTGGCGCCCGGGAGGACCGCGTTGCAGGTCACCCCCTGCCGCCCCAGCTCCAGGGCGGTCACCCGGGTCAGCCCGACGATCGCCGACTTGGAGGCGTTGTAGGCCGCCTGCCCGGGGTCGGCCTTGCGCGCCGAGCACGAGGAGATGTTGACGATCCGGCCCCGCCGCCGGACGGACATGATCCGTCCCACCTCGCGGGTCATGAGGAAGGTGCCGGTGACGTTGACGGCGAAGAGCTCCTCCCAGTCCCGGCGGGTCATCTCCAGCAGAGGCCGGCTCAGGTACACCCCGGCGTTGTTCACCAGGACGGTCGGATCCCCGAGCCGCTCGCGGCAGGCCCGCACCGCCGCCGCCACCTGCTCCTCGGAGCGGAGGTCGAGCGCCACCCCCGCTGCCTCCCTCCCGGTCTCGGCGGCGATCTCCGCCGCCACCTCTCCCGCCCGGTGCCCGTCCCGGCCGGTCACCAGGAGCCTGGCGCCCTCCCGGGCCAGCGCCCGGGCGATCTCCCTGCCGATGCCCCGCGTCGCCCCGGTCACCACCGCCACGTCGTCGCCGGCCAGGAGCATGTCCGTCCCCTCCCCTCCCCGGCTCAGGCGCCGGAGAGCCCGGCCGCCGAGCCTGTCCCGCCGGGGTGGGCGCCGCGCGCACCCTCCTGTCGCGCCACCGCGCGAGCGACCCGGCTCTTCTGCGCCTCGATGATCATGGCCACCAGGATGATCAGCCCGCGGATGGCCTGGACCCAGTACACCGAGACGTCCATGAGGTTGAGGCCGGCGCCGATGGTGGTCAGCAGCAGCACCCCGCCCAGGGCGCCGAGCAGGCTCCCCTGCCCGCCCTTGAGGCTGACGCCGCCGATCACCGCCGCGGCGAAGACCTCGAAGATCATCCCCTTGCCCATCGAGCTCATGGCGTTGGTGAGGCGCGCGGAGAGCATCCAGCCGGCGAAGGCGGCCAGGAGCCCGCTCAGCATGTACACCTGGATGATGCGCCGCTCGGGGCGCACTCCCGAGGCCAGGGCGGCGTTGCGGTTGGCGCCGATGGCGTACAGCTCCCGCCCGAAGCGGGTGCGGGCCATGACCAGGTTCCCCAGCCCGAACAGCAGCAGGAAGACGACCACCGGCACCGGGACGGGGCCCAGCTTGGCCAGCCCCAGCCAGTTGTAGGCCGGCGAGCTGCTGTAGGCGGTCTGCCCGTTGTTCACCAGGAGCGTCACCCCACGGACGGTGATGAGCATGGCCAGGGTGACCACGAAGTTGTTCACCCGCATCTTGGTGATGAGCACCCCGTTCACCCACCCGATGGCCAGGCCGACCAGGTGGGTGAGGAGGAGCGCGATCCAGGGCGAGAGCAAGAGGCCGCTCCCGTAGAGCGGCGGCCCGGCGCGGGTGATGAAGAAGATGCCCAGGAGCCCGCACAGGCCCAGCGTCGATTCGGCCGAGAGGTCGAAGTTGCCGGTGAAGAGCGTGAAGCTCTGCCCGATGACCAGGACGCCCAGCACCGAGGCGTTGAACAGGACGTTGATGAAGTTGGCGCGGGTGAGGAAGTTGCGTGTGGTCAGGGCGAAGAAGATGACGATCGCCAGGAGCAGGAACCAGATCAGGTGGTCGAGAAGGACGGAGACGAGCCGCTGGCCTCGCATGATCGCCTCCCGGTTCAGGCTGCCAGCCGCGCATCCGGCGCGGGCCTGCGGACCGGCTGGCGGTAGCGCAGCTTCTGGGCGTCGAGGAGCATGGCCGCCAGGATGACCAGGCCCCGCACCATGTCGATGGCGAAGCCGGACACCTGCATCAGGTTCAGCCCGGCGTTGATGACGGAGAGGAGCAGCACGCCGCCCAGCGCCCCGATCATCGTCCCCCTCCCGCCGAACAGGCTGATCCCGCCGATCACCGCCGCCGCCTGGATCTCGAAGATCATCCCCTCGCCGATGCGGGTGGCTCCCACGCCCAGCCGGCCCAGCTCGACCCAGGCGGCGAAGGCGGCCAGGGCCCCGCTGATCAGGTAGACCTGCAGGATGCGCCGGTCGGGGTCGATGCCCGAGGCCAGGGCGGCATCCCGGTTCCCGCCCACGGCGAAGAGGTCACGACCGAAGCGCGTGCTGCGGGTGATCACCGCGGCCACCCCGAACGCCACCCCCAGCACCACCACGCTGAGGGGAACGGGCCCCACCGACCCGTGGCCCAGCACCTTGAAGGAGGCGGGCAGGCGGGTGACGGTCTTCCCCTGGGTGAGGAGGAAGGCCAGCCCGCGGACGATGATCATGGTGGAGAGGGTCACCACGAAGTTGTTCATCCGCATCCGGGTGATGAGCAGCCCGTTCACCGCACCCACCGCCAGCCCCAGCGCCAGCATGACCGCCACCGCCAGCGCCGGGTGGAGCATCCATCCGCTGCCGTTGGAGGGCTCCCCGGCGGCGGCCAGCAGGAAGGCCCCCACCATGGCCGCCAGCCCCAGCGTCGACTCGGCGCTGAGGTCGAAGTTGCCGGTGATCAGGGTGAAGCTCTGGCCGATGACCATGATCCCCAGCACCGACGAGTGCACCAGGATGTTGGTCAGGTTGTTGACGCTCAGGAACTGGGTGGTGAGCAGCGAGAACGCCGCCCCGGCCAGAAG
>Ga0335071_10001269_pt1 | contig 27158 bp, 25 predicted proteins | sample Lox_Sample_15_FD_206724 | JGI IMG/M metagenome (GOLD analysis project Ga0335071, IMG submission 206724) | Soil microbial communities from Loxahatchee National Wildlife Refuge, Florida, United States - Lox_Sample_1.5 | ecosystem: Environmental > Terrestrial > Soil > Wetlands | place: USA...
CGTCGCGGAGCGTGAAGGACCACTTCCGCTTGTCCGCGCTCGCCGTGAACTTGTCGACCATCTGCGGCTGCATGTGGATCTGCGCGTCGGGCGCGAACAGCATGTCGTAGATCATGTAGCCGTGGTTCCGCGTGATGTAGGCCGTGGTCCACACGGGGTCGAGGATCTTGAGGTCGGCGTGCGGCACGAACTTGAGCGTGCCGCCCTTCTTCTGCGCCTGCACGTGGGGAGCGGCGACGGCGGCGGCCGCGCTGGCCGCGGCGCCCGCCAGGAAGGCGCGGCGATGCATGGAGCTCATGACGACCTCCTTCGCCCCGAGGGGCACTACCTGTTCACTCGGTGGGCACGCCGCATTGCGGCCGGGTTGGCGCCCGGATGGTAGCAGCAGGACAGGCCCCCGGCAAGGGGATGACCACGGTTGACCTCGTGTGCACCGTGGCCCACTATCAAGCGCCGTGCCGACGACCTCGCCGACCGCCGCCGGGAGAGCTGGGCGGGAGATCCGCGCCCTGACGGGTGCGCGCGGTATCCCCGTCCTGCTGATCGCGCTTTTTCACTACCACGAGTGGTTCGGCTATCCGGGCGCAGGCTGGTACGACACCATCGTGTCGAAGGGCTACATCTGGGTGGAGTTCTTCTTCGCCCTCAGCGGCTTCGTGCTCTTCTACGCCTACGGCTACCGCTTCGGATCCAGGCTCACGTCAGGAGCCGTGAGCGGGTTCCTGGCCGCCCGGATCTCACGTCTCTACCCGCTGCAGCTGGCGACGCTGCTGGCCGTGGTGATCCTGGAGATCGACCGGCGTATCGACGGCTCCCGCAAGCTCGGCGTCTCATTCTTCGAGGTGCCGGCATTCATCGGACGCACGCTGGGCACCTTTGTCGGCAATCTCTTCATGGTCCAGTCCTGGGGCCTGTACGACAGCCTCTCGTGGAACGCTCCGGCCTGGTTCGTGAGCGTGGAGTTCTTCCTCTGCCTGGTGTGCCCGTTTCTCCTGTGGCTCGTGGGTGCCCGCCCTGGCTGGCGATCGATGGCGCTTGGTGCGTTGAGCGTGGGGTCTCTGGTCACGCTGGTGAGCGCGTCAGGGCGCGGCCTGGATATGACGGCCGGCTGGGGCATGGGCCGCGGCCTGGCGGATTTCGGGATTGGATTGACCCTGGCGGCGCTGTTCGGCGCTGCGCGGAGCAGGGACGGGACGGGAATGGCCCGAACCACAGTCGCTCACACTGCGGCGCAGGTCGCGGCTCTGATCGCCATCATGGCAGCTCTCGCCCTGAGCGGCCCGGCTCGCACGCGCGGCGATCTGCTGGTCGCAGCCCCGATCTTCTCCCTGGTGCTCCTGCTGGCGTTCGACCGTGGGGCGATCGCGCGGGCTCTCCACGCACGCTGGCTCATGAAGCTCGGCGAGTGGTCATTCGGGATCTACATGGTCCATTACTTTGCCATGCACGCGCTGGCGATCCTCTATCAGCCGCAGACGCCATGGGCCGGCCCCCTGGTCGGGCTGACGGGATCGGTTCTCTTCGGCGCCCTGGCCCACCGTTTCCTCGAGCAGCCGGTGGGAGCCGTCCTCCGGAAGAAGCTGACAACCGCTCCGGGTCAGTGAAGGCATCTGAAGCCCAACCCCTCCGAGCTACGACATGAGCATGACGATGGCGAGGCCGCAGATGGTCAGGAGCGCGTTGCCGACCGCGTAGGGTACCGTGTAGCCGAGCGCAGGCACTGTGCTCTGCACCACGTCCTGCACGGCACCCAGGGCCGGCGCGGTGGTGCGGGCGCCCGCCACGCATCCGAGCGCGATGCCGGGGTGAAAGCCAAAGACGTAGCGGGCGAGGAGAAGGCCGATCACCAGGGGGATGGCGGTCACGAGGACGCCCGCCACGAAGAGGCTCAGCCCGGCCTCTCCCAGCCCTTCCACGAACCCCGGTCCGGCGTTGATGCCGACCACCGCAATGAACACGTTCAGCCCTACCGAGCTCATGGTTGCCAGGGCGGGCTCCGACACGCCCTCGAAGAGGCGGAAGCTGGCCCGGAGCCATCCGAACACGAGGCCGATCGTGAGCGCGCCGCCGCTCGTGCTCAAGCTCAGCGGGACTTCGCCCATCCGGATGGCGAGCGCGCCGGCAAGGCCGCCCAGCGTGAGCCCGGAGGCCACGAAGATCACCGTGCCCACGTTGACCGCGCCCTTCGAGGAGGCCACCGGCGGCACGCGACGCCCGGCGTCGAGACGTGGCGCCGCGAGCGTCGCGGTGGCGGCGCGCAGGGGCTCGGGGAAGAAGCTCCGGCGAGGAAACAGCGGCTCGAGCGCGGCCTCATCGGGCTCGATCGGCCGCTCGTGCGTCAGCTCGCGGGCGCGCTCCGCCACGTGCCGGTAGGCCTCCACGATGTCCGGATCCTCCGGTATCGCCGCCGCCATGCGGCTCTCGTATTCCTTGCACGCCGCGGCGACGTTGCCGCCTACGAGCCGCGGTCCGAGCGCAGAGAGGATCCATGCGGTGCCGGCGGTGCCAAAGATGTACGTCACCGCGTAGGCGACCGTCATCGCGTCGAGGAGCCGCTGCTTCTCCTCGCCGGGAATCGCGAGCTTGTTGATGGCGTCCGCGGCCGTGCCAAGGAGCGCCGACACGGTCTGCGATCCGGCGAGGAGCCCGGCGGCCTGGCCGACGTCGTAGCCGAACGCCTTGGCCACCGCGAAGCCCGTGGCGAGCGAGATCGTGCACTGCAGCGCCGCGAAGAGCATCTGGGAGAGGCCGTCGCGCCGGAGCCCTCGAAAGAACTGCGGGCCCACGCCGTAGCCCACGAAGAAAAGGAAGACCAGGAACGTGGTGGCTTTCACGCTGGCGGAGATCGGGATGTGCAGCTGCCCGAGGAGCACGCCGGTGAGGAGGGTCCCCGTCACGGAGCCCAGACCGAAGGATCCGATCCGGACGGTGCCGAGCGAGTATCCCACCGCCAGGGCGAGAAAGATCGAGAGCTCAGGAAACTGCTGCAGTGTATCGAGGAGCCAGTCCACCCGCCGTCCTCCCCCAATGCCGTATTCCGGAGCACGAACGCGCGGGACGTCAGCGCCACAGACATGCGCTCGTGGGAAGGAGGTGGGGGAGCAAGCGTGCTGCCATGCCCTGCGAGCGGGCGACGTTCCATAAGCACGGAGAAAGCTTGCTGAAGGGTCGATACGGAAATGAAATTCTCACTGCCGGAGCGTCAGCGCAGGGATCAGCGTCAGTGACACCGCGTCAGGCGGAGAACGGCCGCGCGTGACGACGTGCCGCGAGGTGGAATTTCTTGCATGCGCCTCGCAGGGAAAATCTCGCGCATGTGTCGGAGATGTTTCCAGTCCCGCGCGGCGAAGCGTGCGGCTAGACGGCTTCGGCGATGGCCTTGCCCAGGTCTTCCGTCTTCGCGCGCCCTCCAATGTCCGGGGTGCGAGGCGCGCCGGAGCCCGGCGCGAGCGCTTTCTCGATGGCCGTCACGACAGCCGCCGCAGCCGCGGGCTCGCCGAGGTGATCGAGCATCATCGCGCCCGACCAGATCTGTCCGATGGGATTCGCGATGGCGCGGCCGTAGATGTCCGGCGCCGAGCCGTGCACGGGCTCGAACAGCGACGGGAAGGCGCGCTCGGGATTGAGATTGGCGGACGGCGCGATGCCGATCGTGCCCGCGGTGGCCGGGCCCAGATCCGAAAGGATGTCGCCGAAGAGATTGGACCCGACGATGACGTCGAACCGCTGCGGGTTCAGCACCATCTGGATGGTGAGACCGTCGATGTGGTACTGGCTGGTCTTGACGGCCGGGTAGCGCGCGCCCATGGCGGCGAAGCGCTCGTCCCAGTACGGCATCGTGATGGAGATGCCGTTCGACTTCGTGGCGGAGGTGACGTGCTTCCGGGGCCGGGTCATGGCGAGGTCGAACGCGAACTTCATGATGCGGTCGACGCCCTTGCGGGTGAAGCACGACTGCTGCGTGACGAACTCGCGCTCGGTGCCCTCGAACATGCGGCCGCCCACGGACGAGTATTCGCCCTCCGTGTTCTCGCGCACCACGTAGTAGTCGATGTCGCCGGGCTCGCGGCCCGCGAGCGGGCAGGGGATGCCCGCCATCAGCTTGACGGGTCTCAGGTTCACGTACTGATCGAAGTCGCGCCGGAACTTGATGAGCGAGCCCCAGAGCGACACGTGGTCGGGCACGGCCGCGGGCCAGCCCGTGGCGCCGAAGTAGATCGCGTCGTGGTCGCCGATCACGTCTTTCCAGTTCTCGGGCATCCACTGGCCGGTCTTCACGAGGCGGTCGCAGTTCCAGTCCAGATGCTCGAGCCGGAGCGTGAAGCCGAAGCGGCGCGCGGCGGCGTCGAGCACGCGCACGCCTTCAGGCATGACTTCCTTGCCGATGCCGTCTCCCGGAATCACTGCGATGCGATAGGTCTTCATGTCGGGTCCTTTCGGCCGCCGGGCGCGATGAGTCGGGTCAGCGGTAGAGGTCGATGAGCTCCTGGAGGGCCACCATCTGGCCGCCTTTGGTGGAGGACGGCACCACGATCAGGGTGTTCACCCCGGCCGCGTACCAGGCTTCCACGCCGTCGCGGACTTCCGAAGGGCTGCCGTAGAGGGTGACCTGGGACAGCCACCGGTCGGACATGAGGGACGGGATCCTGTCCTCGGCGCCGGAGGCGATGGCCTTGCGTATCGCCTGCATCTCCTCCTCGAAGCCGGCCTCGATCCAGTAGTTCTGGTAGTTCGGCAGCTTCACGTAGCTGGCGAGCGTGCGGCGGTTGACGGCGGCGGCCGCCGCCCGGTCGGCGTCGATGCAGGTCGGCACCATGTTGCCGATGAAGAAGCCAGGATCTTTGCGCTTGGCTTCCGGCAGATGCCGGAGGGAGGCGGGCATGTGCGAGCGCACCGCGTTGGCCCACACCGCGCCCTGGGCGATCTCGCCGGCCAGGCCCACCATCTTCTGCCGGAGCGTGGCCAGCACGATCGGCGGCAGGGGTCCCGCCAGCTTGGCGCCGGCCTCGAGCTCGCCCACGAAGCGGCGCATGTCCTCGAGCGGCTTGCCCGCCGTCACCTTGAGCCGGGCCAGCGTGGGGCCGTGGCTCACGCCGATGCCGAAGCGGAAGCGGCCGCCGGAGATCTCGTGGATGAGCGCCGCCGTCTGCGCGTAGTCGAGCGGATGGCGCGCGTAGATGTTGGCGATGGTCGTCCCGAACGGGATCTCGCGCGTGGAGAGCGCCACCGCCTCCGCGAGGGCCAGGCCGTCGCCCAGGCTCGGGCCGTAGATGCCCGAGAACCCTTCCTTTTCAAATTGCTGGGCGAGCTCGATGGTGGCCCTGCGGCGGCCCGGGACCGCGGCGAGGCTGACCGCGGGCTTGCGGGTCATGCCCACGGCAGCCGGCCGCCCCAGCGGTTCCACGACGTGGTCTCGCTGATCGGCTTGCGCCGGCTGGGCCCGTATTTCACCGCCGGGTAGCCGAGCGGGATGCAGAAGTGGAAGACCATCTCCCTGGGGATGCCGAAGAGCGCGCGGAACCGGTCCATGACCACGGCGTGCAGCGTGGTGGGCACCGAGCCGATGCCGAGGGCGTGGGCGGCCAGCATGAGGTTCTGGCACGCGGGAATCACCGAGTTGGCGCCGCCCGGAGGCTCGGTCAGCGCGAAGACCACGCACGGGGCATCCTTCATGTCCTCGGCGAGCTGCATGGCCGCGCCGTAGTTCTTCTCGTCCGGCGGGATGTCCTGCGGGCCGTTCCAGCCGTGATCGTCCTTCCGCTTCGCCCACCACGCCTCGCGGTAGAGGGCGCCGAACTCCCGGATCTTCGCCCGGTCGGTGACCACGAGAAAGCGCCCGGTCTGGTGATTGCCACCGTTCGGCGCCTTGACGGCGGCCTCGAGAAGGAGCCTGATGTCGGCCTGGGGGATGGGCTCTGGTTTCAGCTTTCGCGCGGACCGCTGGCTGAAGATGACCTCGCCCAGCGGCATGGTCAGCCTGTCTCCGTTCATTCGCTCAGACCTCCAGCCTCGCCAGGAGGCGATCGACGCCCTTGACGAGGCAGCGCTTGATCTCGTTGCGGCAGTTCCGGTACTTGTCCTCGCCCTGCTGGAAGGGATCGTCGATGTCGCCGGACTCTCCCACGAACTCCTTGAGGGTGAAAATGGCCTGGCCCTGCGCTTCCTCGTAGGCGCCCAGCATCTCCTTCTGCTGGGCGGTCATGGTCAGGATGAGGTGCGCCTGGGCGATGAGCTCGCGATGACGTCTCAGATCCGTCGAGCTCATGCTGTCCTCGTCCAGGTGAATGCCGTCCTCCCGGAGCACGATGCGCGCGTCCAGGGAGGGAATCATGCCGTCGCGCGCGTGGTTGGCGATGCCGCCGGAGCGGACGAGGACGCGCTCCCGAAGATTGCGCGCCTCGAGCATCTGCTCGAGGAGCACGTGCGCGATCACGCTGCGGCAGGTGTTGGCGTGGCAGACGAGGAGGACGCTTTTCAACGCTCCTCCCGCGGCCACTGCCAGAAGCGCACGCCCTTGCCCAGGTCCTTCCACTCCTCCTTCGGCCGCTCGTGCAGCGTGCGGCCGAAGTTGGTGCCGGGCGCCTCGTGAAGACCCGTGCCGAAGGTCTGGGGCAGGAGCTTGACCAGCTCCTCGGGGTCGAGCCGGCGATCGGCGTCGATGCGCCGGATGGCCTGCGGCTGGGCGAGGACGGTGTAGCCGTAGCCGAACGAGTGGAAGACCTGCCCGTTGATGTGGGCGGCCGCGTCGCTCGAGAGGAAGACCACGAGCGGAGCGACGTTGTCAGGGTCGCGCTCCGTGCCCACGGCCTGCTCGCTCGGCCACTTGCCGGTCTCCTCGAAGACCTTCTTCCCGCGCGGGGTCGAGTCGATCATGCGGGTGGCGCCGCTCGGCATGATGGAGTTGGCGGTCACGCCGTACTTGGCCATGGCATTGGCCGTCGACCACATGAGGCCGATGATGCCGGCCTTGGCCGCTCCGTAGTTCGGCTGGCCCGGCGAGCCCAGAGCGGAGACGGACGACATGCTGATGATGCGGCCGGCCTTCTGCTCGCGCATGTGGATGGAGGCGGCGCGCGTGCAGAAGAACGTGCCGTCGAGATGGACGGCGAGGACGGCGTCCCACTCTTCCTTGGCCATGTTGAAGATCATCCGGTCGCGGAGGATGCCCGCCACGTTCACGAGGATGTCGATGCGGCCCCAGGTCTTGACGACCTGATCCACCATCTCCGTGGCCTGCTTGTAGTCCGCCACCGAGCCGTAGTTGGCGGCGGCGGTGCCGCCGGCCTTGACGATCTCGTCGACGACCTGCTGGGCCGGGCTCGTGGCCTGTCCCTCGCCGTCGAGGCCCGTGCCCAGATCGTTGACGACGACCTTGGCGCCGGCCCTGGCCAGCGCGATCGCGATGCCCCGGCCGATGCCCCGGCCGGCTCCCGTTACCAGTGCGGTCTTTCCGTCGAGCATTCCCATGGTCACTCCGGTCGTGGTTGAGGGTGAGCGTCTCGGGCGGTCCTGATGGCTTGCCACACACGGTCGCTGCTCGCGGGCATGTCGAGCTGCCGCACGCCGAGCGGCTCCAGGGCATGCATCACCGCGTTGATGACGACGGGGAGGGCGCCGACCGTGCCGGCTTCGCCGGCGCCCTTGGCCCCGAGGGGATTCAGCCTGGTGGGCACTGGGTGGCTATGGATCACCATGTCCGGCAGGGTATCGGCCCGCGGCATCGCGTATTCCATCAGCGAGGAGGTGAGGAGCTGGCCCGACTCGGGCTCGTAGACGACCTGCTCCATGAGGGCCTGTCCCACGCCCTGGGCCACGCCGCCATGGATCTGTCCCTTCAGCGTGACGGGATTGATCACCGTGCCCACGTCGTCCACGATCACGTAGCGATCGAGCGTGACGGCACCTGTCTCCGGGTCCACCTCGGCCTCGCACACGTGGCAGCCGTTGGGCCACGTGGCCTGCTTCGGGGCGAAGGTGCCCGTCTCGTAGAGGCCGGGCTCGACGCCGGCCGGGAGCTGCCCGGGCTGGAAGGCCGCGCGCGCCACCTCCTTGATGGCCACGGCCTTGTCCGTGCCCGTCACCCTGAACTTGCCGTCGGCGAAGACGATGTCGGCCTCGGCCGCCTCGAGCAGGCGCGCCGCGATCTTCCGGCCCTTGGCCACGATCTTGTCGGCGGCCGTCCACAGCGCGGAGCCGCCGATCACCGTGGAGCGGGAGCCCATGGTGCCCATGCCGAACGCGACGCGGTCGGTGTCCCCGTCGATGTAGCGCACCTCGCTGGGATCGATACCGAGGCGCTCGTGGAGGATCTGCTTGAACGTCGTCTCGTGCCCCTGGCCCTGGTTCTTCGAGCCCATGAGGAGCGTGGCGCTGCCGCTCGGGGAGAAACGGATCTCCGCAAACTCGGGCTGGGGGCCGGCCGCCTGCTCGATGGGATTGACCACCGCCCAGCCCCGCAGGCGCCCGCGCTTGCGCGAGGCATCCTGCCGCGCCGGAAAGCCGGCCACGTCCGCGGCGTCGAGAGCGCTCGCCATGTTCTTGGCGAACTCGCCGCAGTCGTAGGTGACGCCGAGCGCGGTCTTGTAGGGCATGGCGGCGGCCGGGATCAGGTTCTTCCGCCGGAGCTCGACGCGGTCCATCCCGAGCTCGCGCGCGGCGTCGTCGATGAGCCGCTCGATGACGTAGGTCGCTTCCGGTCGCCCGGCGCCGCGATACGGCGCGGTGGAGTTCGTGTTGGTCAGCACGGAGAGGACCTGCGCGTGCGCGGCGGGGAAAGTATAGACGCCCACGAGCGTGGGCACGTTGGAGAAGGTGGCGAGCAGGTTGCGATCCGACGACACGTAGGCGCCCACGTTGGCCAGGGTCCTCACGCGAAGGGCGAGGAACTTGCCGCCGGCATCGAGGGCCAGCTCCGCGTCGCTCACGTTGTCGCGGGCGTGCTCGTCTGCCGGGATGGCCTCGCGGCGCTCGCACGCCCACTTCACGGGCCGGCCGACCTTCCGTGCGGCCCACAGCGTCAGGCGATGCTCGGGATACTGCCAGCCCTTGGTGCCGAAGGCGCCGCCGATGTCGCCCGCGATCACGCGGATCTGGTGCTCCGGCACCTGGAAGATGTTGCTGGCCAGCGCATTCCGCACGCGGTGCGGATACTGCACATCCGCATGGAGCGTGTAGCGGTCCTCGCCGGGATCGTACACGCCGAGAGCTCCGCGCGGCTCCATGTACTGCGCGTGCACGCGGGTGATCACGTAGCGCCGGCGCACGACATGGGCCGCCCCCGCGAAGGCCGCGTCCGTGGCGGCCTTGTCGCCCACCTCGAAGAGGTTGGAGACGTTGTCGGGGCACTCGGCCCACACCGGCGCTCCGCCGATGGCGTCGGCCGTCGAGGTGACGGACGGCAGGGGCTCGTAGTCGACGCGGACCATCTCGGCGGCGTCGGCGGCCTGGGCCGGCGTCTCGGCGATGACGAGGGCGACGGGATCGCCGACGTAGCGGACCCGATCGCTGGTGAGCCCCCGATGCGGCGGCGCGAACATGGGCGAGCCGTCCGGGCGCTTGCGCTTGAGCGTCATCTTCATCGTGCTGAGACCCGAGAGATCAGCGCCGGTGAAGACGGCGACGACACCCGCCGCCGCCGCCGCGGCCTTCGTGTCGATGGAGCGGATCCGCGCGTGCGCGTGCGTCGAGCGGATGACGGTCATGTGCGCCTGGCCCGGCAGGTTGACGTCGTGATGATAGCGGCCTTCGCCGCGGAGGAGACGCATGTCCTCGAAGCGCTTCACCGACTGGCCGATGCCGAACTCTCCCATCCGCGGGGGGCTCGCTACGACGCGGCGCGAGGCCGGAGAAGCTTGGCGCGGAGCTTCGTGACCTGCTCCGGGAAGGGCACGCCTCCGCGCGCCGTCATGGGCGTCTGGTCGGCCAGCCCCGTGTGGAGCTCCACGAAGACGGGGCCATCCATCTTGAGGATCTCCGGCAGGCGCCGCTTGAAGTCGTCGATGTCGCGGATGGCGAGCGCCGCGCGGTAGCCCGCGCCCTTCGCCATCGTCACGAAGTCCACCGTGAGCCCGCCGGGAATCCCCTGCGCGCCCGAAGTGTGGTAGACGCCGTTCTTGAACAGGAGGTGGACGAGATTGCGCGGGGCCGCCCCCGCGATGGTCGCGAGCGAGCCCAGCTGCATCAGGAGCGAGCCGTCCCCGTCCAGCACGATCACGCGGCGATCGGGCCGTGCCAGGGCCAGGCCCAGGCCGAGGGACGAGGCGCCGCCCATGAAGCCCACGCAGCCCACGGAGAGATCGTCGGGGGCGATGGCGCGCCATTCCGGGCTCGTGGTCATGGTGGGGACGCAGATGGCCGTGCCGCGCTGGGCGGCGATCACGCGCAGCACTTCCTCGGGCTTCATCGGGCCGGCCATGGCTAGCTGGTCTCCAGGCCGACGAGCACGACCGCGGGGCCTTTGCGCTGCCGGCTCAGCCGGTAGTACTCGGGGATGTAGTGCACGTCGTCGGGCCCTTCGAGGGTCGCGTGGGGAATGCCGAACGTGTCGAGGAGCGGCTCGCAGTAGCGGACCATGGAGTGCCGGGATTCCCGAGGCGCCTTGTCCTTCTCGCGGCTCAGGAGCCCGATCATGTAGAAGGTCGGGATGCGCCCGTCCATGGCCACGCCGCGGAGCGTGTTCACCGAGGCGTAGAGCCCCGCGTGCTGGATCATGAGCACCGCGGGCTCGCCACCGATGTAGAGCCCGCCGGCGATGGTGGCGGCCTCGTCCTCCGTGGCGCAGGTCAGGACGCGGATCTGCTCCTCCTTGTCCAGCGCCGCCAGCACGGTCTTCTGGTGGGTGTCCGGCACGCTCAGGATCCACCCCAGGTGCGAGTGCTGGGGCGGCTCGGCGACCTCCGCGGCCAGCTCCTTGCGGGCGTCGCGAAAGGTGTCCTTGAGCGTGTCGATGATGAGCGAGGCTGGTATGGATTCTGGCATGCGGCCTCCCGGGATTTTGGTCCGCTTATCCTAGCACCACTCGCCGGCGTCGTTCGGGCCGAGTGCGGCCTTGCCGGAGCGCTCTGCGGGAGTGTCTAGCGTGAGGGCGGCGGAGGGGGCGGGAGCGGTGGCGCAATCGTGGGAGGCAGCTGGCGAGGAGCCAGCTTGAAGGATTGCTCGAGCTCGGGCGTCGTGTTGCGCATGCGCTCGGTGAGGCGGGCGGCCTCCACGGCCGTGCCCACCACTCGAGGCGTGATGAGGATGAGGAGCTCGGTCTTCTCGATCTTCTCCTCGGTGGCTCCGAAGAGGTAGCCGAGCACGGGGATCCGATTGAGGAACGGGATGCCCGTCCTGATCCACGTCCGCTTGTTCTGGATGAGACCGCCCAGCACGAGCGTCTGGTTGTTGAGGAGGACCACGGACGTCTCGGCCTCGCGCTTCCGGAAGCGGGGCGAGTTGATCGGCGGCGGCTCGTTGTCGCCGACGTCGTTGATCTCCTGCTTCACGTCGAGGGCCACGGTGCCCTGCTCGCCGATGCGCGGCGTGACCGTGAGGATGATGCCGGCGTCCTTGTACTCCACGGCCTGGGTGATGGAGTTGCCCGTGTTGCCGCCCGCGGACACCGGCACCTGCTGCGAGGTGACGATGGGCACCGAGGTCGACACGTTGATGACGGCCTTCTTGTTCTCGCTCGTCATGATGGACGGGCTCGAGAGCACGTTGACCTTGTTCTCGCTGGCCAGCGCATTCAGGGCCGCGATGAACTCGTTGGCGGCGAAGGCGAACATGTTGAAGCCGGGCGGCAGGATGGCGCCCGAGGGCAGGAGGCTGGGCGCGGGCGGGGTGGGCGTGGTGCCGGTCGAGTTCTGCGTGTTGGTGAAGACGAACTTGCCGTTGCGCACGGCCCATTCGATGCCGAGCTTCATGTCGTCGGTCAGCACCACCTCGGCCGCCAGCACCTCGATCAGCACCTGGCGCGCCAGCCGGTCCAGCTTCTTGACGGTCTCCTCGATGTCCTTCCAGAGGCGGGGATAGGTGGTGACGATGATGGCGTTCGTCACCTCGTCCGCGATGAAGCGCAGATCGGTGAGGGGCTGGCCGACCTCGCCGGCGCCGCCGCCGGGCACCCGTATCGCGCCCCCTGGCAACCCCGCCGGCGCCGGGGATGCTCCCGCGGGAGCGCCCGTGCCCGGGAGGGACGCGGCCCGCGTGCCGATGTTCGCCGAGCGCCCGTAGATGGACTCGAGGGTCTGGGCGAGGTCCTTGGCCTTGCTGTTCTCCACGAAGTAGATGAACACGCGCTGCCCGCCGTAGAGGTCCACGTCGAGCTTGCTCACGAGCAGGAGGATCGTGTCCATGTCGGGCTTGCGCGCGTGCACGACGAGCGAGTTCGAGCGGCGCTCCGCCACGATGAGAGGGGCCTGGTCCACGGGGCTTGGAGCCAGGTCGGCGCCGGGCAGCCGCGCCCCCACGGGGGCTCCCGGTGCGGGCGGGGCTGGCACGGGGGGCACGCTCAACCCAAGGGTTGCCGCCGCGGTGCGCAGGCGACCCGTGGAGAACATCTGGTTGAGGAGGACGGAGAGCTCCTGGGCATCCGCGTTCTTGATGGGGATGATCTGCAGCTCGTCGAGCGCGACCTTGACGTCGGCCAGCTTCAGGATGTCCAGGAGGCGCCGGATGTTGGCGGTGGTGTCGGTGATGATGATGAGGTTCGTCTCGCGGTGCGGCATGACCGTGCCCTGGCCGGCCACGAAGGGACGCAGGAGATTCACCGCGTCCTGGGCGCCGATGTACCGGAGCGTCACGATCTGCGTCACGAACTCGTCGCCCGCGCGCGAGGCATCGACCTCGTTGCCCACGATGGTCCGGATGGCGGTCTGGGGCGCGCCTTCCCGGGGGATGATCCGATACACGTTGCCGGACTTCACCGCGGTGAGGCCGTTCACGTCGAGGATGGTCAGGAGCACGTTGAAGACGTCGTCCTTCGCGATGCGCCCGATCGTCTGCACCGTCACCTTGCGCCCGCGCGCGGCCGGCGCCAGCACGTAGTTGAAGCCCACGATCTCCGCCGCCGCCTGGATCACCACCTCGACGTCGGCGTTGTCGAAGTTGAACACGATGGTCGGCGCGCCTGCGCTGGCCGGTGCGGGCGGAGCCGGCGGCGGTGCGGGCGCCGGCATCGCGGGCGGCGGCGGCGGGTGCACGGGCCCGACCGAGAGCGGCGGCGCGGCCGGCGGAATCGGCATGGCGGGCGGCCTCGGCGGGGGCGCCGGGATGGCCGGCTCCGCCTGGACCTCGACGCGCGTTGGCGACGCCGGCCCGGCGGGCCGGCCGGTGGGCGCCGTCGTGCACGACGACGCCAGCAGCGCCGCCAGGGCAATCCAGGCACCGGCTCTCCAGCTATTCACTGGGTTGCCCCGGCGCGACGCGCCGCCTCAGCTGAGACGGGATCATGGGTGACTGGGTCGGAGCGGCTCCGGGTGCCGGCGCCGGTGCGACCTGCGGTGTAGGTGGCGGAGGAGGCGGTGGAGGCACGAGCTGGCCTGATACCGCGGGAGCGGGCGGCACGGGCTGGCCGGGCGCGAGGCCTGGAGTGGGCTGGCCCGGTACCGCGGTGACCACCGGCACCGGCGCGGCCGCGGGCCGCGGCTTCGATGGATCCTGCAGGAGCACCTCGACCGTGCCCTCGGGCCGCGCGATGACCACGCGGTCGTCGGCGATCTTCTGGAGCCGGCCGCCGCCCACCGAATCGCCCACGGAGTAGCCGCTGACGCGCTTCAAGGAGGGATCCTCGAGGAAGGCCCGGCTCATGGTTCCGGAGATGACGATCCCGTGGAGGATGGGCTTGACGACGGACACGGCGGCCGCCGTCGCCGTCTCGCTCCGCCCGGGATTGAAGGGATTCCCCGCCGCGATCACTGCGAACGCCTCGGGGCCCGGCTCGGCCGGCGCCCCGCTCGCGGCCGGCGTCGGAGCGGCGGCCGTCCGCGCCGGGACAGGAGCTGGCAGCGGCCGCTTGACGACCAGCGAGCGCACGATGCCCACGGCGAAGGCCAGGCTCACGAGCCCCAGGACGACGTTGAGCACGAGAAGGCGGCGCGGCACTAGTTGGTCCCGGTCCCCGCGGCCGGCAGGAGATAGCCGGCGACGACGAGGGTGGTCAGGATCTCCCGCGGCTGGCCCACGGCGACGACGCGCATCTTGACGTCTTTCACCGTGAGGAGCCGATTGGTCCGCTCGATCTGGAAGAGCATCGCCACCGTGTCCCGGATGCTGCCGGCCACCGTGAGCTCGATGGGCACTTCCTGGAGCCCGGCCACCTCGGAGGGAGGCAGGACGCGCTCGCTCCGCACATCCACGTTGGCGGCGCTCGCCACCTCCTTGACGACGCGCTGCAGGTCGGAGGCAGCCAGCGGCGCGGTCGCGCCGGTCAGGAGGCGCTGCGTCTGCTGCTCCAGGGAGGTCGTCGCCTCGGCCAGCTCCTCGATGAGACGCGGGCGCTGAGCGATCAGGCGACGACGCGCTTCGAGGGTGGCTTCGCGGGCCGGCGCCAGCTCCACCAGCTCGCGGTACCGGTCGAGGAGCGGCTCGACGACGTAGAGATAGAGAAGGACCACGAGCGCGGCCCCTAGGGCCAGCCCGATCACCGTCCGCTCGCGCCGGTTCAGGGTGGGCATGTCAGTGGCGCTCCCAGGCGCCGTGGAGCCGGAACTGCTCCTTGCCCTGGCCTCGGGTCACGGGCGAGGTGAACTCGACGTGGTCGAGCCACGGCGAGGATTCCAGCGCGGGGATGAGCGCGCTCGCGGTGCCGGCCTGTCCGATGAGCTCCACGCCCTGGGCGTCCATGTTGAGCGACTGGAGCCAGGCGTCCTGGGGCAGGAGCCCGGTGAGATCGCGGAGGAACGGCAGCGAGCGGATGCCCTGGGCCTCCACGCTCCGGAGCGCGCCCAGGACCTGCTTCTTCCGGTTCACGTTGGCGGCCAGGCGCTCCACCGACTTCGCGTCGGAGTCGAGGCGGGCGATCTCGTGGGAGAGCTGCCTCACGTAGCGCTCGCGCTGCCAGACCTGCGCGCCCAGGAAGCCCAGGCCCAGCAGGACGGTGAGGCCGAGCATCGCGCCCGTGAGGAGCTGGCCGCGGGAGGCGCGGAGCGGACGAAGGGCGATGGGCAGCAGGTTGATGCGCGGCCGGCGCGCCCCCATGGCGGCGGCAAGGGCCAGCATGGCCGCTCCCCGGCGCTCCTCCGGCAGCGAGTCGACCAGCGACTGCCCGACCTCGCCGAACGGGGGCTCGGAGACCGCGGTGCGGAGATCCGACAGGGACGGTGCGGAGATGAAGCGGTCGGTCTCGTCGCCGGAGATCCACAGCGCGGCGCAGTCGCGCCACTGCAGCACGCTCAAGCTCCGCTGGATCTCGCGCACGAGCTCCTGCGGCGTCTCGGCGGGGATGACGCGGCTCATGCGCACGCTGCCGCGGCCCAGGAAGACCAGGTCGGTGCGCCCGTCGTGCCGGTGCGCCCACACGACGCGCATGGGCTCGATGGTGCGCGGCAGGAGCGCGCGCAGATCGTGGCAGGCGACGGACACGGCCAGGGGCCGGCGGCGCGCCTCGCGCACGATGCGGACGGCCTGGTCGAGCCGGCGTGGCTCGCACGCGGCCACGAGCACCCGGAGCGGACCGTTGGTGCGCCCGGGGTTCGAGCTCCAGTCGCAGGCGATGTCCTCGGCCGGAAACGGGACGTGGCGCTCGAGCTCGAAGCGGACCATCTGGTCCACGTTGGCCGTCTCCGAGCGCGGCAGCTCGAGGATCTTGACCACGGCGAGCGCGCGATCGAGCCCGATGCGGATCCGCCGCCGCTTGAAGCCGTGACGGTCGAGCTCGGCGGCGATGAGCGTTCCGGCGCTGTCGTCGGCCTCGAAGGTGAGACACTCCGCCGGCCCGCGCCCGGACACGAGGGCGAGCGTGATCGAGTGGTCGTCCAGCAAGAGCCCGGCCCGGCGCTTCACGGCTCGCCCGGCCTCCACGAGAGGATGGCGGCCTTGACCCCCGTGCCGCCCGCGCTGCTCAGCTGCGCCTGGCGCTGGACGATGGCCACGAGGCGCGCGCGGGGCTCGCCGGCCATCCGGCCCTCGGCCTCGATCCGGAAGGTGGCGCTGGCGACGCCGAGACCGCGGCCGCCGAAGCGCGCGGGCACGGCCGTGTAGGGCGTGCGCACGCGCGTCGAGACGAGCTCGGCGACTTCCGCCGCCGAGAGGCCGAGGGCGGTCAGGACGGGCGCCGGCGCCGTGTTCATGTTGATGGTGTCGCGACCGATCACGGTAGTCAGGTCGGCGAGGCCGGGCTGGTTCGGGGTTCCCGCGTACATCTCGCGCGTCACTCCGCGGATCTGCAGCAGCTCGGCCGCGTCCTGGAGGGCGCCGTTCCGCGCCCGGTACGGGACGGAAAGCTTGAGGTAGTAGTCCTCGCTCTCGGCGCCGTTGATGCGGCGCAGATCGTCTGGATCCTTCCAGTCCTGGAGGGAATCCAGGACCACGTCACGGGTCTGCTTGTCGAGCCCGGCCGCCACGAGGAGCTTCTCCATGCGATCGGGCGGCGCCGTGTTGAGGTTGATCCGCGCCTCCTCGTCGGTGATCCGGTAGGAGAACTCGCCCGCGCCGAGCGGCACGCGCTCGCGCGGGAGACGGCTCACCTTGATCGGCGGCGCGCCGGCGTCGACGGTCCGGTAGAACGACACCATGCCGTCGTCGTCGAGGGCGACGACGGTGCCCGGACCGAGGATCTCCCGCAGCGCCTGCTGCACGCCCGCTTCGGCGAGGTGGGCCGCAAGGACGCTGTCCCGGTAGGAGCGGATCATGGAGCTCTCGAGCCGCGTGGACGTCGCGAACTCCGTGACCACGACGGCGAGCAGGGCGAGCACGAGCATGACCGACAGGAGAGCGAAGCCGCGCTCGTTCCTCACGAGGTAGTCACCGGTACCGGCACGATGAGCGGCGGCTGCTCCACGGAGCGCCCGGCCTGGACGATCGTGAGCGTCACCTCGATGGAGCGCGGCAAGGACCGCTCCACGGACGCGTCCCATCGGTCGATCCACTCGCCATTGGCCTCCCTCAGATACCGGAAGCGGATGCGGCTCACGGAGCCGTCCACGAACACGGGCGCGAGCGTCGGGTCGAAGGGCTTGTCATTCGGGAGCGCCTTCTGGGTCAGCGCGAGCCCCGGGGCGGGCGCGGCCGCGAGGCTCAGGCTCACGGCGGTGAACGCGATCGCCGGGGCGCCCGGGAAGGGCGGCACGGCGGTCGCGAAGCCCACGCGGTCCGGCTCGCCCTCGAAGAGCAGGCGGGCGGCCTCGCGGCCGACGGCAGCCGTCTGATACGGGTAGGCGCCGGCCAGGGCCCGCGTGACGACCTGGTTCACGCTGCGCGAGCGCTCGAGGATCTGGGCGCGCTCTTCACCGCGCTGCCACGAGGCGAGTCCTACCCGGAGCCCGGCGAACGCGATGACGAGCAGCGTCGCCACGATGGTGAGCGCGATCACCACCTCGACGAGGGTGAAGCCCTGCTCGCGGCGCGTCATGGCGTGGCCGCCGCCGGCGCGAGGCGCAGGGTAGCCACCTCGACCGAGCGCCCGGCGCCCCACTTCACGGCCACCGACAGGGACAGGAGCCGCGGGGCATCGGTGCCTGGCTGGGCGAGGTCGGGTGGGACCGTCACGAGCCGGGTGCGGCGCTCCCAGTCGAACATGCCCTCGTGCCCGCTCTCCACGCCCTCGCGGCTCGCGTCGCTGGCCCTCACCAAACGATCGGCGAGCATCACGGCCTCCTGGTGCTCGCCCGAGACCCTGAGGAGCCGGAGCCCCTGCGAGGCGAGCTGGATGAACGTGACGACCGCCACGCTCAGGATGACCATCGCCACCAGCACCTCGAGCAGGGTGAACCCGCCGGCGGCGGAGCCCCGCGTCATGCGTCGGCCCGCCGGGTGGCGACGCGGCCGGTGAGCGGATCCACGATGACCAGATACGCGCGGCCGGCGACCTCCACGCGAAGCCGCGTGCCGCTCGACGAGCCCTGGGGCAGGAACGTGATGACGCTGGCCGAAGGAGGGTCGGCGGTGACGCGGGCGCCGGCGGCGAGCTTCCGCGTGGCCGGCACGGCGTCGCCCGCGCGAAGCTCCACGATGCCCGCGTCGCTCAGCACGCGCACCTCGTAGGCGCGATGCCGGGTGATGGCCTGCTCGCGTGCCGTGCGCAGCAGCGTGGCGATGCCGGCGGCTTCGGTCCGCGCCCGCAGTGTCTCGACGCCGCTCACCACCGAGGGCGCCGCCACGGCGGCGGCCAGCGCGAGCACGAGGAGCGTGACCGCCAGCTCGATGAGCGTGAAGCCGCGCTTCACTTGGCGCTCCACGAGTTGACGTCGGCGTTCTCGCCCTCGCCGCCGGGCGCGCCGTCCGCGCCGAGCGTCCAGATGTCGTAGTCGCCATGGTCGCCGGGGCAGCACTTGTACTGGTACGCCTTGCCCCAGGGATCGAGCGGGACCACGTTCTTCTTGAGATAGGGGCCGTTCCAGTTCGGAGCGTTGGGATTCTTCACGAGAGCGTCGAGCCCCGAGCCGGACTGCGGATAGGAGCCGACGTCGAGCCTGTACTGGTCGAGGGCGGCGCTGAAGAGCTCGATCTGGGCCCGGGCGGCCGCCTGCTTGGACTGGCCCACGCGGCCGAACAGGCGGGGGCCCACGAGACCGGCCAGGAGCCCCAGGATGATGATCACGACCAGCAGCTCGATGAGGGAAAACCCGCGGGAATCGAGGGCATACCGGAGGCGCAACCGCAGGGCACGACCCAGACCGGGGGGGTGGCTCATGCAGTTCGATTATTGCCTCAGGACCCTGCCTCAGGTCAACGAAAGAGGAGCCTCAGACGGGGATGTCCGTGATGGAAAGGATGGCCAGGAGCATGGCCACCACGATAAAGCCCACCACGAGGCCCATCACGAGGATGATGCCCGGCTCGATCAGGGCGATCAGGCGCTTGAGGCTCTTGCGCGTGTCGGCTTCGTATGTGGCCCCTACTTTCAGCAGCACCTCGTCGAGCCTTCCGGTTTCCTCGCCGACCTTGACCATGTGCGTCGCAAGGGCGGGAAAGACCCCCGTTTCCACCATGGGCTTGGCCAGCCCGGCGCCGCCCCGCACGCCGTCGGCGAGGCTGTCCACGGCCTGCCCCACGACCTGATTGCCCAGCATGTCCTTGACGACGCCCAGGGCCGGCAGCATGGGCACGCCGCTCCGGAGCAGGGTGCCCGTGATGCGGGCGAAGCGGGCCACGTCCGTCTGCAGCAGCACGGATCCGATGATGGGCACCCGGAGAAGCATGCGGTCGGCCTCGAGCCGCCCGCGCGGGGTGGCCACCCACATGCGAAGGGCCAGCACGAACGCCAGCACGGCGCCGGCCAGAGCCCACCAGTGCGCCCGGATCCATGCGCTCGTCGTGAGCAGCGCCTGGGTGGGGGCGGGAATCGTGCTGCCGAGATCGCGGAAGATGTCGGCAAAGCGCGGGACGACGAACGTCAGCAGGAAGATCACGGCGGCGCCGCCGACGGCCGCCACGAGCGTCGGGTAGATCAGCGCCGAGAGGAGGGCGTCGCGGAACTCCTGCGCCTCCTCGAGAAACTCCGCGAGGCGGCGCAGCGTCTGCTCGAGGACGCCGCCGCGCTCGCCGGCGCGAACCATGTTGACGTAGAGGCGCGAGAAGGGGCGGGGGTGATGCTTGGCGAGCGCCTCGCCCAGCGACGTGCCCGCCCGGACGTTCTTCAGCACGTCGCCGATGATGGCGCGCAGGCGCGGGCTCGCCGTGAGCCCTTCCTGGATTCCGAGCGCGCGGTCGAGAGGCAGCCCGGCCTCGATGAGCGTGGCCAGCTGCTGGGTGAAGGCGACGAGGTCGCGCCCGCGGATGCCGGGCGCGCCCAGCCTGGCGCGGGCGAGGCGGCCAACACCCGCATGCTCGCGCTGGGGAGCGACCTGAATGGGGAAGTAGGCGTCTCGCTGCAGCTGCTCGACGACGCTCCGCGCGTCCGCGGCCTCCATCACGCCGTCGATGGTCTGGCCGCGCCGGTCAGCCGCCTTGTACGCGAAGAACGGCACGTCACCGCCTTTCAGGTAGAGCGGAGGAAGCCCGAAAGCTCCCTCCGCTCACTCCCGATAGTGCGACGAGCCGCGCCGGCCCGTCAAGATTCCGCGGAGCTAGAGCGAGCGCAGGAAGTTGAGGAGATCCTGCTTCTGACCCTCGCTCAGCGCATTGAAGTTGTCGATGACGGCATTGGCCTCCGATGCCTGGTACTTCTGGCTCGCCGGGCTCTTGTGCGCCTGGATGGCGGCGGTCAGGTTCGCCGTCCGCCCGTCGTGGAGGAAGAAGATCCGCTGCCCGAGACCCCACAGCGGAGCCGTCCGGAACTCGTCACCGGCCGCTGCCCCCTGGGCGACGTCATCGGCCAGCCCCGGACCCATGCCGTGCAGCGCCAGATCCGAGTAGAGGTTCACCGGCTTCTTGTTCAGAGCGGCCGAGGTGGTGCTGCCCGTGTAGAGCCTCGGCGTGTGGCAGTAGGCGCAGCCGATCTTCGAGAACAGGGACTTGCCGTTGCCGATGGACCCGGGCCCGCCCGGACTGGACTTCGACGGGACGGGCGGAGCGAGGAAGCGCATGAAGGCCGCGAACTTCACGGGACCGCTCGAGCCTTGCGCCACGGTGGTGCTGGGCGGATCGGCCACGGTGACATCGTTCGGCACGGAGGCAAGCTGGCAGCTCGGCGTCTCGTCGCGCTCCTGGGGGAACAGCTCGTTGCTGATGCCCTGCTCGACGTTGTAGGCCTCGCCGGCGAAGATGAGGAGCGACTTGTTCTGCGCTTTCCACCCGAAGCGCGTGATGGTGCCGTCGTTGCCGCTGAAGTTGGGCGAGCCCGTGGGGCGGGTCCGATTCGGCCGGCCACCGATCCCGAGCGAGCTCCTGCCGTTGGCGGTCGCGGCGAGATTCGCCAAGATCGAGCTGTCGGGGATGCTCTCGATGAGCCCCCCGCCGAAGACCGGCGTGGGGATGCGGAAGATGACGTTGCCCTTCTGCCCCTGGGCGTCGAAGTCGGCCTGCTTGATCGTGCACGCGCTGGCGTCGCCGGTGGAGTCCTTCCGGCCGCTGATGACGAAGAGGGCGTGCACGCCGCCGTCCGGCGTCCCGTCGGGGTAGTACTTGAAGCGCGCCTCGCGCACGGGGCCGTTGGGCTTGACGAAATAGGGCACCGAGTTCTTGGCGCCAAATGCGGTGGCGAACTTGAATTGCGGATTCACGAAGGGACTCGACCCGCCGACAGCGGGTTGCGCGTGGCAGCCCGCGCAGCTGTCGAGGTTCATGCGGGGGCCAAGGCCGCTGCCCAGAGTGTCGAGCTCCTCGAAGTCCTCGGCGCCGGCAGCGAAGAGCGCGGCCTCGCCGGCGCTCAGATTCGGGAGCGGATCACCGGCGCTGTTCACGTTCGGGGGATCCTGTCGCACCCCCGGATCACTGGCCTGGAAATCGGCTTGGAGCACACCCACCCGCAGGGCCAGGCAGCTGGCCAAGGCCACCACCAATGCCTGAGTTCGTTTCATCATCCGACTCTCCCTTCACCGGACATAGGATGGAACCTCATCGATCCGGTGGAGGTTAAGCAGCGATTGTGCCACTCGATACGACGTATCGAGTGTCGTGATTTCAGGTACTTCGGAGGGGCTAAGCTAGCATCCCATCATGCCTGCGACGAAGTGTAAAGGCTACCGTCAAAGAGCAAAAGCTACACAACGGTGGGGCTCGCAGGGCACTTTCTACACTGCGAGTGACTGCTAGCTGTCTTCCTGCGTGACCCGCAGGATTTCCTCGACGGTGGTGATGCCGGCCCTCGCTTTGGCCCATCCGTCGTCGCGCAGGGTCACCATGCCGCGCTCGATCGCGTGGCGACGGATCTCACCCGAGGGGCGCTTGGCGAGGATCAGGCCTCGAGCGTCCTCGGTGATCACGAACAGCTCGTAGATGCCGACACGCCCGCGATAGCCGGTGCCGCGGCATTCGTCGCAGCCCTTCCCGCGGAAGAGCTCGACGCCGGTGGCATCGGCGACGCCGATCGCGAGCAGATCGCGCGCCTCCGGCTCGTAGGGGGCTCGGCAGGCCGCGCAGACCCGCCGGACCAGCCGCTGGGCGAGCACGGCGTTCAGCACCGAGGCCACGAGATAGGGCTCGGCACCCATGTCCTGGAGCCGGGCGATGGCGCTCGGTGCGTCGTTGGTGTGCAGGGTGGAGAGGACGAGGTGGCCGGTGAGCGCGGCCTGAATGGCGATCTCCGCGGTCTCGAGGTCCCGGATCTCGCCGACCATGATGACGTCCGGATCCTGGCGCACGATGTGTCGGAGGCCCGCCGCGAAGGTGAGCCCGATGTTGGGGCGCACGGGAATCTGGTTCACCCCCGCCAGCTGGTACTCGACGGGATCCTCGATGGTGATGATCTTCTTGTCGACCGAGTTGATCTTGTCGAGGGCGGCGTAGAGCGTGGTGGTCTTGCCCGATCCCGTGGGGCCGGTCACGAGCAGGATGCCGTGCGGCCGGCGGATCAGGGCTTCGTAGGTCTCCGCCACGGGCGGCGAGAAGCCCAGCCGGTTGAAGGGCAGGAAGACGGACGAGCGATCCAGGAGACGCATGACGAGCGACTCGCCGTGCACCGTCGGCACCGTCGAGACGCGGATGTCCACGCGGCGGCCCGCGGCCGTCACGCGGATGCGCCCGTCCTGGGGCAGGCGGCGCTCGGCGATGTTCATCTCGGCCATGAGCTTGATGCGCGAGGTGAGCGCGGCCTGCAGCTTGCGCGGCGGCGACTCGCGGTCGTAGAGGACGCCGTCGATCCGGTAGCGGACGCGCAGTCGCTCCTCGGAGGGCTCGACGTGGATGTCCGAGGCCTCCGACGTCACCGCCTCCTCGATGAGGAGGTTCACGAGCCGCACCACGGGGGCCTCGAAGGCCATGTCGCGGAGCTGGTTGACGTCTTCCTCGTTCTCGCCCGCCTCGCCGCCGATGCCTTCCACGATCTTCTGCAGCGGCGTGGACGCGCCGTAGGCGCGCTCGATCGCCTCGAGGATGGCGGGCGCGGGGGCGACGCAGAGCGCGACGCGGCCGCCGATGGTCTGTCTGAGCTCGTCCAGGAGAAGAGGGTTGGACGGGTCGGCAGTGGCCACGGTGACGTTGCTGCCGTCGAGGGCGATGGGGCAGGAGACGTACTGGCGCAGGTATTTCGGGGAGAGGTTCTTGATGATCGGCGGCGCGGTGGGCAGCTCTTCCGCCTGGAGATACGGCAGCCCGTTCTGCTCGGCCAGCGCCCGGAGCACCTCCTCCGGCGAGGCGGCGCCCATGGAGACCAGCGTTTCCCCGAGCTTTTCCCGGTTCTGCCGCGCTCGCGCGAGCGCGTCCCGCAGAACGTCCTGCGTGAGGACGCGAGCCCTCACGAGGATTTGCCCCAACCGCTGGACCATGCTCGGGGCGCTGGGGGGTGTGGCCACGATGGGTCGAGTATGAGCCGACCCCGCCGCTCTCGTCAAATCCGCCCGCGGGCGCCTGGCGCGGCCGCCCCTCTGCTCAGTCGGGCTTCGGCGCGCCTCCGAGGCGCGCGAGCGGGGAGACGCTCGTCAGGCCGCCGTCCAGGACGATGATCTGCCCGGTCAGGAATCCCGCGCCGTCGGAGACCATCCACGCGACGCAGTCCGCCACGTCGTCGATGGAGCCGATGCGGCGCACCGGCGTGACGGCCGCCACCTCGGCCAGGGCCGTCTCGTAGTCGCGGCCGAGCCCGCTCTCGACGTAGAGACGCGACGAGTCGGTGATGATCATGCCGGGATTGACGCCGTTGACCGTGATGCCTTCGGGGCCGAGCTCTCCCGCGAAGGCGCGCACCAGGCTCTCCGCGGCCGCCTTGGCACCGCCCAGGAGCCCGTGGCCCGGCATCGAGTGAAAGGAGTCGATGCCGGAGATGATGACGATGCGGCCGGGCCGCCCGCGCATGAGCGGGAAGGCGCCCTGAACGGCCGCGATGAACGAGTCCACCGAGATGGCAAACGTGCGGCGGACGTTGTGCTCCTTCTGCTCGACGAGCGGCCGGAAAGAGGTGGCGGCGGCATTGGCGATCAGGATGTCCACGCGCCCGAAGGCCTGCCCGATGCGCTCGAAGACCGCCGGGACCTGGCCAGGTTCCGCCAGCTCGAGGGGCAGGGCCAGGCCCTTGACCCCCTCGCGCTCGATCTCGGCGACGACGCCGGCCGCGGTGTCCGCGCTCCTCCGGTAGGTGATGACGCAGTGGGCGCCCTCACGGGCCAGCCGGAGCGCGATGCCGCGCCCGATGCCGCGCCCGCCGCCCGTGACGACGGCGACGCGGCCGTCGAGCGGCCTGGGGGCCCGGGATGCCATCAGGCGAGGAAGTCCCGGCAGAGCGCCTCCCACATGGTGGCCGACAGGCGAAGGCTCTCGGTGTCGATCCGCTCGTTGTTGCCGTGGAACATGAGCGGGTACTCCGTGTAGGGAATGCGGCGGGAATGCAGCGCGAAGCCGTAGGATGGCACGCCCTTCCAGCGAAAGTAGCGCGCATCGGTGGCGCCGCCGGTGAGCCGCGGGATGATCTTGCTCCCCGGCACCAGCGCCTGGGTCACGCGCCGGAGCGCATCGACGAGCGGCGTGTCCATCGAGGTCCGCGAGCCTTCCTGGCCGCGGGGCGCCTCGATGTCGACGCGGGAGGCGAGGTCTCCCACCGCCTCCTTGAGCATGGCGTCGACGTCGAGCGGGCTCACCCCGGGCAGCGCGCGCACGTCCACGTCCACGGCGATGCGATCGGGGATGACGTTGATCTTGGATCCGCCGTGCACGACGTTGGGGGAGAACGTGGTGTGCGTGCAGGCATGCGCCAGCCGCGCGAGCCCGAGGGGCTCGAGGTGCCTGACCGCCTCGAGCACGCGGTCGGGATCCGTCAGGGCCGCCTCGAGCTCCGGCGCGAGCTCGAGCTCCGTCACGTACCGGCGCCACTCGTCGAGGATGCGGGCCTTGGGCTGATAGGCGGCGAGGCGGCGGACGACCTCCGCGGCCGTCACGAGCGCGTTGTCGGTGCGGAACGGCATGGAGCCGTGGCCCGGCGTGCCCTTGACGACGAGGCGGCGCCAGTTCACGCCCTTCTCGCCCACGGTGACCGGGAGCTTGATGCCGGAGCGCGCGGGGATGGGCACCCCGCCGCTTTCCGTGATCACGTAGTCGGCCTTCACGGCGTCGAACTTCTCGCGCGTGAGGTAGCCGGCACCGTACACGCTTCCGGCTTCCTCGTCGGCCACGCCCAGATAGATGAGGGTGCCCCGCGGGCGGAAGCCGCTCGTCGCGAGCCGGCGCGTGGCCACGGCCATGGACGCCGTGATGTTGAGCATGTCAGTGGCGCCGCGGCCCCACACGATCCCGTCCTCGAGGTCGCCGCTGAAGGGATCGCGGTCCCAGCCCGATGGGTTGACCGGCACCACGTCCGTGTGTCCCATGAGCATGAGGGTCGGCGCTTTGGGGTCACTGCCCTGGATCCGCGTGAGGAGGCTCACCCGGCCGGGCGCGGCCGTGTAGCGCTCGAAGGAAAGCCCGGCCCCCGAGAGATACGCCTCGAGGGCGTCGGCGTTGCGCTCCTCCTGGCCCGACGCCGGCGTGCCGTCGTTGACGCAGGCGTTCCGGATCAGGGTGCGGAGCAGCTCCGTCGTGTCGGTCTCGATGCTCTTGTCGTCGCTCACGTGGGCTCCTCGACGGTCAGCGGGAGATGGGCAGGCGAGCCATCGCGGTCTCGGCCTCGGCCACCATGCGGTCGATCACCTCGCGCGCCGGCACGATGTCCTGGACGAGCCCCGCGCTCTGGCCGCAGGCCGCGTGGCCGCCTTCGACGTCGCCGTCCTCGCGCGCGCGGATGGCGGCGGGGAAGCCGACGCGCTGGGCCTGGAGCGGGAAGGGGAGGATCTCGGCCGATCGCTTCTCCCACTCCCGCGTGAAATCGTTCCGGATGGCACGGCAGGGCTTGCCCGTGGCGCCGCGATGCACCACCGTGCCTTCCTCGTCGATGGCCACGATCTTCTTCTTGTAGTTGTCGTGCCCGAACGCCTCGTGCGTGGCGATGAATCGCGTGCCGATCCACACGCCCACGGCGCCCAGCGCGAGCGCGGCCGCCAGACCCCGCCCGTCGGCGACGCCGCCGGCCGCCAGCACTGGCGTCGGGCTCACCGCATCGACAACGGCCGGCACCAGCACGAAGCCGCCGATGCGCCCCGTGTGTCCGCCCGCTTCGTGCCCCTGGGCGATGACGACGTCCACCCCGTTGGCGGCGTGATCGCGCGCCTGCTTGACGTTGCCGCAGAGGGCCATCACCTTCATGCCGAGCTGGTGGGCCTCGGCGGTGACGGGACCCGGATTGCCGAGCCCGGCAATGAGCACGGGCACCCGCTCCTCCAGCGTCACGTCGACCCAGCCCTTGACCTGATCCGTGAACTGCTCCACCTCGTCGCCCGCGGCCCGGATCGTGGCGAAGAGCACATCCACGCCGAAGGGCCGGTCGGTGAGATCGCGCACGCGGCGGATCTCCGCGCGGAGATGCTCGGGGCTGCCGTGGGCGGCGGCGATCACGCCAAGTCCGCCGGCGGCGGAAACCGCGGCGGCCAGCGACGAGCGCGCCACCCACCCCATGCCAGCCTGGCAGATGGGATAGCGAATGCCGAGCAGGTCGCAGAGCGGCGTATGGAGCCGGGAGCCGGTCCGGGCGGTCATGTCTCACGCGCTCCGCGGGGACGAAGACCGCGGGTTGCCGAAGAAGATCTGGACGACGCGGTCCCGGCCGATCACGCGCACGAGCTCGCGCATGGAGCAGTAGACGAAGATCAGCACGATGAGCCAGAGCTGGATGGCCCAGAAGTGCGGCCACACGATCTCGTCCCACAGCCGCACGTTGGCCGTTCCGAAGCCGCCCTGGCGCCACCACAGGGGGACGAGGTGCTCGAGGTAGTGGACGATGAACGAGGCCACCACGTAGATCGCCGTCTTCCAGAGCACGTTGTACATGAGCGGTTTGTCCGGGAAGCGATTGATGAAGGGCAGCTTGTCGGCGATCAGGACGACCTTCGCCACGAGGAGCG
>Ga0335071_10001270_pt1 | contig 27146 bp, 42 predicted proteins | sample Lox_Sample_15_FD_206724 | JGI IMG/M metagenome (GOLD analysis project Ga0335071, IMG submission 206724) | Soil microbial communities from Loxahatchee National Wildlife Refuge, Florida, United States - Lox_Sample_1.5 | ecosystem: Environmental > Terrestrial > Soil > Wetlands | place: USA...
TCACCGCTCTACGGTGTGCGAGTGAGATGATTTTGTTTGAGTGGGCTCTGCCGTGATGTGGGGCATAAAGACAACTCAAAGCCAGATTTCCAAGCAGCTACTCACGCTACTTGTTGCTGTGTCAGAAGCTTTCGCTTCTCGCTCCTGCTAAGTCAGCATTCTATCTTGCTGCTCGCCTCTCAGCTAGTGGTCTCCACTCGCCAGGAGCTTCACCGATTCGCCCCGGTGCTGGGCTATTCAGTTGTTCCTCACTGTGCTATCGTATCCTTACAATACTATTATAACACCAACTTAGGCGATAGTCAATACTTTTTATAACCAATTTAGGAATTAGTACTATTTTCCTATTGCCGTATTCGGTGATAATAAATATAATGAAAGCACAAAACGTGGGAGGTGAGCACTTTGGAAGACTGGCTTAGTATTCAACAGGCATCATTGTTATTAAATCTTCAACCGAGACAGGTACGAAAACTTGTGCATGACGGCATGTTGTTATCGCGTTCTATTGGTGGTGATAAACGAGTAGGAACATATCTTGTCGATCCTGTAAGCATTCGAGAATATCTTGCACAACATCCTACAGGCCGTCAACGTGAACCTAAAACACCTAAAGCGAAAGAGGAAGCACAATGACAGAAGAAAAAATCAATCATCGTCCTGTTGGCTCAGGATACACGACTATTCGTATTCAAAAACGCACCGATCCAACCTATGGACGCGATAAGCAACCAATCCCAGGTACACAAAACGCCGGATATTTTATTCACATCGGTCGTTCTCTCTGGCAACAGATCGGATCACCGGAGAGAGTGGCAATTGATGTGACACACAAAAACACATACGTGATTTGTGCATGTGGTGATTCTGAAGGTTGGCGCGTGGTAAACACTGAGCAAAACGGTATGCCAAGGATATCAATCGGGAAAATAGCAATTGAGGATCTTGGTCTTATCGAGGAAACATATCAAGGCGAGGTCCAGGATAATCAAATTTGGTTTCCAGTGAGTCAAAAAGAAGAGCCGTTTTAAAACGGCTCTCACAACTTACGAATTTGCAAGATAGATTTCACAGGCATTGGCATTGCCTTTATGGATAATCACATCTCCGACAGGACTATGGTAATCAATAAAGACGCTTGTATCGTTGTATTTGTTAAATCCAGGTGGTAAGAGTTGGATGCAACTATTTAGTGCGTCTGTCCAATCATTTGGTCCTGCGATGCCCGCCTTTGTTACGATGTTGTTAGTGTTTACTGTGGCTGTAACCGTTACCCCATCCTGAACCGGATCATTGAATATTTTTTCAACATTATTGTCTACTATCGGACTTCCATAACGAAATACAAATCGAGAATATGGACCGCCAACATACGGAAATCCCGTTGATGATATAGTTGACATAGCTGTTGCTTGTACTTTTGGTACTGATGTATTTGTGGCCTGCACTTTTGTCGTAGCAGTAGATATTGGCTTTGTTGTAGCTTTAGCTTGTACTGTACTTGCATTTGGAAGTTTTGACCCAATAGCCGCAAGTACAGTACAACAAGCACACATAACCACAACAGAAGAGACAATAATCACTACCGCCTTTTGTCCAACGCCAGCATTCCAAAATTGTATAAACCAGTTTTGCTTTTTCGGGGGTAAATTTATTTGCATAAGGCCTCCTATTTTTCTCTATCATATCGTCCTTGTCAATACTGTTAGCCTGCATAGTCGGTCGGTATGTTTGTTCTATGATTTTGGTTTCTCTATGATATAATGCCCGATGAATCTTACATACAATTCATCGGGCATTACGATTAGACGGCTTTGTCCTTGGCGGGATCTCTCTAGATTGTTGGCGGCAAGTCTAGAGAGATCCCGCCAAGACTTGCGTTTCAGCCTCTTCATCAGCAATTAAGTCTTTTACTGTTACTTTCAAAGCTTGCGCGATTTTCTCCAATGTTTCAAAATCTGGAGCTTGTGTGCGATTATTCCAGATTGCATGCAACGTTGGATAGGTTACGCCAGAGACTTTTTGTAGACTTGATATGCTTGTATACCCTTTTTGTTTCGCAATCTCATCTACACGAAAACGACGTTTAGCGATTATTCTCACCTCCTACGATGATGGTACTACTGTATTATATCATCCATTTTGTTATCACCTTGATATAAAGACTTATTTAGAAAGAACCATTGACATGATACCATGTATATGGATATAATTAGAAACAGATACTTAAAAATACTACTTTCTAAATGGTACTTAATTCCGCCTTACATATCGAACATTTTTAGGAGGCTCATCAGATGCACTAGAACGCGATTTAAGCAAAGACGTTCTCGTTTTTAAGGGGGTCTACTCCCCAACCTGTATGATTCATCATCTAGCACAAAACACTAGCCTGAAAAATTAGATGTCTATACGGAGTCAGAAAGATGAAATCCAAAGAGTCAAAAACATGGTATGAAATTCCAGCGGGTTATAAGGTTGCTAACTTTTGTCGATCATGTGGCAAAGACTTCGGATCGATGTGGGCTTTTGATTTACATCGTACTGGTAAACCTGGTAATCGTCGCTGTCTCACAGATAAGGAAATGGAGTTAAAAGGATTTCATCTAGACTCTAATCATCGATACCGAGCAAAAACAAAGCCTCAAAATCCTTACACCAAAAAGCCCAAAGAAAATGTCGTCTAAAGTTACCCAAGTCCTTGCCGATAAGGAGGAAAACCCCCAATCATTCACCGATGAATAAAACGAAGGAGAAACCAACCCATGTACGCCTATACCGCTAAACTCACCATTCACCGCGTCCCTGTATCTCGTCAACCAGTCGAAGAGCCACCAAACGTACTCGCTTTAGGTGAACTGCTCATGAAATATCCGATCTCGCAACGCAAACTGCGAAAGCTCCATAACATGTGCCAGTTGTTAGCAAAAGACCGAGACTTTCAAGGCGATGAAGTTCTCGGGCACATCTTAGACTGCTTGCAGGATGCGACAAAACCACAACTAAGAGTTATCCGATAACCAAAAGGAGCGTTATTCATGCTGTACGAAACGGTTGTTGAATACACTGATGCAATTCGTCGCGTCAGAGAGCGCAATAGATGCGACAAAAACCAGTTTCTTCGAGCATGTGCCCGATGTGAGAAACGTAATCTTGACACAACAAATCTTTATGCCGTTCGCTTTCATGTTGCTGTACGAGATGCATTGTTCATCCAGCGATTGAAAGACGAGCGAGAGCAAATCAAGAAATGAGAGAGGAACCTATGCGTATCCCATTTACCCAACAAGTCCAGATTTTGACCGGCCAGATTATTGGGCAGTCGATCCAGTTGGATGATTTACGCCGACTTAAAATCTCACCTGATCAGAAACATCGGATTGTGTCCGATATCTCAGAGTCATATACACAGACTCTCAACCAACTCAACGAAGCATTTGCTGATGTTATTGAAACCATGCCACTCCATGTATGTGGCGATGGTCCTATTCCAGAACCAGATTGTTAGGAGAAATCAGTGTTTAAACGAATCGTTTTTCTAAGCGCCTGTGTGGCGCCTCATACACCAGGTACGAGCAATGTCTACATCACTGGCGATTTTAACCAGGACCGTTTTCAATCCATTATATTGCCGTCAGCAAGGCAACTTGCTATTCCACATATCTCATATGTCGGACACGAAGGTACTGCTAAATTTATGTCCGAAAAGCTCATAATGGATGTCGCATTAAATCGTGCAACTTGGATACCTGAACCCGGAGACTTTTGCGTTTGTTGTCGTTCCATCAAGCGACTAGAAGAGGGCAGAATTTATACATTTGAGGAAATGGATCCGCTCTTTGAACTGTCTATCATGACTGTCCACTCACTGAACGACATTGAGTTTGTCTAAAAGCCCAGCCAAGAGGCCGCGCGTTTCTTTCGCATCGATGCGCGGACCCTGGCCCACTAAGCACTTCCAGTGTATCACGGAAAGTGCAAAGAACGAAACGGAGTTTCAAACCTATGCAAACACTTGTTGATTTATTAACTGATAGCGCCGCGTTTCTACGTGCTCGTGACGGTAATCAAAATATCATCGACGCTTGCGAAATGGCGATTCAGCAAGGCAATCGACTTCTCCATCCTGACCAATACGACGATGAACTGTTGCCATTTGAGCGTGAGGAAGCTGAAGAAACCTGGCAGGAATCCGCACAAGAGACATTAGCCATTGCGCGTCAAGAAGAAGAACTGTTGATTGATCAGGCTACGCCTCATACAGCAATGATTCCCTGGCAAGAGGATATGGCGTCATGAACGAACTTACCTATACCGAATTGTGTGAGAAGTACCGCGTCAATGCAAGATATATCGGCTATCTTCAGGATGGTAATATCGTTCCACTTGATAAAGCTCTTGAAGAACTTGGAATGGATCTAGATACCTTCCGACGCGTACTTAATGAAGATCTCCTAACCTGCAATGTCGTTACTGAGCCAGGAGCAAAGCCGATTCAATGTGTGTTTCTGTGCGATATCAATAAAGCCCGACGTTTCAAAGAAATGCCTTCTGAAGAAGAACTACAAGCATTCTTCGCTGGTGAAACCCAACAATAATTTCCCCGCCTGGTGGTGCACACTGCCAGGCTCTTTCCATCTTTATTTTTAGGAGTGAACCATCTTATGGACGATGAAAACTTACCAGGAATCCGGCAGATCTCTGCTGGTATTCGCTGGCTCATTGAACTGCAAATCGTGATAGCCGTACCTGCATTGATGTTTAGTGCAGTGGCGATTGTCGCCAGTGAATTGGCTGGCGGAGGATTGCTTTCGTCAGATCCAAACTTTGTGTTCGTTACGTCACTAACACAAGCAATAGGCATCGAAGGTGCGTTCTTTTCCAACATGATTCATGCACGACAGGCATTTAACAAAAGCCACCATGGACGTGGTACGATCATGATCCTCATCGGCATCATTTTGTGTGTGATAACCGTCTTGGCAATGGTCGCCGGAAATTTCGAAAGCGCATTCGGTTTAGATACGAAAGACGCGCTTTTTGCACTTGGCATAAACACCGCCGTTTGGGCATGGATTCGTGCGATTGTCTATGGCATAGTTTCGTTTGCTGATGCGTATATGTTCTATGTTCCTGCGTCGAAACTCACAGAGCAACAAGTGAAAGATCAAATCGAACAGCAACGATTAAAGTCGCAATTAGTGCAGGAAAATTCTCGGTTACGTGGCGAGAATCTAAAAGCAAATCTTGGGATTGTTGGGGGAGTAATCGGTCAGGTTGTGGGAAGAAAACCTAGCGATTCCACACCAGATAATTCTGTCGATACCACCGATAAAACAACAGAATTATCACCAGAGAATCCGCCCGATTCTCCGCCAGAAAACACCGAGAATTCCACACCAGAAAACCAGGAACCACCAGTACCAACACGTCTGATTTCTAACCGTGATATGTGGACCTGGCAAGACTTACAACAATATATTCAATCAACTTATTCCCGTCCTTTTGCGGAAAAGAAAGCACGCGATATTGTGCGATTTATTGGCAACAACCATCAAGACAATACTCAACGTGGTCAGCCATATGTTGCGGAAAAGAAAAAGCTTATGGCGTGGTCAAAGAAACAAGACTTCGTACAAGAGCGAGCGGTTTCTAACGAGTAATCGCGTGATAAACTGAAAGAAAAAACGAGGAAAAATGAATGAAAGTATATTGTCCGCTGTGTGGAAATCTTCTTGAAAAACGAGAGACGACTGTATACTTCAAGACGTGCATTATGATTGTATGCAATACATGCACACAACATGCAACATGCGATTATCCTGAAAGCAATTCTGTAGTAAACGAAGCTATGGCATACAGGACATATTTGAATTATATTGCCGCGTATATCGTCAATGCGGCAATATAATTCAAGAATAACATTGGAGATTAATCAATCATAACAAAGAAGACCAGAGAGCAGATTCTCTGGTCTTCTTTCTATCCTATCGCTGAAGAAGTATCAAGGATGATTATACCATCCTAATAGATGAAGCTGACTCCCCAACCTGTATGATACCAATTCGTATTGTATCGCCCAAAGCCTCCGAGATAGCTATTGTTCATCTCTTCGACCTCAAATGATGAACCAGAGACGGCAATGACATGGGCGACATGCCCTAGCGATGATGCGCCTTGTACACCGCCAGCAAAGACGACAGTCGCGCCAACCTGTGGATATGAGCCGGTAGGAATACCACGACGCACAGCATTATATGCCCAATCGCCAGCATTGCCAAGGTAATTCAGATCACGATTAGCGAGCTCTTCAGCTCCCCAGGTACACCAACCCCAAGGATAGCTATTCGGTCCTTTGCCACTATATGAGACCGGAACAGCAACAGCGGATCCGCCAGCATCACAGATCCGCTGACCTGGATAGATCAGGTCAGGATTGCTAATGCCGTTCGCAACTGCTACTGATTGCCAATTACCAGGAAATAACTCACTCAGATATTGACCTGGTTGAACGGTAATGCACGACGAGAGAGCACGTGCAGGGATTATCTTTGCAGTCACATGCATGTGACTTGTATTTTGAGATCTCGAGAGAGAGGAAGCAGAAACCGATGGAGCCATGACAAGACCTGAGAGGAAGGTCGCCACGACGATGAACGCGCTTATCACAAAGCGTAACATAGGAAACTCCTTTTGTCGGGTACTAGCCGACATAGAGGAGATAATACACAGTGTGAATAGTCACTGTCAATTTAGCACTATACATTCACACCATAAAGAAAACGCTAGACATGAGTTTTCCTAGCGTTCTTAAGGTCATGAGAAAATCAGGCTATGAGACAAAAGAGATGAGCCGATCAGAACGATCGACCCACCTCAGCAAGCTATATGTGTACGGGCTATTAGTCTGTATCCGAGATACACGCTATGGAGGTCAAGATCTTGAATCGCAGAGGATCGGCCGGTCACCACCATAGACGACTTTCGCCCTATTGGCATTAACGGAACAATAACAATATAACACATTGGTTATGTTGTTTGCGGCGCAGGGACCTCGGTACTAGTATTGGTAGTCCGTGTAGTAATCGCCATCGGTGCAGTAGTAGTTCCTACTGTGAGTGGCGCAACTGGTGTAACTAATGGAATTAATGGAGTAACTGGTGTAACTAATGGAGTAGCTGTTATGCCTGCAGATGGCACTGTATTTGGAATAACTAGCGTAGGTGTAACGACTGGAGCAGGCGATTGTGGCAGCGTTGTAGGAACGGTAGATTTCACCGACACATAAGCATCAACCGTTTTCAATGACTGTCGACTATGTGTATAAATCACTGTCGCCACACCACTTGCCAGCAAAGCCACGGCTTGGACGTATGGCTGCGTGTTCGTGGTCATCGGATGAAACAACGCAATGATAGACAAGATGTAACTTGAAAGCGTTACATAGAACTCGGTCGTCGTGTATCCAGCTTTCATGGATTTCTCCTTAGTAATAGAGTATTTGGCCGGCGTGAATCAGGTTCGGATTGATGCCGATGGTCGCTTTATTTTCGTCATAGAGGACATGCCAATCGGCTATTCCAAGTTTGGACGCAATCTCTGACAAGTTATCACCGTACTTTACCATGTACGAACGTTTTACTGGCGGAGGGGTGGCTACCACGGGGGCAGCTACGGATACGCCTAGCCCGGCTTTCATATCCGCGATCATTTGCCCATTGATGTCATTGTTTTCCCATACGGCCACGCCGTCTTTCCATGCCGTCAGGTACTGACACAATGGCTTGAGGTCTGCCTCATTGACGCCTTCCACGTTGATCGCTGGCTGGATTGGAAAGTCTTGCCCCAAGCCAAAATGCGCGAACTGTTGCGCACATTGCCCGTCCGCCCATCCGATCGCATACTGCCAACCACCTTGTTTGTATGGCGTCCACCATCCGATATACCACTGTGGCTGATAGCCATCAGCATTCTGTATCGCGCTGAAGTCCCAACCAAAACCCAGGGCAGTCGTGGGATCACCATATCCAGTCACAACGATACATTTATCTGGAGCTTGTGCCCGAACAGCATCAACCAATGAACGCAATGGACCGGATTGATTAAGAAACTGTTCTTCACAATCCAGGATTATTCCACCCGCTTCATTTGCTAACTTTGCACAGATGGATGCATCCGATTGCCAATACTGTGGTCGATTGAAATAAAATGGTGCACAACCCACACCGTGTTTAAGAAAGACCGCTCGAATAGCTGGGAACGTGCCGTTGTACCACTCGTGGCCAGCTTCCCCGACCTTGATGATAGCGTAGTCCACGCCTTGTGCTGCGAACTGCACTGCTTTCGCTTCGAACTGTGCAAGTGTCCAGGACGCGGTATAGGTGCCAACATAGATGCCAAGTGTCTTCACACCGAGCCACTGTTGAATTCTGGTTAACTTATCACTATTTGACATGTTGCTTCTCTCTCTTTCTGAATGGATGAACGATATCAGAGATGATGGAAGAATGAGATGAGTCCTGGCGTTTCTCCATAGCGTTAAGTTGCGTATGGAGTTGGATAACTTCCACAAGAAGCATGTTATTCTGACTAATTAGCTTTTGCATGTGGTCTATCATGGTATTGAGTGCCTTTGTTTGTTGAATGAGCTCTTTGTCCTGCTCATCCTCGTGGTTGTGAATCTCATTGACCTCATGTAGAACGTGAACAGTTGTCTGGTACTGCTCATCGGTTTGTATCTCTGAGCGCCGGTTGAGATCATTGGAACGCTTTTGGATGATTGGCAAAAAAACCAATTGGATAAAATAGCTGGACAATGCGCCGCAAACACCAGCAAGGAGTGCATTTCTCGTAATGATTCCGATGAGACTGCCAATTCCGATACACGCAAAAAGGTAAATGCAGATCGTCGTGCCTGCCCAATCGGCCAATGTCGTTGAGAAGTCCTTTTTGCTTAAATCGTTCACGTTTTTTGGTACATGGTCATGTGCTTTGCGTTGATATAAGCTCATTTCCTCACCTCAATGAAACACAACGTGGCTCAGAATGGCTCCAAGCAGCAACGTTATGACACCAACCGCAATACTAATCGTGATGTACATATACTGAAGATTCTTGTTTGCTTCGAATGACCGTTGCTGGAGATCGTCATTTTCAAGTGCCTTTATCCGCTCATCGAACGCTTTATGTTGCGCCTCTGCCACACTCTTGAGTGCGTAATCGGCAAGCATCGCTTGAGAGACTGCCGTCCGCTGCACTTCGTCAATCTTGAATCGCAGATCGTCAATATCTTTTCGGAGTGGCTGTATCCCTTGTGTCACCGCTTCGATAAGCTGCTTGTACGTTAATTGTTCCCGATCTCCAAACATACGCTTTACCCAACCACTGTTACTAATCGCGATGCATCGATTCCCACAACGATGACAAAAATCATAACAATGATTTGTATCACTCGAAGCGTCCACCAATCCCACATAGCTATCCAAAACAACACGATTGCCAGCTTCCAAACACATAATCCCAATAATCCCCAGTGCCAGGCAAACTTTGCCAGGATATTCAATTCACACGCATGATGTAACAGTCCTTGATATGTCAGATATAAATCAATTCCTTGGAGTGCAAAAAAGGCAATATGCCAGTAAATAAGTTTCATCGTCTTTTCCTATGAGTTCAAAAGCAACTTCTCGGTATTCCAGTAGTTTATGTCAGGCATATGTGAGTATGCGTTGACGGTATATGTTCCGTTGCTGAAATAGGCATATCCGATGTTACGTTGTGTCAGAAGTGGCAAACATTGATGCATGCACGCTGGAGAATTGCTCGTAATCATAGCTGCGAACATCGATGCAGGATTAGAATGAATCCAGGTTGCATCTGCGTAGCTGTTGATGAATGTCGCCGCCGTTCCTTCAAAAATCACAAACTTGTCCGCACAATCAATGTATGTCGAATCAGGTATTCGATAGCAATTAATGACTGAAAGCACAGTAGCAGCTTTCGCTTTCGTGTACGTATACAACGTACTATAGTATACATGGTTGCTTACATCGAGATTGATCTCATCGAGAAAAATACCATCGAGTGATGGATACCAGGTGTACCACTTATCGATATCTGCTTCTACGGTTGCCAGACTGTTTGCGGCAAATGCAGAATTGACGTAGCCGATAACCTTAATTCCATCAGCTTGAATGAGTGGTATTTGGGTGACAAATCGAGAGTCCTGAGCGTTCCCCGGTCCGCTACTAACATTGACGCATACCCAAGAAACGCTAGGATATGAAACCTTTATGCGTGACCAATCACGTGCGAGATTTGCGTTGCCGGGGTATTGCCAGAGGGGAACATGCGCGTGTGTCATATATATATCTCCTAACTGCGATACCAGAGAGATGTACCACTATCCCACAGGAACCACGCCGCACTTTTTGCTGCAATGACATCACTGGAACCATCAGCTACATTCGAACTCGACGCAGCAAACGTTATCGTGTAAGCGGATTCATTGACGACTGCTACCGTTTGTCCCGCCGATGTGCCCGCCGATAACGTGACACCTGTCACATTGCCTCCCGGATTTACTCGTGATACACCTAGTGACGCTGTGGCTATTGCATAATTGTTGGTTATTGCGACCGCACTGGAACTTTGTGCCAATTTAAACGCCCCATAAAGCGTAAGGTTTGCACCAAGTGTGCAATTCCCGCTGCCACTCGCAAAGAGAATGTGGCCAGTTCCACCTGTGCTAATTGTCGAGCTATAGGTACAATTCATATACAGGTAAGAAGTGGCAGAGTCGCTTTTGATGAATGTCGAGACGCCAGCATTTGGTGATATTTCACGACATCCAAGAAGGGTTACCTGGTTCGAACTGGACGTGATATAGAATTCATCGCCATTACCATTTCTCGTCCAACAACCGGCAGCAAGTACGCCGGTACAACTGCTGAACTTGTAAGAATTGGTTGTACACGATATCGCGCCACATGCGGACAACACAATACCCTGGCAGGTATTCATCGAGATCCCAATCACATCGCTTACTACGCATGATATGAGTGTAGTAGATGACATAAATGTCAACAGAATGCCTGCTGTCCCATTGCCTAGTGTATTGCACCCTGTAAGCGTTGTTCCCACACCTTGATTTGCTGTACTATCACCCCCATGCAAATAAATCCCATAGGTACCATTTCCAGTAGCTTGTACATTACGCATAGTTACACTGACCGGTGTAGCGATGTAAATACCGCTAGCTCCCCAGTTTGACACGATGACGTTATCAATCAGGACATCAGGTGTGACGATATTGTTGTAAATCGTGAAATCGAGCCCTACGCCAGTTCCTGACCCGGTTCCTGCAAAACACAGATCCCGGATAGTCACATTATCAACATCGACTGCTGTAATACCGTTCTGGTTTGTTGTTGTTTGAATGATGACTGAATAGACACCACTCCCTAGTAGTGTAGTTCCTGAGATGATTGTCAACGCTGATGAAATGAGGTAATTGCCAGGCGGAAAGAAGACAGAGCCTTTACCGTCATTATTGCCGCTTATTGATGCGTTGATAGCAGCTTGAATAGCTGCGGTATCATCGATAACGCCATTGCCAGCGGCACCAAACGATTTAGCGTTGATGTAGGTGAGAGATGTCTGTTGGGTAAGCTGCATATTTCCCATTACATCCACCCCCACACTACAATGTTGCCCGCGCTGGTACCATTAATGTTTTGCGCGGATGCCGTGAGGAGATGCATGGTTGTGACTCGCAGATCAAAGAACAATGTACCGCCAGACGCAAGGATCGGGCTCCCTGCGCTGGTTACCGCGTCTGGTGAGAACTGTACGTTACCAGCGGTATTGTTCTGGATCATAATGTGGCGCACTTTTTGAGCAAACGACCAGGCGGTATCTGCCCCCGCGGTCGTTTGCGTCGGTTGACTCAACGCTGGCCCAATAATCCCATCCATTGCGCTCGTGACAACACGCTCTGGCCCACATCCATTCGCGTTGCTATCGAGTTCTCGCGCCACACTCACAGCACCACCAGGATCATAGCCTCCTTCGTAGACGACATTATTCGCGTCGGTCGGCGCAGTATACGCCATTGCTCATCACCCTCTCTAATAATCCATAACCATGTAATTAAAACTGTATGTTGTATTTGGTTGGCTGCTGGTTGGCGCGTTTGCACAACCAAGGACAAACCCCGCCGACGATTGACTATACACGTAGAGTCCGAGCGCTGCGGTAGCGGCATTTCTCGGACAAACGAGAATGTTCGGATTACTGTACACCGAATGAAATGTAACATTGACCTGTTGCCCTGCCACGGCACCGGTCCCCGTCCCAAACGAAACGCTTCCCGCTGCGTCCGCCGAATTACTCGCAACAATTGGGGAAGGTGGAGATGTCCCAGCATTAGTGCCAGCGGTAGCGCTCGGTGCTCCACCAGATGCATAGATGTGAACGACCACCGCAAGGTTAAGTGTCGCCTGTCCGGTTACACCGATGTTCGCGGGGAAAAAAATCGTTCCTGAGCTCATGGATGGAAACAGGACCGTTAACAAAAGCCGACTATCAGCAACAGTGCTGATATTCCCGGATCCGTCCGTCGTCACACTGCAAATAAATAAACATCCATACGGTCCACTGTTCGAGGTTGACCATTGCCATGTTCCATCGTTGCACAGAACCAAGTAGTACGTCGTCGATGGTGTTGACGTAGAGAACGTTGTAGCATTCGTGGCAATACGATTAAGTTCATTTGTTCCGCCAAGTGGTTGCCGCGTATAGGCAACACCAGATGTGACATTAAGCTGATTGGCAATTGTTCCATCCTTGGACGCCACGAAGCCAGAAAGGACGAATGATGAAAACAAATCGGAATTGATCGATGAGACCGATTGAGCGAACTGTGTTTCTAGATTGTTCATGCGTGTCTGATTGATAAGCGTGGTATTGTCTTCCCAGCTTGTTGCATTGTATGGCATCTTCTCACCTCCTCATATCGTGTAGTCTGCCTGGTACATGTTCGAGTCTACATTGTTCGTATGATTCCAATATTGATTATCCGCAATCATCAGCGTTCCCGTTCCTGGAGTAGACGTGGCGGTTGAGCCACCAAAATAGCCGACCAGCATATAGACATTGGTGGGTTGCGTGCCATCGAAGTACGCGCTAGTCAAACTCTCGCCTGGATTCGAACCGGCTGTTCCAACGTTTGCTGCTACACGCACCGCATTTGTGCCATTGTAGAGGGCCGTATCGGTTGTCTGTGGAATCGGACTCACTGCTGTAGTGTTGGCCGCAAAATTCGCAGATGCGGTAAAGAGATTCACGGCAATTGTTGTTGAGCCAATAGGAATGGAGAGCGACGTGGTAACGACCTGAGAAGCTGCACCGTTGCTAATCAATAAGCTTTGACCGCTGGCGATAATTGCTGGTACGCCAACATTGAGCGAGAGTGATGAATAGCTCACACCACTCGTGAGTCCTGTTGATAACGTACCGGCTCCTACCACAATATCGGCATATGTAATTGCCACGTCTACACTCGATGTTTGCATGGCGGTTGCTGCTAAGCTGATTCCGCCGTTTGTCCACGTTGCCATTAGCACACCTTCTCCTGTCCGCAAATAACCTGTCCGCAAATGCCGCCAATGACTTTCATCGTTGTTATTGTGGACGTTGGTATTCGCACAACATACGAACTTGAAAGATACGAGAGTGACGTATCTGTCGTATCTGAGAGATCCGAGGGATCGGCACTTTGATTCATGAGGTTTTGCCAATACGTCTGCCATTGTGCGAGCTCAATGGCTGAACCAACCGCTTGCACGTGGTACCAGATATTCAATCCGTCGTTTTGATCGTCAATAGCCACGCTATTGATCAACATCTGCCTGTTAAGGCTAAAATCAGGCAAGTTGACTGGGATACTCTGCCCCGGCATCAAGCCTTTTGATCGCGTATCAAATGTTAAAATCGTGCCATCACATCCATAGTGGCTGAGTAACGCTGAAGCAATCTGAAATGCTGCTTGAATAGTATGGACTTTCGTATTCGTGTAGCAGCTTTCCACAATGCCACTCGACCCCGTGCCCTCACGAGCTTTTTGGGCAGCTTGGAGGAGAGGATTCTGGGCCACCGCTAAGACCGGATAACGGCCTTTATAGGTAACCGTGAGTGTATCGCCAGCACCTAACACTGTGCCGCCAGTGTCTTGAGCAACCACGGCATCCCCAATCGCAACATACCACTGCGAACCTGTGGCGCCTTTGGTTCCAACCGTTTGCGCTACGCCATTCACACTGATACTCAGATCTGTGGTTGATGTCGATGCCAGGTCATACGAGAGCGTGAAGTTCCGTTGGAGGCTATTACCGTGAAACGTCTCTGTCTGTGTGCCAAGTTGTGCATAAGCGCCTTTTGCATACTGCTTGTTGATGTAGAGATCATTGCCATACTCAACCGAGAGATTTTGTGTGGCGTCAACCTGAGTGCCATCAATCGCGAATGGAGCAGACACGCCGCCGTATGGCTGAAACCAGAGCACATTGTTGATATCAATCTGCCACCAGTAGCCCGCCTGAGTTGCAAGCCAGGTGAGAGCTGCACTGACCTGTTTCCCGTTCCAGATCGCCTCTGTAATGGTTGGTCCTGCCGCAATGCTTGATGCTGTGACAGTGACGCCTTCGCTGGCTAAGACCTTGCCGAGAATGTCCAGCACAATAGATCCAGCGCTTTGATTCAAATAGCTCGCAAAGATCACGCGCTTATCGGCTTTGTAGCAGTTATCCATGAGCGTGAGTGTATGCTTGAGATAGCCTGTCCCCTGGCGTGCCCCGGATTTGGTGATTTTGTCTTTACTCACGTATCCGCTATATGCAAGATTGCCGCTTACGTCATAGATTTGACACTGCGTGCCATACGTCCAATAGATTCCCGGCGCGGTCCACACTTCCATACTTCCCGTTCCGCGCTGACCTATCGCTTGCTGGATATTCATCGTTCCAGCCTGAATGCCATAGCGGATTCCGCCGATCCTGGCAATCCAGGCATTCCAATAGATCGGCAGGTATGGAAGCTTTGCATGTGTGGCGACGCTTAAGGTATTCAGCATTAGAACCCCCTCACGCCGGTTGCTACGCGAATCGTGCTAGGCATATTTTTAGCAGCTATCTGCCCAATAATCCGCCCGTCAAGTTGGATAATGATTGTTTGGTTTTGGCCAGATGACGAGCTCACACTTGATGGAGCAGATAGTAGCGGCGTAAACGTGGAAGGCACAAAGGATGAGGAGCCAGAAATACTCATTGATGCACTACCCGTGATACCAGAAAGTGATGCTTGCAATGTTCCTGCGATAATCGCCCCGGCGTTTGCAATCTTGCCCCGATTGTCGAGCATCGTCTGTGCAAGCATGGCGACCAAGTTTGGTCCCCAGGTGTCGGCGTCCGCCCCTGGTCCTTCTTTGGCTGGCGAATGAAATCCCAGTTGATTTTTGATAGCATCAACAATCTTACCACCTGCGTTTTTCGCCTCGTTGAGATTTCCAAGCATGCCATTGATAAATCCCTGGATAAGATTAGCTCCCCAAGAAAATCCTTTTCCTATCAACCCGTTCCAAATCTTCTCTATCTCACTCGTGAGCATATTTAGTGCGGTTGCCACAGCGGTTTTCGCGACGTTAAACTCTCGTGTTACCTCTGTCCATGTCGCTGTCCATGCATTTTCTAGCCAGCCAAGCACGATACCAATGTCGTGCTTGACATCATTAAAGCTCTTCGTCATGATGTCTGTCAGGTTCTTGATGTAATAGTTATGGTCATAAAGCCAGGAGAGACCGGACACGATACCATTGATGACATTCTGGACGGTATTTTTAACAAAATTGAACTCCAGTTCCAAACCTTTTAATTCATTGATAAACGCGGATTTAATGAAATTAACGATATCTCCCCAATGTTGAATTAATTCCATCCCGATAAAGACCACACCAGCGATTGCCGCCGCTATTGCCAGGAATGGCCACGTCGCAGCTACAACAGCCACTGCCATGGACCACAGAGCCGGTACAACACCAATCACGATCGCCCCTGCAAGTCCGATAAGACTTGCTTTTAATGCGTCAAATGCCCACTCATGCGTGGATATGAAGCCTGCTACATTCTGAATCGCTGGTACCATTTTATCGGTGAACGCACTAACTACATCACCAAGAACCGGTAGAAGCTTCTGTCCAAGATTAATCATAAACACTTCTAAGACTTCCTTGGCTTTATCCATCTTCTGATTGAATGTATCTTGAACAAGAGCCCAGCCAGTAATCGAGTTTCCGCCTTTATCGACAGCGGTTGAGATATTTGTGACGTTATCCTTGAATGTCTGCAAATGATCGCCGGTCAGGTCCAGTATTCCTTGCATTTGCTTGCTACCACCAGCGATGTCCTTGAGTGCTTGCAGGTATTGTGCAGATCCGGCTGGGAATTTTTGAGAAAGATGATCTTCAATAAGTTGCAGCGCACCTGGCAAGGATACTTTCATCTCATCAAAGACTTGCTGAGACGTGAGTCCGATAGATGCCAACGTGTCTTTTGCTTGCTGCCCCGGAGCAGTCAACGCGATGAGTAGTTGACGAAGATAGGTACTCGCATTAGCTGCGTCAACGCCTTCACCGGTCATCGTCGCCATAGCCGCACTAACATCTGTCAGTGATATGCCAACAGCGCTGGCAGTTGGAAGGATTGTACTGAGCGTGTTGACGAGATCAGCCATGTGTGTTTTACCGTTTGCCACGGTAGCAATCAACGTGTTTACCGCAACACTGGACGATGTGCCAAAATCCTTCATAATCGTCGTCATGCCGTTGGCCACGTCGCCAAGGTCAGCCGTGCCAACTTTTGCGCCTTCAGCAGCATCTTTAAGTGCTTGGAGCGAGGCGGCACCATGGATACCAGCAGAATCGATCATATATTCGCCAGCAATCAATTGCTGAGTGCTGGTGCCTGTGTCAATTGCGGTTTGTTTAATGCCAGCTGCAATCATGGCGAGATTCGCTTGTGCTTCACCGGCTCCTGTCACCAAGCTTGTCATACCGGATTGGAAATCACCAGCCATTTTGGCAGAGATGACCCCAAGGCCAATGATCGCCGCGGCGGCAATACCACCAGCAATGAGCGAGACCTTTTGTAGCGACATTGCCGCGCCTTCAGACGCCTCACCAACTGCCGCAATTTCACCAGCGGCGGCGGCAGCACCTGGAGCAGAGACGAGCGCGATAATTTGAGCGGCAGTAAGAGCCATTTTCTTATCCTCGCTTTCTCAGAATCTCTTGTGCCTGCGCTTCAGCAGCCATGGCAATCAGCGCTTTGTCTTGCCAGTACACGGATTGCTCTAACAACACCCACGGCGGACAGTTGCAGTATTGTGCCGCCTTAAAGAGTGGATACCACTCTGGGCACCAGGCTGTTTCCGTTTCTTCGTTTAGCGTCAACCATCGACGTAAGGCTCTTAGCTCGACGTTGACGCCGTCACGTTTTTTGGTTTCATATCTGCAATGATTGCGTAAAAAACCGTTAACCGAAATTCCCAGGGCAGTCGTTTAAGCTGTTCTTTGTCAATTGGGAAAGGTGTCCCATCATCGTCCATAACATCCCAAGATTTCATGAGCTGGCAAAGTACGTCATTAATCGCGGTAAAGTTTTCGTCGAGATCGTTTTGTGTAGGATCGGACAAAATCTTGGCATCTGCATACGTCTTTTCTGTTAGGCGACTTGGGTAATATGTGATCTCAACCGTTCCCCCGTCGTTCCCATACGGCATCGTAAATGTTGCCGTATTTTTAGCAATTTGAGAAAGTGTTATTGGCATAGAATCACCTATAAGGCCGTTATTAAATTCGTGACTGTGAGCTTTTGGGCTTGTCCCCAGGTCAGGTCTTCAGCAAGAGAATACGGATATTCGATTGCAAACACTCCATCGCTATCAGTCCAAGGCTTTGGTTCAGCGAACAGAATACACATGTCGTGCTGGAAAGCGTTGGTGGTATGTGGAGTGGTTGCAGTGTCAATCTCGCTACCGACTGCATCAACACGCAAATAGTATTTGGTGCCAGCACGAACATACGTGAGTGGCGCCATACCGGTAGAATCCGCTTCAAGCAAAATGGAGCCTTTTCCAGTCGGTACGGTCTCAACCGTCGCGCTAAAACTCTCATTGCTTCGATTCAAGAACCACGTTGGACCACGGATGTTATCATCTGCAAATTCCACGCTTAGGATTTTTGCAAGTTGTGTTGTACCCAAACCAGCTTGTGTGCTATCGAGGTACACGTTGAAATGTTTAGAGAGCATAGCGGCAATCGCTATGGCGGTAGGAGTAGACGAAAGCGAAACACCATCAGACGTTTTCTGGCCAAGCATTTTGGCCGTCAGGTTGGCATCTTTACGAGTTAATTTATATCCCCAACCACTAACAAAGCAGCCTGCAAATTGCGCAGCACGGCTTTGATCGCCTTGCTGCAATGTGTACGTTTGTGGCTCTACCGCTGCCGTGAGACCGGTAAGTTGTGGATTGGAAACCCAATCTTTTGCAATCGTGCTCGTGCCGTGCGCCGCTGGCGAAATGCGGCCATACGCGCTAGCGATGATATACACCAATGTGTTGTAGTCGAGGTTGCCAGAAATCGGTAACTCTGACCATTCTTTATTGACCTCTTGCGCTGCTGGATAACGGTGTCCAACACTGCGATAGGTCGTGAGTTCCATCTTGATACCAGGTTTGATATCAAGCTCCTGGATAATTTTTCCGGCGGCAACAGGAGTCCCCATGGCACCTGACGCTTCAGGTCCGATCTGGACAATCTGGTTTACCGTCGCGCGCTCGCTCGTCCACGTCATGAGTGAGACTCCTAACTCGCTTGTAATGCAATGCGGTAGAGACCGCCTAAATGGCTCCAAGCTGAACCATTGATAATTTCGCTATATGAGACCGACTGCTCGCGGTAGCAGGCTAATACCCCGCCTCCGCCAGTAATCGCAACCGGTCCAGTGCGCCTAAAAAGCGCATCAATCCGATCGGCAATCGTGATGAGTGTGGTAAATCCTGAGGTCGGACCAATAGCCTTGATTTGAAAAACGCCGTTCGTGAACAGTCTCACGGCGTTCATGGTCAACACATCCACATCTGATTGACAGGTCACAAGCGCGTATGGTGCGATCGTCCCAATGTCGGCAAAACCCTGCCACACCCCACCTGTGGCATTGGCCATGAGTGTGGTATCAGCTTTCATTGTGGTACTGATCCAACTAAACGCTTGTGCGATTTCCATTTATTCATCACCGCCTAAACCGGTTAGATATTCTTCGAGTTTGCTTGCAATCTGATCGAACTGTGCTTGGATTGTCGCGACGGCAGGTGCTAAGTATGGCTTTCCCGGTCTACCATGGACGCCCATTTCAACGTAAATGCCATAACTGGCGGCCACTGCCACATATGCCGTGCCTAGCTCGGCTGGCGGTACCTGGTCATCGATGATATCGTGATCGGCATTTCCTGGATACTGGTTATCTTTGTCGGTTTTCGTGTAGATGGAATTCTTCAGATTGCCAGTTTGAACAGGACAGGTCATTTGTGCCTGCGCCTGAATTTGAAATGCCGTAGCACGCACTATTTTCGATATTGATTCTGGGAACCGCTCAGCTATTTCAGGGAGAATATTAAAATACGTGAATGCTGCCATAACATGCCTCTCCTTCTTCTTGAACCTTCTCGCTAACGGTTGTATAATATCGTAAGAAAGAGGTTTTGATATGCAAATAGAAAGAAAATGCATAGTATGTGACAAGTGTTTTACAGCACTGCCTCACGCTATAAAAATTGGTAAGGCTCTCTATTGCTCTAAATCCTGTGCATCCAAAAATAAACATGGCAACAAGTCTTTTGAGCAACGTTTCTGGGAAAAGGTGAACAAAAGAGAGCCAAATGAATGTTGGACCTGGACAGGCGCTACTCAAGCCCCATGGCATTATGGTTCTTTTCAACGCGGAATAGGTTCCGATGGTAAAAGTCATTCTGATGTAGCGCATCGAGTATCCTATGAATTGACCTATGGATGCATTCAGAAGGGACTTTTTGTTTGCCATCGTTGTGATAACCCCCGTTGTGTTAACCCTAATCACTTGTTTCTTGGGACACACACTGACAACATGCGTGACATGCACCAGAAAAGACGCGGCATGCAGTACACAAAGCCAGAACGCATCACACGTGGTGAACATCAACATCTTGCAAAACTGACTAGTGATGATATAAAAGCTATTCGCGCTACCTACCAACCTGGTAAAGCGGGGCATAGTAGCGATATGTCTATAGGTGCTTTGGCTAGAAAGTACCATGTATCGAAATCTACTATGAACTCGATTATTAAGCGTGAAACATGGAAACATATCTAGTTCTGCCATCAGACTACCGCCGTCATAAAAAACTCTAAAGTTACGGTGTACGATTCTGCATTCTGAATCGCATTCACAATCCAGGTTTTCCCGTCATAGACAATCCGATCGCCTTCTTTGATGTCAGTGTCATACATACAGCGAACCATGAACCCCCACTTTGCCCCAATGATTGCGGCATACGCTTGCAACTCATTAGCTGTTGGCTTAATCGTCAAGCAGCTAATGACAAGACCGGTCGGATCTGGCGTTACTGTCGTATGACCGTAACCGTCATCAGTCCGCGTATCGCGGTAGCGCGTCATCGTGGCATAGAGCGTTGACTTGATCGTGTTGTAGATGTCAGTGAGTTCGGATGGTTGAACAGGATACATGGCTATGCTCCTTTGACCACATCGTCATTGTCCATAAGCCTCATTCTTCTGGTACTGATAGGGGCAAGTACATCATGGCGATCCATCTTAACCACACGTGGCTTTGCCTTGAATCGATATTGTTCTGCAAGTTTCATCTTCATTTGGAACTTTTGTGAACGATGGAATGATTGTGCATCGGATGTGAAATCATAAGCAGATGTTAGAATCGATGTCCAGAACTCCAGAAGATCTGCAGCGGCACAATAGATGTCGTACACCTTGCCGGTTGCAAATACAGGCGGTAACTGTCCAGGAACCGTACCAGCGGTGAACACGTTTGACTCGAATGCCCAGTGCCCAACAATCGGTTCTGATGAGACAGGAGTCAGAACAATCCATGGTGCGCCATTGTTGTAGCCTTGCAGCACAACGTCGTTTTCCCAGTACTGAAACTTACTGTAATAGTCAGCAAAGATCGTCTGAGCCATATTGTTCGTGCTAGTCGTGTTGACAATAGATGGCGCAATGGTTAAGCCTTCATAACGCACATCTTCACGGCTGTTATCGAGAACTGCTTGAATGTCGAGATCCGCGAACTGTTGACTTACGCCTGACGGGTCCCCGATCATTAATCGGACCTTGGTTATCAAGTCTGACATCGTTGATCTGGCTGTCGCCATGGTCTCTCACCTCCTCAACTATTCGCGGATCAGGAACTTCATATCCACCTTCACCTAACAACCGTTTGATATGTGCTTGATCGACCACTAACACCACATTCTTACTGATTGGATTAAACATCCACATACTAGAATGCTCGTGGAATAAGAACCGCCCAAATGGTGCCTGTGGCATTTGCCGTAAAGTCAATCCAAATCGTGTTATCGAGTTGGATGAATCGGGAAATATCGAGCGGGCCAACAAATGCGGTTCCCGTTGTTGCCGTGATATTTCCCGTCTGGAAATCTCCGAGTCCAGAGCGAAACGCAGCACCTGCCGTTGCACCACCACCGACGCCAGCTTTGACGGTTAGTTTTGCTGTACCTGCATAAGAATTCGCAAAATACAGAAGTAATCTATCCGCATTTCCGCCAGCCGGTATCGCTGTTGATGGAATCTGAACATACATTCCGGTTGACTGATTGATTGCAGTACCAGCGTCATTGAGATCCGAAAAAGCACCAGCGGGTGTTGAGGCCGTAAGTGTCGATACTGGTATCTGTGTTCGTGTTGCAGTTGACATGATTTCCTCCGCTGCCAATGACTACCAACTGCGTGGCAGCATGAGCGCTATAATTTTTCCTTGGCTTCCTGCATCAAAGGTCAGATTGATCGTGTTATCGAGTTGGAGATAGCGCGATGGATCGAACGGGCCGACAATGCCTCCCCCTGAGGCAGCGTGAATTGTTGCCGCTAGATCTCCGAGCCCGCTTCGAAATGCCGGTCCAGGAGTCGCGCCGCCGCCAACACCGGCTTTGACCGTCAAGACCTGATCAGATGCCGAGTTCGATTGAACAATCAAAACCATTCGGTCAATATTCGGATTAGCAGGAATCGCTGTTGTGGTCAGCGCGATATACATCCCGTGCGCTTGATCGATTGCCGTTCCGGACGGGATATCTGTGACACTGTCAGCGGTCAACGTGGTAAGCGGCAGTAAAGTAGCAGTCATTTCTTACCACCTCTCCGGGAAGGCATAGGCCCAAATGGCACCAGTGAGCCCAGTCTGGAAGTCCACATTAATAACGCCATTTGCCTGTTCGAAACGGGTTGCTTCCAATGGTCCGATGATTGCCCCACCTGATGCTGTTGTGACAGTGACTGTTAAATCTCCAGATCCACCCCGATAGGTTGCCGCTCCTGCTCCGCCATTCGGCCCGGACTTCACTGTAACAGTTTTGTCTGCTCCTGCCGTGTTTGTGACGTATAAGAAAAGCGTATTCGATGTATCAGGACCAACGGCGGCGGCAACAACAGCACCATTCGTTGGATTGATAGCTAATCCGGTAGCAAGATTGGTTTTTCCGTTCTGAGTGAGCACCGTTCGTGCGAGTGCATCTCTTGCCATTTATGCTTCCTCTCTCCTACCAGCGTGTAGGCCACATAAATGCAGTAATCGTGCCTTGCGAACCAGCATCAAAATCCACCCAAACAGCACCACCAGTTTGTGCAAAACGCGTAACCTCTAACGGACCAATCACACAACCGCCAGAAGCGGCATGACAGGTTACTGTCAAATCAGCGCCAGCCGTCCCACCACGAGTAGGAGTTGTTGTTGACGAGTTACCTTTGACAGTCACAACCTGATCTGATAGTGACGTGCTCTGGATCAGAAGAAACAAATGATCAGCAGTTCCAGCGGCAGGCCCAGCGCCAGGAAGGGCAATAGCAAAGCCATTGGTTTGGTCAATTGGCGTACCAGTGGGAATGTTAATTCCCGCATTCTGCGTAAGAGCAGTAACAGCCAATGCAGTTCGTCCCATTTCCTGTTACCCCCCCTTATGGATGCTGCAAGTAGGCTGCTGCGAGAGCGTAAGGACGAACAGTTTTCGCGCCATAAAGAGCGAGACCTTTCACAGCATCGGCAAAACGGTAGGGAGGTCGGTAAGCTTCGGTCTTCACGAGTCCGACAGCTTTTGTGAGGGCCATCTTGTGACCTGCGAGAACAACGTCCTGACTGCCACTTTTCCCTTTTGTGCCTCCAAGATTAGGAGCATTGAGAGATTCGTAAACGCTCATACCTTCAATCATGCCAAGGTAAGCGTCGGTTGCCTCCCCTGCACTTGCGTCGAGTTTTCCGGTCAGAATCGTTGCACGTCCAGCATCGGTGTTAAAGCTGGTGAATCGAGGATCTTGAGTGAGAAATGTTTTGACCCAAGGCGGAACAACACACCAACGTCCCTGTTTGGGAACGGCTTGTTCTGTGAGATATTGAGAAAGCGACACAAGGTAATCATAGACGGTTGTGCCTTTTCCTACCTTGTCATACGTCGCAACGTCGGGAGTGACAAAGCCACTTGACGTACCGACAAGATTGGTCGTTGCAGCATCGGTATAGAAACCAGCATAGTACTGATCCATCGTCAATGACATCTTATATGCAGCCCAGGCCATAGCTTCAGTCATGACTTCAGGATGGGCCTGTGCCTGATCTACATCGTCAACTTCAAAGTTATAGTACTTGGCATTCGATATGGTGAGCATGGACTGTGCGTCAGTTAACGCCTGTGGCGCATTAAGATCAGTGTCTTTAGTGTAATCGTAGATGGTGATATCGCCGATCGCATTGATCTTGACTGTATCTCCCATGCGTTGAATGGTCCCCTCATAGTCTTCGTTGAACAATGCTCCATACACAAGATTCTTACGTAAGGCAGCGAGCAGTGTGTCTGCCCAAAGTTGAGGGATGAAATTATTAAGAGACATTGCAGTCCCCTTCTATCGTAGGTTCGGGGACTTGCTATTCTGTCCCCTTTATCGAAATCTGGGAGGATTATTCTGCATCCATTTCTGAATTTCAGGTCGCCGCGTATCGTATTCTTGCGGCGTCATGGCTGAAATAACCGCCCAGGACAATTCTTTTGGTGCATTTGTTGATGAGCGACTGGGATTGGTCGCTCCGCCCGATGTTGGTGTAGGTACTTTACCAATCAAGTACGGTTTCTTCTTGAGAAGTTCTTTCAGCAATGTCGCAACGTTCTTTGGTGATCCGTCCTCGTCGTATTCCAGTTCTGACCAATCAAGAAGTTTCGCGGCGGCGTCCGGATCGACAATGCCCATTTGTGCGGCTTGCAATCGGACTTCATAGCCAACCGCTCGTTCTTGCGATTGACGAAGAGCTAAATCATGTTGGGATTGTAGCGTTGATAGTTGCTTTTGTAACTTTTCCGTCTCGGAAAGTTTCTCTGCCTCAATCTTGGCTTTCAGATCGTCGAGTTCTTTGGCTTTATGTCGATGCGTTGCTGATTCAGTGTTCGCTTTTTTAAGAGCCGCTTGCAGATCAGCAATTTGTTTAAGAGCATCTTCAACGGTTGGAGAAGAAGGTTGATTTGAACCTGGCGTCTCACCAGCGTTCTGAAGGGGGACCATCTCGGTCGGTCCTGCTCCTGGCGTCTCACCAGAATTAGGAATATTTGGTTCTTCTGGCATATAGTATACTTTACTTTCTTGTTTTATGACAAACAGAATTACAACATAGCCTTAATGGATGGAGGAAGGTCCTCCTTCATCGCAGCATACAATCGTCTCAATTGCCGTGCGGCTGATTTTTTAACTGCCGGTGGAGCATCAACCCCACCTCTACCGCCAGCAAGAGCGGCAACTGCCGAATGCACGGCATTCTTGTTGACGGTTCCATCTGGCTCTTTCACGGGCAATTTGCAATTGTCCTTAGTCCAGTCTTTGGAATCGCCTGTGTTGAGATTGATGAGACAACTTTTTGCGTAATCCGCTGCTGTCTCCCATCGGGACGCGCTACCGTCCCAAGGTTTATCAGTGAACTCCACGGTTAATCGATTCTCCTTTAATCTGAGATCGGCTGGGGTGTGGCGCTGGGGTGTTGTTCCAGCCATAATGATTCCCACTTTCTGTGTTACTAATTATAGTATTTATAAAATATACTAATGTTCCACATGGAACATTATTTATGAAATTAAATCTTTTAGCGGCTTAACATACATCGAATCACCCCAATCCTCGGAGTGGTGCATCCCAACCATATCTTTGAATGTGAAATCACCGTTCGCCCAACCATCGTAACGCGGACCTAAGATTTGCTGCTGAACTGATTTATCCTGGTCGTTGAACCAATCCACACCGGTTTGCATGTCAGGGTTGGTATCGCCATCCTCACCCAGATCGACACCAAGAATATCAGACCACGATTTAGTTTGAGCGACAAGCGAGCATCGACAATTGGGGTGCTGAAAGTCCATATCTTCATCTAACGGAAATAACTGACCATCGTAGTAAAGACAAGCCTCACAGGTGTTTGCTCCCAAGGCACAAGTCCATCTCGCATAACCAACTACATCACTATTTGCACGATAATTCGTGAGTTGTGCCGATCTGTACGCTCTCAACATTTCTGTGCGAGATATCGTTTTCGCACGGTATAGCGGCACATTCAACGCATCTCTGACCATTGGCGCAATAGCATTCGGATTCATCCCAAGAGAAATACCGGTTATCAGCGCTTGTGCGGCATCATTAGCAGCCTGAGAGCCGAACGTATTGAAAAGATTGAACAGCGGACTTCCTGGTTGCGTGGCTCCAATCAAGTCATGAATAGCACTAGGAAGTGGAACACCAAACGTCCAAGCCACGCCACTAGGAACCAATGATTTCAACATCGCTTGTGCAGAGTCCTGGCCAAGATGCACGCCAGACATTTCTAATTGAGCAACCACTGATCGTGCTAACGCGCCATAATGACTGAACTGTCCAGTAATCAAACCCTGAATAATTTCTAACCGATTTTCTTCATACAGCCAGGACAGAGGGATATCCTCGCCAGCATCAATCTTATCCTGAATCTGGCCATAGAGCTTATCCAGTTGTGGCTGAATGGTTTGGAGCGTGGCCGTATGAGCATCTTGCAACGCACGCATAGCCGCCGCTTCCGCTTTTTCGATGCGAGAGCGGTAGTCGCTGATAATGCGTTGTAAGGTGCTGGTAGCCATGATTGTTTATCCTTGGTGATTCTCTTCAATCGAAAAAATCAGAACGCTTATAATTTTCTAAAAACTCCCAAGCTTGTTTATTCCAACGTGCATCTGCCAGTGCATTGTGCTCATATCCTTCCTGTTTAGGTAATCGGGGATTGCCAAGCATGTCGCACCACTGTTTGATGTCACGTGTGTACATCGGCCAACCTTTTGGTAAATCGATCATCCTCCCGAAAAGCTGACAGAGCGCAACGTGATCATAGTCGGCATAGTATGCCCAAAATTCCGGTTTACCATATTGCGCAGGATCGCAAAATGCAAGGAGATCCAATTGCAGTTCATAACGTTTACGCCAAGGACAAGTCTCTTCTGTACAATGAACCCACTTTCCATCTATCTTTCCGATTTGTCCTCTATGAATTGACCAACCAAGATGGTAATCAGGTGTGCCTGGATCATGAGGAAATGCCGGATACTTGACACATGGAAGCAATTGACCGAGAACATTTTTACTCACCCATTCACTTGCTTTGCTATAATCTGCCTCTGCGACCTGGGCATATAACTCACGTCCATCTTCCGCAACTATCCCAATGCTAACGAGATCAATGGTGTGACCATCCTCAATAAATTCTGTATCATACCAATATTTCATCATTCAC
>Ga0335071_10001271_pt1 | contig 27145 bp, 20 predicted proteins | sample Lox_Sample_15_FD_206724 | JGI IMG/M metagenome (GOLD analysis project Ga0335071, IMG submission 206724) | Soil microbial communities from Loxahatchee National Wildlife Refuge, Florida, United States - Lox_Sample_1.5 | ecosystem: Environmental > Terrestrial > Soil > Wetlands | place: USA...
ATAAACTGAGATTTGGTTGGCACGTTGGTCCCCCATCGGCTTCAGTTCTATCATGCGCCGTTAACCATGGTATTGGCGGGCTTAACGCCAAGTATGGGTTGAACAGCCAGGAGATCACCAGCATGGAGGTAGTCCTTCCTACCGGTGAGTTGGTGCGGGTAGGGTCCTGCGCAGTCCGGGAAGATGCTTGGCATAGTTGTCTCCCTTTACCTCAGCTTGATGGTTTGTTTAAGGGCTGGCTCGGTTCAACCGGAGTAGTGACAAAGATTGGCATCAGTGTGCATCCAATCCCTCCACTCCTCAAGGTTTTCACAGTGTCATGTGACAACGTAGAAGATATGTATTCGTACATGCTCAATCTGAGCAAGTATGAGATGTGTGATGATCTCACGGCCGTTTCCTGGTGGCTTGCGCAGGTGCCAATCCCTTATCCTTTCAAGGTCAAGCCTGATGATGCTCCGGAATGGTTCAGCTTCGCGACTACCACCTCTTGGACTGAAAAGGAGCGAGATGCAAGAATAGAAATTTGGGAAAAAGTCTTTGAAGAAGAGCAAAAGAAAGGCACCTCCATCAAGCAAACCGTCTACCCTGAGGAGGCGTTGAAAGGACGAACCCAACTGCCCAGCCAGGTCGTAGGTTCCACCAAGAACTACTGTAAACAGGGCGGCGGCGGGATATCGTGGCCGGGGACCTTTACGCCCGCCAAGGTCTGGGCTCCTGTGTACAACAAGTGGAAAGACCTTCTCATAAAACACAACCTATCGCCGTCCGTGCGGATGAGTATGTATCGCGGCGTCCATTACGGCATGCTCAGGGCAATGATCCCGTTCAATAAGCAGAGTGCTAAAGAGACTGAAAATGCAAGACACGCCATCGTTGAGTGTCTCAAGGTAGATTTGGACGCAGGAGGAATTCCTTATAAGCCGCCGATAGATTTTGCCAATGAAATTAACAAACGGGCCGATCCGGGATATCTGAACCTCTTGAAGAGAATGAAAAAATTTCTCGACCCGAACGACATTATGAATCCGGGCAAACTCGGCATATGAGCAATCAACAAAATACATATTCGAATGGAGAGGAAAAATGAACTGGAAGATTGCTGAGCTGAAAGAGCTTGAGGACAAAATCTGGAGGTGCACCGCTTGTGGGACCTGCAAAGTAGCATATGACTATGGCCCTCCACCTAAATTTGGAGAAATCTGTCCATCAGGGACCGAATTCGGGTTCGAAGGCTTTATGGCTTCCAAAGGTAAGATCGCGTTTGCTCGAGGTATATTGAGCGGTGAGCTTCCCTGGGACGAAGAGTTATTGGAGGCCATCTACAAATGTACTGTTTGCGCAGGTTGTCAAAGCCAGTGCCAGCTCGATCTCAAGCCCTACATACCCGAAATTATCGAGGCGATGCGACGTAAGGCTGTTGCTGACGGTGTAGGGCCTCTGCCCCTGCATAAGAACCTTCTTCAATCAATGAAGAATTACGACAATCCGTACCAGGGCCCTCGGCGGGTGAGAACGGATTGGACACGTCCCTTTAAGAAGGCTGGCAAGCCTATCAAGGACATCAATAAAGAACCAGCGCCTGCGCTGCTTTTTGTGGGTTGCACTGGTGCGTTCAATACAGCAGCAAGGGCCGTTCCTACCGCTACTGCATCAATTTTTCAAAAGCTCGGGATAGATTTCGGGATCCTGGGCGAGAATGAGCTCTGTTGTGGCTCTACGGCAATGCGAGTGGGAGACTCTGAAGAGTTCAAACGGATTGCTACGAAGAACCTTGAGACCTTCAAACGCTTGCACGATGAGCGCGGTGTCAAGACAATAATCAGTTCTTGCGCTGGATGTTACAGGGCCATAAAGAAGGACTATTTGCTTTCCTCCGAATACGACGAGGCGATGAAAGGAATAGAGGTCATTCACACAGCTGACTATCTCAACCGCCTCTACAAAGAAGGGAAGCTACAATTCAAGGGTGAACTGCCCTGGAAAGTGACCTACCACGATCCTTGTCACAGCGGAAGGCATTTGAACAAGTTCATTATTGACCGGGAAGGCAAGCAGCTCTGGAAGGGGGCTTATGTAGACCTTGATCAGAGCGAATGCCTCTACGAGCAACCCAGGGATTTGCTGAAAGCCATCCCAGGGCTTGAGTTCGTAGAAATGCAACGGATCCGTGGCAATGCTTTCTGCTGCGGAGGTGGTGGTGGTGTAATGACCGGATTTGGTGACTGGGCCACCAAGAACGCCGGTCTGAGAGTTCAAGAGGGAGAGGAGACGGGAGCAGAAAGGATAGTATCCATATGCCCATTCTGTCATTTCAACCTCAATGAAGGCGCAAAGAGAATCGGCTCTAAAGTGAAAGTTCACGATCTGACGGAGCTAATTGATCAAGTTCTTGTTGGAAGTGATTGAGGCTAAGCAGCAACTTAAAGGTAAGGCGAGACCTGGTCTTGGTGAGTATGAAGCCAAGTCTCAGTTCAAGATCCTAATGGGTCTAGAAAGGAGGTGCCGGATTTAAAAAATATCGCGACGAGGATTGGCAGAATTTTCCGGTCGGTAGGGGGCGGCGTAGTCCGCAAAGCATGCGCCGGACCAGCTAGCAAGGCAGCATCATTGGTTTCGCTAATGCATCTTTGGTATCAACTGATTACATCAGGCTCTTTGTCAATCAATGCGGAGGAGGTTGGGTGATATTTTTGTGGGGGGAATAGTCGGGCATGGGTTATCGATAGCGACCACCATGGCTCCGACGGGTCAATAGGCTGGCTGTTCTTGTGTGATTCCATCTGGTTAAAGTCTGGTTAAAGAAAGGTGATACTATGAGTCAATCAAGTGCTGTAACGGATCCTGGAAGCTCTCAGTTTTCAGGTTTAGCAAACCAGATGCTTACTTACCGGTGGGTCTGCTATGGAATGCTATTGCTGACCTACATCTTTGTTTACTTCGATCGCGTGGCTCCAGCAGTCATAGCGCCGGAATTGATGAAAGAGTTTTCCTTAACGGCTACCAGTCTGGGGATTTTATCTTCAATGTATTTTTATCCCTATGCTGCGATGCAGATCCCATCCGGCATTCTGTCAGATCGCATGGGCCCGAGGATTTCAGTGACGATTTTTTTCATGATAGCCGCAATCGGCACAGCGCTCTTCGGTCTGGCGCACAGTTTCGGAGTGATCATCGCTGGCCGTTTCCTCATGGGAGTCGGAGTTGCGGTCGTATGGATACCCTGCATGAGAATTCTGGCCAACTGGTTTCGACCGAAGGAGTTCGCCACCCTCACCGGCGTGATGCTCACGGTGGGTAATGCCGGTGCAGTACTGGCCGCTGCTCCACTGGCTTTCTTGGTAGGCCTGGTTGGTTGGAGGGCCTCCTTCTACTGGCTTGGCGCTTTTATGGCTATTGTAGCTATCTTGAATTACATTATCCTCAGGAACAGGCCCAGCGAGAAGAATTTGCCCACAGTCTCAGAGATAGATGGAATAGATTACTATTCTGTCCAGACCACTGAACCGGTCAGTTTTGGCACAAACGTGAAGAGGCTGTTCGGGATGAGGAACTATTGGTTAATCGCCATTTATGCATTTGTGATCTATGGAACCGTCATGGGATTCCAGGGGCTGTGGTGTGTACCGTACCTGCAGCACACGTTCGGTCTTTCTAAACAACAAGCGGCTAACATACTAATGTTATGGCCGATCGGCATGGCAGTGGGTTGCTTCGCATTCGGGTATATTTCCGACCGAATTTTGAAATCCCGAAGGAATGCTTCATTCTATGGCATCATCATTTACGCCGTGAGCTGGATACCTTTGGTGCTATGGCCGGACAAAATTCCGGTAGGTATGTTTTATCCCTATCTTTTCATCATGGGCTTCTTCTCTGGGGCCTACGTTCCCAACTATGCCCACATTGCCGAGGGACAACCGCACAGTTTCATTGCAACGGCGAATGGCATGCTCAATGTCTGGTACTTTGTCGGTGGAGCGCTTTTCCAAGCTGTGATGGGAGTCGTCCTGGATTATTACGGCAAGGTGGGAGATAAATTTCCCGTTTCCGCATATAAAACAACTTTTGTGGCATGTATTCTTTCTCTAGTGGTTGGTGCAATTGCCATGTATTTCACGCACGACACCAAGGTGCTGCAGAAGCAGGCAGTGCAGCAGAAGGATGCAGCATAAAATAAAAGCCTCAACCCCTCGAGGGGTTTGCATTCATCACCCCGGGCCTTGGTTTTGGGATGAGTTCTAGATTAACGCGGTATAGGATTACGAATGAGTAAGTTTGTGGCTTGGAACGCATGCTCGAATCCCTTGGCTCGGCCCTAGATCCATCGTATCCACCTAATTTCGGTTTACTTTAGATTAATAGGAGACTACGAACATGACCCTCAAAGAAAAGTTTATGAACCGTCTTATGGGTAAGAGTGATGAAGTTATGTGCGGATGTACGACTACTTATGGAATGGTAGAACTTATGGAAAAATGCGGTCACGAAAGGCCGCTTGCGGACACGGACCCCACAGCAATGACGGAACTTGCTCTGGCAGGACACCAGTATGCCGGATTCGAGTGGGTCAAGGCAATGGGATGGGATATCACCGGCCTCAGCGAAGTTCTCGGGTGTACCCTAGGTGAGCCCCAGATCGATTTACAGTATTTCATTAAAGCTCATCCTTTTGCTGAGAGTCTGGACGGGCTTGACTATCCGTCGGATTTTCTCAAGAAAGGGCGTTTCCCTGCGTACAAGGAGCATTTCAAGATGCTCAAAGAAAAAATCGGAGACGAACTGGCCATATTTGGAGAAACCGAAGGTCCTTTTACTGCCGCTGCAAATCTGGTGGGTGCAGAATCGTTCATGAGATGGACGTTCAAGAGGCCGGATGATGTGCTCAAAGTTCTTGATGTTACCAAACAGGCGGCAATCGAAGCCATCAATTTTGCGTTCGATAATGGCGCTGATTACTATGTATTGGCTGAACCGACTTCCAGCGCTGCGCTAATGAGCCCAAAGGCCTGGGAAAAATACATGCTTCCTCTGATGAAAGAAGTCGCAAGCAAGTCCAAAGGACCTCTCGTTCTCCATATTTGTGGGAATACCGATCTCATTATACCGCTGATGTGTGATTCGGGCGTCGCCGGTATCAGCATCGAGGAAAAGGCGGACATGAAAAAAGCGGTAGAAATCGCTCACTCGAAGGGCGTTAAGGTTTTCGGAAACGTTGCGACAGCGACGACACTTTTTATGGGCAAACCGGAAGAATGTTATCAGGAAGCAATTACGGCTCTCAACAACGGCACTGATTTTCTGACTCCAGGGTGTGGCATCGCCCCCCGTTCTCCCTTGGAAAACGTGCTCCAGATAAAGAAGGCGAGGGACGCCTTTATCGCTAAGGACTGATTATCTCTTTCCAATCCTTCCGCTTTTGTCGCTTGGAAAGATAGGAAAAGACCACTATGACAGTATGCAATAAGCTGTGATGGAGAAGGTATCAAATAAGCGCCCGTATTTTTTTGGTTGCCCGCTGGATGCTGACGAACGGGATGAGTCGATTCGGGAGAAGATCGCCTCTATAGGATCCGAGAAAATTGACGATCCCTATATTGAGGTCATACAAATCATTCGACAGGAGGTAGCCTCACATCTTTGGGAAGAATTGGGTTCAATCGAAGTTCCTCCGTGGCTTTGCCCAATACCTTCAAAAGTCGCAAGAAAAGATGTCGTTCTGGAAAATTTCGTTTACTTCATTGATGGAAACGGATGTCGCGATTTTGCGCAGGTCGCCGGCCAGTTCGTAGAAGAATATGTTTTTCCTCAAATCCCATGCATGATAGCTGTGGATCACTCTCTGACCGGGGGAGTATTCGCCTCGTTAGTTTCCTTATACAAACCCGACGATATTTCGTTGATCGTCGTCGATAGCCATGTAGACGCGTTACCTGGGTCGGCCGTGTCAGGGGCTATTGAGTATGATATTGCTACAAACCCTAATTCTATTCATGATCCCAACGATCCTTTTCTGAAGAATCGGACCGATTCATACAACGCGAGTTCGTTTCTCTATCATCTTCTGAAAGAAAACATCATCAATCCTGAAAACCTTTATCTAATAGGCGTAAGTGACTATCCTTCAAAACATGCTTTTCGCATCAAGGATGACAGAATAAAACGTTATGTAAATCATTACTCTTCCCTAAAAAGGGATGGTGTCAAGATTGTAACCAAGAAGGACCTGTCTCAAAACCCCGGCAGATTGACTAACCTGTACCGGCAGGTAAAGACGCCTTACATCTATATTTCCATAGACATGGATATCGGGGCGCGTAACGCTCTTGAAGGTGTCAGGTTTAGGAACTACCAGGGGATCAATGAGAATCAAATATACAAGATAGCAAAATGTCTTCGAGATCTTTTGGATCGCGGTATCAGTTTGGCCGGTATGGATGTTTCGGAATTCAATCCGCGGAGAGCCGGTTCCAGAGAGAATTTGGTTGATGACCGTACTTACCGCATAGCTTCCAACCTAATTAAGACGATCTGCTTCCCACCAGAAACCTTTGTTAACTGCTCTTGAGCGCCGCTGTATCTACAGAAAATAGTAGACCATGTTCAACGAAGCGCCATGCGGGGGCCCGTGGTTTTCATCAAATAATTCACATATTCAAACGTAAGTAAGCGAATGAAAACGGTTGACTGCCCGCAAAGACAGGTCCAGTTCTTTGGGGCGGTCACGGAAGTAAAACGTACTATCCCTCTGACTTAATAAGTGCTACATAAACGGAGGGCAGGTCACCGCGAGCAGACAGATATTGACAGGATTATAAACCCCAATCTGCAAGGCATTGTCGGGAGCGGCATGGGCCTGCTCATCATATCGACCTGTCAAAAGGAGGACATGATGAGAGCTCTTCTAGCGGCATTTCTGGTAGTGTCATCATTTTTGGCCACATCGCATGCGGGAGCGACAATAAAGATCGGATTCGCACATGTCTTTTCCGGTCCTATGGCTACCTTCGGTGAAGTGGCCCGCCAAGGGGTCGAGCTGGCAGTCAAAGAGATCAACTCAACCGGGGGAATAAAAGGTCAGACCATAGAGGTATTCTATGCGGACACGGCCGCGAAACCCGATGTAGGCGTTAAGGCGATCCAGAAGCTTGTAACCGAAGATCAGGTGGACATAGTGATCGGACTGGTTTCCAGCGCTGTTGCTGTTGCAGCTACTCCCTTGATGCAGGAATTGAGGTGTCCGTTGATTGTGACGCACGCCATGGCTGAGGAAGTCACAGGATCCAAATGCAATCCTTGGGTATTCAGGATCACATGGAACTTGGATCAATGCTTCAAGGCTTCGGCGGCCCTGGCTAATTCTCTTGGGGCCAAAAAATGGGCCGCACTTGGACCCGATTACGGATTCGGCCAAGATTCCTGGAAATACTTTCAGAAATACTTGAGCGCATTGGGAACTTTCAGCTTTGAAAAAGGCGAGTTTGTGCCTATGGCCACCAGCGACTGGAAACCAATTATAAAGAAATTGGAGAATTCGGGTGCTGATGGGATCATGACATCTCTGTGGGGCAATAATCTGAGGGATTTTCTGCGCCAGGCACAAGAGGAGCAATTCTTCGCCAAGAGACAAGTATTGTGTGTGGTTGGCGGATCCGTCGAAATTTTTACCGCGTTGGGTTTTCTTGATATGCCCCAAGGTGTCTGGTTTGGTACGCCATATTGGTACGAATCTTTTGAAAATCCGTATAACGACAAATTCGTTGAATCGTACAAATCGTTGTCCTCATCAAGAATCCCACCTTCGTACGCAGCGTATCAGTCATATGCAGCGGTAAAAATGCTAAAAGGCGCCATTGAGAAAGCCGGGTCTTCAGAACGAGCGGCGATTGCAAAAGCTCTCAGTGGGTTAACTGTAACGGATCTGCCGGTGGGCTCCACCACTTTCAGGGCCGGAGATCATCAGGCCATATTTGATTTAAGTTTCGGCAGGACCAGCGGCCGGATTGCCAAAGGCTTCAAGAGAATCCGCGGCCTGGACCCGATCCGAATCTTTCTGGGTCAAGAGGTAAGCCCGCCGGTTTCTGAAACAGGCTGTTCCATGACCCCGCTCAATTGAATGGAAGCCTCGGCTCGTTCGGCCCCGTGGGCTTGATGCTTGAGACCGCCCATGTGAACTGCCAATAGGACGCGCATCTTGCAGGTCCAGGCAAATGGATCGGCGAGACTCGGACCTGCTGATCGGCGCGGCCAATCTTCAAGACCTGTGAGAGCACCTCGCGTTCCGACAGGTGATTGGTATGCCATGCACAAATCCTGGTACGTGGCATAATCTCAAAAGACCCCTAATTAACCTCCTCGATTTCGGCGTGGTCTATTATCCTGATGCAACCCATGACACTCGTCGCGGCAGGACATTTTGTCACGTAAATTCCTAGGACTTCTTCTGCATCTTCTCGCTTTCCTCTCGGCACCTTCAGATGGTAATGAACTCGAATCTCTGTGATCCTCAGCACACCATCCACCTCTTCAATGTCACCATGCGCATCAGCCCAAAAATTGTCTGCTGGCGTCTCAATCTGTTTTCCGGCCAGAAGCCTGGCCAGTGTTCCCACCATTCAAGCGGCGACAGCGCTGATAATATAATCGAGAGTGGCTGGATGCTCCTCTTCAGGTTCGATTCCGTAAAATTTCTTGATACCACCGTGCACACCATAGCGTAGCTCACCGGCAAAGCCTTCAATCACGGCCATTCTGGTGGGGCCCTTCTCACGGACGATCCTGCTAACGGATGTGTGGACAAGCCTGCCCATAATTCCTCCTTTTGGTCAAGTGGTCAATCTTTGTTCGGCTGTTGGGGATGATTGCAGCTGAGAAGACGTGCGCATGGTGCCTAAAGCGAGCACCGCGCATCCGAACTGAAATTGCCCCGTAATGATATCGCGGGTATCCTTGCGCGTCAAGAGACGCCAGCCTACCTAGACGCAATTGGGGTCACTCATCGGACATTCTCCCAATATTATCATCCTCATCGCCATTATGCTTTAGTGTTCTCGAAATGTTCGTAGTGGGAGAAGAGATTGGCCAAGGCCGGTAAAAATATTGTTAATTTATCCAATTATTAGCAGATGTCCACATACTTGGCTTTTTACTTGACAGGGTCTCTTGTTGTTACTTATCATTTCACTCGCAATAGCCCTCTGCTTCTGACTCTAAGACAGACATAGATCGAAGAAGTTTCTCAAAGTTCAGCAGAACAAGGTCGCGCTCGACATCATTCGTCAGGTTCGCGAGGCGATCCTTGAAGGAAGACTTCGTCTTGGAAATCACCTTCTCCCGGAAAAGGAGCTCGTAGCTAACTTAGGAGTGAGCCAGGACAGCTTTCGCGAATCGGTCCGTTCGTTGGAGGCAATAGGGTTTTCTTCCTATCCGCAAAGGGGCTGGCGGCGGAGCTGTGGTGCTCGAGGCGGACATGCAGACCATGCGAGATTCCATTGCCTATTTCTTTCACTTCCAAAATGTTTCTGTGTGGGATCTCGCCGAAGTAAGAAAACTGTTCGGCCCTTATTTGACTCGTCTAGCTGCTGAACGCTTGGGAGCCTAGGAACTGGAGGATCTTGAGACGTGCAACAATTCCTGCCGGGGAACGTTGGCGCTCTATAAGAGCATGTACAACTACGAGTAGAGTTTAACCGGATTCTGGCCAACGCTAGTGGTAACCCCGCGCTGATCTTGATCCTTGACTTTGTGAACAACGTGCTTAGAGACAGCGAACATCATCTTCAGCCAGGGATGGATTTCTCGAAAGAAGTGCTGGGCTGCCCACGAACATATACTGGAAGCGGTCCGTGCGAAGAACGCTGAGCGGTCCGCGGCTAAAATGCACCGTCATGTGTGTGAGGTGGAGAAATCTTTGGAGGCCTTGCGTAACAAAGAAGAAAGCGCGCATTGAAAGGTCGCAGCATCGCTTTGACCTAGACATAGACGCGGATATTAGTGGTGAGAAAAAAGCTGGCGTAGCAAAGCCTGTTCGCCTCACGAACAGACACCTTGAAAAGGCAGGAGGTGCGTAAGTCATGGCAAAGAAGCACGGCTCGAAAAAGAGCGGAGTCACCCGGAGAGAGTTTCTCGCAACGAGCGGATTAGTTGCCGCGGGGTTGTCGGCCGCGGGGTTGGCCGACATTCTGGGAGGCCCATACGCTCGCGCGGCGGGCAAACCGCCTATACTAGTGGGCAACATTGAGCCTCTATCAGGTCCCTACGCTGACTCGGGGCTCAACGAACAGCAAGGAGCAACGCTCGCAAACGAAGAATGGAACGCAAAAGGGGGCGTCCTTGGGCGTGAGATAGTCATGATCTCCGAGGATGCTCCGAGCAACCCGGGCATCGGCACCCAAAAGGCGATCAAGCTTATCAAGCGCGACAAAGTGAATTTCGTCACGGGTACGCTTACGTCCAACGTGACTTTGGCAGTAGCCGAAGTGTGCCATAACGAAAAGGTGCTGTTCATGGCTTTTGGGAGTCACTCCGACGACACGACGATGTCAAAAGCCCTGCGGACCACGTTCCGCACCACTTCCTCTAACTGGATGCTCTCAACGTCTGTCGGCAGTTGGATAGGAAAGAACTGGAAGCCGAAAACCGCTTATCACATTACGGCGGACTACACCTGGGGCCACACGGGCAGGGAATCCATGAATCGTGCGCTTCAAAAGTTTGGTTGCAAGGAAATCGGTAATGACTTCACCCCACTAGGGACCAAGGACTTTTCGGCTAATCTGATCAAAGCCAGAGGCCTTAAGCCGGACATCTTGGTGCTCAACCTCTATGGAGCCGACCAGGTGAACTGCGTCAAGCAGTGCAAGGAGTTCGGCATTGGAACGGACATCCGTATATGCGGCCCATTGTCGGGCGTCCCGATGATGAAAGGCACGGGCGATGCCGCGAACGGTGTATGGGGCCTGACGTGGAACTGTAATGTGGATACTCCGGGCAGCAAGAAGTTTAATGAGGCCATTATAAAGAGGTTCTCGGATAGTCCTCAGTTCGTGGCGAGTTATCGTCATTATCTTGGATATATCACACATAGTCAGCTCTTTGATGCTATCCAGCGGGCCAATACCACGGACCTGATACCTGTTATCAAAGCATTGGAGGGACACAAGTTCGACGGTCTGAAATGGAATCCCAGCTATTGGCGAGATTTTGATCATCAGAATATACAGGACGTGCTTGTGTGCCAAGCACAGTATCCACCAAACTTCAAAACCTATGCAGACCTATTCAAGATTTTGGGCCATATCAAGGGGGACGAAGCCGCTCCTACATTTGAAGAGTGGAAGGCTGCGGGTGGCCGCGCGTTGGAGCCTTACGACGAACTAAAGAAGTAGTTCGCGTCGCTAGGTCATTTTGGGAAACTGAGACAGGACCTAAGGACACTATTCTTATTCAATGCACGACAGAAGCAACCCGGTGTATCTCCACACCAAGTGAGGAGCTGATTACCGGAATGCGCTGACAATCGTGTCATCATAATCTTTGTGCGTCAGCGTGCCAGGTTTTGTATCGGATTACCGACGGAACGGCGGTTCCCTAACCCCCGCCCCCTTGGCACCTAGAGGTAGACGAAATGATCTTCCATCTTACGTTGCCTACCATAATCAATCAGCTCGTGAACGGATTTGCCTTGGGCACGCTACTAGTCCTCATGGCAGTGGGGCTGACTATCATTATGGGTCTGATGCGGGTGATCAACTTTACTCACGGGGTTCTATATGCCCTGGGGGCTTACACTGTCGTTTCCTTGATCACCTACACTGGGTTCTGGCCATGTCTGATCCTCGCGCCTGTCCTGTTGGGCCTCTTAGGCATGGGCATGGAGTCCAGTCTTATACGACGCGTTTATGCCCGAGACCCGCTGCACACAATGCTTCTGACTTTCGGTCTGGCATTGATGATTGAAGACCTGATCCGCATGATCTGGGGCGACGCGGCATACCCGCTCAGCGCGCCATCTGTACTCGCCGGTGTCATCGACCTGAAGCTTGTGATTTTCTCCAAATACCGCGTCTTTGTCATCTTGTTCTGTGCAGGTTTACTCACAGCGGTATGGTATTTCCTGGAGCGAACCCCTTTGGGCAGAACTATTCTTGCCGGGACGTTCGACAGGGAAATGGTGGTCGCCCTAGGTATCCCCATTAATCTGTTGTTCACCGTTACATTCGGTGTAGGAGCAGGATTAGCCGCACTGGCCGGCGTTCTTAACGCTCCCATCCAAGGCGTCTTTCCCCCCATGGGCAGCGCGATCCTTATGCCCTGTTTCGTGGTTGTTATCATAGGCGGCATGGGAAGTTTCTGGGGTGCGGTGATCGGCGGCCTTCTTGTGGGAGTGGTGCAGAGTTTTACAGTCGAAATATTCTCTGCCATGTCTGAAGTTGTGGTGTTCATTCTTATGGCGATTGTGCTTCTGGTACGCCCCAGAGGTATTGCCGGAATCGAGGGGTTGTTGGAATGAGGCAAGCACCTGCTCCCCCAAGCGTCGCAATGGACTGCCTTAGGATGGGAATTCTCTTTCTGGTGGTGGCTCTTCTACCCTTTATGATCCCTTACGTGGGCGGGTACGTCGGCTTGTCCGTGGAGATGGTCATATTCGCCATCTTCGCTCTAGGCTTCGACCTGCTCCTTGGGTATACGGGGATCCTTTCTTTTGGCCAAGCAGCTTATTTCGGTCTGGCCGGTTACACTATGGGTCTGGTTTGTATTCATTTTAATGTGCCCCCTATTGTGGGGATGTGCGCGGGAGTCCTCGTGGGAAGCCTTGCTGCCGTGGTCATCGGGCTGCTCATTATACGCAAGACCGGGATTTACTTCGCCATGCTGACAATCGCTTTCGGTCAGATGTTCTTTTTCATAGCTTCCCGCTGGACGGACGTGACCGGAGGTGAAGACGGCTTGACCGGAATCCCTCGCAATTTGATTTCAATAGGCCCCTTTTCATGGAACGTGACAAACGATCTAAGCTTCTATTACTTTGTTTTTATCTTCTTTGTGTTAGCTACCCTTGTCAAATACTGGCTTGTGCAGTCCCACTTCGGGCTAGTGCTCAAGACTATTCGCGAGAATGAAACACGAGCTCAAATGGTCGGGTACAACGTGCGGCGTTACAAGTTGTACTCGTTTATCATTGCTGGCATTTTCGCCGCGGTGGCAGGTGTGTTGTACGCCATGTTTCTCCGCTATATGTTCCCCCAGACCCTTGACTGGATCCGCTCAGGAAACGTGGTGATCATGGGCCTAGTGGGTGGACTGGGCACTCTCTTCGGTCCGATAGTAGGTGCAGGCGTGGTCACCTACCTGATGAACTTTACTTCCTACTACACTAAGTACTGGCAGTTCGTTATGGGGGTGATATTCGTGGTGTTCATCCTGTTCTTTCCCAGAGGTATCTGGGGCTTCGTCGAGCGGCGGCGCTCAGGCACAAGTTAAAGGTTGCAGCCATGAATCTACTGGAGACAAAAGCCCTAACGAAGCACTTCGGTTCCCTTATGGCCGTCAACGGTGTGGACTTCTCCATTCACAAGGGTGAGCTGAAGTCGATAATCGGCCCCAACGGCGCGGGCAAGACAACTTTCTTCAACCTTCTCACCGGCATGTTTCCCCCCACTGACGGGCAGATCCTTTTCAAAGATCAGAACATCACCGGCTCAACACCTGCGCAGGTGGCCGGCCTGGGAATCGGCCGGTCCTTTCAGATCACCTCGATCTTTCCCGAGCTTTCGGTCTTTGACAACGTCTACATCCCGGCATTGCGCTACTATTCCAAGGAAGATGCACGCAAGAGATCCATGGAAATACTGGAGGATGTGGACCTGGCCGATGAGGCGGAAGATCTTGCCGGCAATTTGTCTCACGGCGACAAGCGTCATCTGGATATAGCGATAGCTCTTACATGTCGATCGGAGCTCCTTCTCCTTGACGAACCGACATCGGGTATGCCGTCGGAGGAATCGGCCCGCACTGCGCAGCTAATAGTCAAGCTTAAGAAAGAGCATGGATACACCATCGTTCTTATCGAGCACAAAATGGACATAGTCCTGGCCATCTCGGACACCATCACCGTCCTTAACTTCGGGTTCAAGCTCGCCGAAGGAACACCGGAAGAGATAAAAGGCAACGAAGAAGTCCAGAGGGCCTATTTAGGGGGTCTGGAAGCCGGCTTTCAAGAGGGCATGGCTGCCCGTCCTTCCCGTTCATTGGAAGGAAAAGAAATACTCCGGCTCCAAGATGTGAACTCATTCTATGGAGAGAGCCATATCCTCCACAATGTGGGCCTCAATGTACGAAATGGGGAGATAGTGACCCTCTTGGGACGAAACGGAGCCGGCAAGACCACGACATTGAGAACCATATTGGGCCTGACTCCACCCTCTTCGGGAAGTATAACGTTTAATGGAGAGAGAGTCTCAGGTCTTGCCCCACAGGCCGTTGTTAATAGAGGCATCTCGCTTGTCCCCGCCGAACGTCGCGTTTTCGCGAATCTTACCGTCCAGGAGAACCTGGAGCTTCCTTTCTTCACTAAGGGCATACCCACGAGTGAAAAACGCAGTCAGATAGAACAGGCTTACAAGTACTTCCCGACGTTGGAAAGGCGAAGATATAATAAGGGAAACAAACTCTCCGGAGGAGAACAGCAGATGCTTGCTATGGCGCGAGCCCTCATGGGCCGAGTAAGCCTGGTGCTGTTGGACGAGCCGTCCCAGGGTCTGGCCCCTATTATCGTGAAAAATGTCGCCGATATAATTCGTGAGATCAACAACAGAGGGGTAACCATTCTTCTGGTAGAGCAAAATGCCCTGCTGGCTCTGGAGCTGGCAGACCGCGTTTACGTGATCGACAAGGGTCTAATCGTCTATGAGGGGCAACCCCAAACCCTTTTGGCCGACCGAGAACTATCCCAGAGGCTGTTGGGCGTCTAAAACTTCCGTGTTCATAATGTGAAGTCGTTGCCAGCATTCCTTTGGGATTCAATATCAACAAGGAAGTTTTACAGCGAGGCCGCCGAAAAAACTAAGGCGCTGCCTGAGGTTTCCCGTGAAATGACGAAAGGTGGAAAGCGGCGAGCTTCAAACGAGGCAAGGCTCCACGGCCTCCCAGGAAAGTAACAGGACTCACAAATTGTTGTCACCCATTATCAACAGGGCCACATACTATGATTACATACAAGAAGTTGGCGTGGACTGAATGCTCTCCGATTGAGTTTGTCCGCAGGTGGGAGACGGCTGCTCAGGGACCGGCTGCGCGATTATACGATGAACATCCAGGGACCAAGAACCTTACGAGGCGGCATCTCACCCGGCTCTATGGTCTGTGGCAGAACCGGTCAAGACTTGGCATCTCGGACCGTAGGAACATTGCGCGCCTAGCTCCGGCGCTTCCTTCAATCAATAGCTTCAGGGGCTTAGGACGCCCGAAAGAAGCAGAGGTATTAGATGCTTACGAGATGCTGACTCGAACTGTGGGGCGAAGGTTCTCCCTGAAGCTCTTCGCCCTGCATGTGGCCCTTCCGCGGATCTTTCCCCCCTTTTCCGCTTCCCGACTGGCGGCCTACCACTTTCTGGCTTGCTCAAGGCCTGGCAATACTTCTCCTTTCACTGAGGCCCTCTTACCCACGTATTTCGAGTATCAACAATTCTTTTTTGACCTTGTAACCGCGGCAGTCGCTGACCCGTCGCGGGTCGACAAAACCCTGTTGGCTCTCGGACATTGTTTGGATGTGTACTATCCCAAAATTCGTATAAGACCGTCTGTATGAATCAAACCAGAAAAGCATCGAAGATGCCCTTAGAGGCAACATCCCCAATCTCTCCTAATTCGAGAATTCCCGTGATATTATTCCGTCCTAATTTCTCCGCCAAGGGCTTTGCATCTTGGTATCGGAGGCCTCGAGCGACGGATCAAGATGCATAAAAGTGCCAAGATGCGAGCGGGCCGCATGATTCGGGCTGATGTGGAAAGGAAAATCCATTGAAGGTTGCATTTGTAGGACTGGGCACCATGGGAGAGCCAATGGCCTCGAATATAATGAAGGCAGGCCACGATCTCGTTATCCATAACCGTAGTAGGAACAAGGAAGAGCAGCTATCCGCTCTCGGTGCCAAACGTGCAGCTTCGCCTCGGGACGCCGCGGCCAACGCGGACGTGATCATAACCTCTCTCAGTGACACCCCGGATGTGGAAGAAGTCGTTTTGGGAGACAATGGCATCGTCCATGGTGCCCGGCCAGGTGCTGTGGTGGTGGATATGTCCACTATCAGTCCGGAGGGTACTCGTAGGATTGCGAAGATTTTGGGCGCAAAGGGCATAAAGATGATCGACGCTCCTGTATCAGGAGGTTCCGAGGGGGCTAAACAGGGTACCCTGTCCATCATGGCAGGCGGTGAGTTCGAGGATGTGCAAAGAGTTATGCCCATACTTAAGTGCATGGGTACCAGGATCACACACGTGGGACCCATTGGTACCGGCCAACTTACCAAAGCTATCAATCAAATCGTTATCGCCGGGGTGTATCTCAGCGTTGCTGAAGGAATGGCCCTGGGGCTCAAGGCAGGGCTGGATATGGAAAAGGTGGTTGCGGCGATCAGTGAAGGCGCTGCTAGCTCCTGGGTGCTCACCAACCGCTCCAGAAATGTGATCAACAACAGCTATCCTCTCGGTTTTCGAGTCAGACTTCACCAGAAAGACCTGGGGATCGCCCTGGAGACAGCCCGAAAGCTTGGTGTGACCCTACCGGTGGCCGCCATGATGGACCAAATCGAGACAGGAATCGTTGCCAGAGGTTACGGTGACGAGGACGTCTCAGCCGTGGCTCGCAGCATAAGGGAACAGTCTGGTATCGACTGAAGCACGAACCTGATGCTCTTAGCTCAAAAAAACTCGTCGGCTCGATTGGCATCGCAGATTTTCGCCAACTGACTTTACAGGAATGGTCTCACTTGAAGATCTCGAATGTCTGTCTATCTCTCAGTTATCGTCTATCCATCGGAAGCGGTACGCTAATGTAACCTCGGCGCCTCCTTTGGCCGGACATTACGGCGCAGTGCCCGGGTGAGGACACGAGGACATTTCGGTTGACCGAGGACATGCGGTGAGGAACGTTCTAAAGCGGTAGAAAGGGCTTTTTCAGCAATGTGACGACGGTTTTGCCTGCGTCCGCTAGTGTGGTGGGACACCGACGGAGAGTTTTTCGGGGTCCGCGGAGCAATCCCTCCACTCCTCACGTGTGCCCCAAACGGTCAGAATGCTAAGACCGCCGCATAGTTCCGGCGAACATGGTGACATACCAGAACGGCTTTACCGGTGGCAGTTGTCTCTTCGGGAATGTGAGCGTATAATTGTGCTTGCTGCAGTCGGGCTTCTTGCCTGGGCTGTCGGTTGCGAGAAGAGGTTACATAGCCTTGGCTTCATCATTGGCGTGGATGCCACAGCCGCTCGCAGCAGCCCGTCGCCCCTGTAAAAGGCGCGGTCACCGCCGTCTAAACCCTGTGATTTGCCACGGGCACAAGCTAGTTGTACGAAGGGCACATGAGTTCCGATAAGAGTTTGAACACATCCCTTGAACGCAAATGATGGAAGAAATGACCAGGAGGCAGATTATGGCGTCGAAGGTCTTGTATATGGACGCGCGAGCGAAGCGCTTCATGGAGTCCACGGCGATAAAGGGGCGGCAGATTTTGGAGCATTCCGGCTGGATGGACAGACTGAAGCCGGGTGACATTGTGGCCGTAAAGACCCACATGGGCGAGGCCTACAACGTCGGCTATTTGCGACCGGTGATAATTCGCACTCTCGTGGACGCTCTGAGGGAGCGAGGTCTGCGCCCCTTCGTGACCGACACCACCACGATGCCGTACCATCCTTGGATAAGCCGGACCCTGGCCATAGACCATCTGGAAACTGCGGCTCAGAACGGCTTTTCCGAGTCCACGGTGGGTGCACCCATCATAATGGCGGACGGTTGGCTGGGCACCGACGACGTCGTGGTGGACTTGGAGGAGGCTGGCTGCTACCTGAACAAGCAGTTCGTGGCCAGGGCCATAGCCGATGCCGACGCTCTTCTGTCCGTGGCCCATTTCAAGGGACATCCAGCAGGGGGATTCGGCGGAGCCATCAAGAACATCGGTGTGGGCTGCGCGTCCAAGCGGGGCAAGATGAACCTCCACGGGGCTCTGGCCGGCGACAAGCCTTTGATTGACCCAGCAAAATGCCCGGGACGCAGCTGCGACTGGTGGGAGACCTGCCAGGACTGCTGCCCTGAGAGCGCCATCGAGGTAGGGCCTGAGGGACTGAAGGTGGACCAGGAGGCGTGCGTGTACTGCTTTGCCTGCGCCAACCTGTGCATAAACATGGCAGGAGTGGGAGCGGTACAGCGTTTCGACCATCTGCCGGCCTTGGGACGGCGCATCGCCGATTCAGCTCTGGCGGTGATGAAGACCAAGCCGGACGGCAAGGCCTACTTCCTGAACTACGCGGTGGACGTTACTCCAGTCTGCGACTGCTACGGCTGGACAGATACCCCCATCGTCAACGGTCTAGGGGTATTCGCCTCCTATGACCCGGTTGCCGTGGACAAGTGCTGCATAGACCTGATGAATCAGGCCCCAGGCCTCACCAACTCCGAGGCCGAGGACTGCGGCTGCCTGGCCGCGGGCAGCGCCAAGCTGGACATAATCAAGGGCAAGGATATCGAGCCCCAGGTTCACGGTGGGGTGGAGAACGGCCTGGGCAGTAAAGAGTATGAGCTGGTCAAGGTGGCACTGGACCGCAGCCGGGAAGCTATAAAAACCTACTACCCTCGAGTCGCCGCGACTAAGCTGAAGCCCATGTATATCCGTCAGCACCCCCTGAAGGGAGTGGATACCGCCTCTTTCGGACGGCCCACTGAAGGGGTAGACCACCCACGCTACCCTAAGAAATGACCTTTGTTTTGCATGGAAAAAGTAGCACAATATGAAGGTCAATCGAGGAAGCAGCAGCCTTCTTAGCTTCCTTGTAATATCAGGCTGTTCAGCGGCGGGAGCGCAAGGTAGCTCCGTATCTGTCCATTCATCGTTCCGGCATTCAGCAAAGGGCTTCGACGTCGTTTCTATGTCAATGGGCTAGTCTGCGGCCAACCTGGACGCCATCTCCTTGAAGTGTCTTCAAGGCTTGCCATTAGGTTCATTCAGAACAAAATGAACTTTCAGCATAATTCTTTTTCGACTCGTTCCACGGTTCCTCAAAAACTAGCAAATCAGAGGGGCATCTCCGCTTCCTGCGGAACCGCTAACCATGACTTCCAGGCCTTGTTTCTCGAACAAGCCACGGATGTCATCTGTCTTGAGCTCGCGTCTGATAAACACTACGCGATTTATGAAAGTGCTCCGAAGTTCTCGGCCCTCAAATGGCACAATCTCATATCTGCGCCCAACGCGGCTATAAAAGTATGGCCGACCCTGTTCGAAGACAAATCCCTTTGCCCTCACAACATCGGCCGGAAGATTTTCCGCCACATGCCGAAAATCTTCCAATTCGCCCTTAAACCACCGACAAGTCATCGAAACCAATCGGTCGGGAGGTTCCAATTGGGCCGCTTGATCTTCCAGCGCCTGGTCCACAATCTCTTCGAGTTCAGCTTCGGTAAGCAGAGGTTCAGATTCGTCAAAATCCGGGCGGGCCATTAGCTTGACTCTGCGGCTATCATCAAAAAAGCCGCCAAGATCCACGTTTGCATAGGAGGTTTCGACAAACCGCGCATGCGGATTGTGACTCAGGATAACTTCTCTTATCCTTTGGATGGTCTCCCGGTCAGACAGATCCACCCTGTTGATGATGAAAGCGTCTGTCGAAACAATCTGCTTCTCGACTGCTGTGAAGATTTCATATTGTTCTAAGAAATCTGCTGCATCGATAAGGCAGAACTTCTCCTTAAGAGCGAAAGAACCTTTGAAGGCCGGATTTTCCAGATCTCTGCCCAGATCGGTGGGATTCGCCACGCCAGTGGCCTCAATGATAAGGATTTCAGGCTTGATTACAAAAGCTATACGATAGAGGCCTTTGACGTAATCAGCTTTGACACATGCACAAAATATGGATCCCCTGCTGATTTCCATGAGTTCCAGCTCAGGATCTTCAATCAATGCGCCGTCCACTCCCTCATCACCAAACTCATTCATCAAAATCATGAGTTTTTTGTCTGTCGGAGCGTGCTTCAGCACGCGATTCAGGAAAGTAGTCTTGCCGCTGCCCAGGAATCCCGAAATCAAATACACTTGAATCGCAGCCCTGTTCATGGAGCTTCTCCGGACATGAATTTCAAGAACTCACCTTCCATTTGATTTGCGAGAAGGCGTTTTTCCCCAAGTATGCCACTCTGCCTTGTATCATCAGCGTCGCAGTTAACCTAGCACCATCAAACCGATGAAGACTTCCAAGTCGGAGATTTTGTCAAGAGGATCTTTTCTGGGCTCCCTCGAACGGACCCACCGGTTACCCCGTGTCCCAATGGAGGGGCTGTTATTGTGCACATCCCGAACCGGGCACTTGCATTTCGCAAAGGTCTCCATTTCGGCCGCAGCGAGTTCGGAGTGACTAGATCAAGAGTATGAGAGAATAACTATTGTAGGTTTCTTTAACGTCATGGACCAGCCGCGCAGGTTTGCCGATCTTATTCATCGTCTGAAATACGTCAATGGAGCAAGCTTCTATAGAAGGCCGTTTCTCGTTAGGGAATTTGCACGGATCCGGATATGAGCACTTCTTGCATAGTGCACAGGTCTCTGCCGGGAGTCCGAACGCCTTGTAGTATCCCAGAAGGAAAAGTTTTCTTTCCAAGGCGACCGTGGCCTTCCACTGCTTGATCTGTTCCCGCCGTTTGGCTGTGGAGTTCCGGTAAAAGTGCTCATTCTTGCTTTCTCCGGTGAGCAGCAGAGCAAGCTCGTATTCAGACAATAATTCCCGTACCGTTTGTAGGTTAGGTGCGGCGGGCGGGCAACACCAGCTCGTGTCGAAATTGGAGCAACCGTAACGACACTTTAGGCCAACCCATTGAGCGGTGACGATTTCAATAGTTCGGAGCGGTTGGATGTCGCGAAAGCCAAATTCCCTCGCGAGGCGTCTTATCTCTTCGAAGGACGCAGTGGGAATTATAGATGATAATTCGACCCCTTCAGGCACAGCATCCGACGTCGTAGCAGTCGCGTTCCCGCCCGTGAAAACCATACCGCACCCTTTTACCACCGACCTTTTTAAGTGAAGAAGATTACCGGGATTGTCAGATGTCATGGTCTCCTCCTACTCTTCAATAGCCACCGCAGGGAGACTCTTGGCTTGCAGCTCTCGAAAGCAGGCTGTTCTGGGTCCTATTGGTCCATTCGCAGTAATCTATCCTGTCGAGGACTTCCTGCGGTAAACTATTTACAGCCGCGACCATATAGACACGCGCTTGTCACTGTGCGAAATTACTGACGAGCACCACCACAAGGGTCCTTTTTCGCGGGCTTTCCAAATGCCGCTAACCAAGGTCATACAGGCTTATTTAGCGCTTAACCAAATCGTCCGGGCGGGCAAGCCTTGATTCGTTAACCAAGCGGCGGCGACAGCCGGTTGTGCGGCCTTCATTCCCTACTAAAATGATCGCACTTCCACGTGGGGCTGTCAAGCCCACAGCGGAGCGATCGCCGGGTGCAAAGGAGTTCTCAGGGATCAAGGATACTTCGGTTCCGTCTTCATCCTCCTATTTTTGATGCAGCACTTCGTCCGGAACGATCCCTTCGAGATGGGGGAATTCGTCCTTCATGTGTGGGAGCTGCATCGCCTGCATAAACTGGTCCTGGAAATCGCTCTCCACGGTCAGTTCGATGTACTCTACGTTTCGGGAGACCCAGTTAGCCTCTTCCCTCTTTGCCCGGTTCAACAGGGCCGCCCTAGCCCCGTCGCCCGCTGCATTGCCTACCGCCAGGACGTTTTCGAGGTCGCAGTCGGGAAACAAGCCCATGATCAATGCCTTGGTCTTGTCCACATGGGTACCGAAAGCCCCGGCAATCTTGATCACGTCCACCTTGTCCAGCCCCATGCGGCGCATCATGAGCTTGCACCCGGTATATAGTGCGCCTTTGCCCAATTGGATTTGTCGAACGTCCTTCTGGCTTATGACCACGTCCTTGCCGATCGACGTTTCATTTGCCCAGGCAATGACGAACTCAGGTTGTTTCGTGTCAGGATTGACTCTGTAGCGATTGGATTTCTGGTTCTTGCTGAACCTACCGCTCTTGGTAACAACGCCGGAGGTGTACAGCTCGGCCAAGACATCCAGGATACCCGATCCGCAGATACCCTTTGTTTTCATCTCTTCGGGTTTGGAGTAATTCTTCCACGCATCCCTGCCTATCACCTTGTAGTTCACCTCATGCGTTTCCGGATCTATGGTGATGCGCTCGATCGCGCCGGGAGCAGCTCGCATGCCAAAGGACAACTGAGCTCCCTCAAGCGCGGGTCCTGTGGCGCACGAACACGAGATCAACTTCTTCTTGTTGCCCAACACCAATTCCCCGTTTGTGCCTATATCAATGAGGAGCTGCATTTGCTCGTTTTTGTAGGGCTCTTCCGCGATGAGCACGCCCACGTTGTCCGCTCCCACAAAACCAGCCTCATTGGGCAAGACGTGCACATAGGCCGACTCGTTGATCTTGATCCCCATGTCCCGTGCTCGGATGTCAAGGTTCCTGTGAGCGACTGGTGGGAAGGGAGCAAGACCTACGAATTCCGGGTCGAGCTTCAGCAGGATGTGGTGCATCGCTGTATTGCCTACGATGGTCATATCTATGATATCATTGGGGTTCAATCGCAGATATTTCTTGTCGTCCTTTCCCGCCTCTTCCTCGGCCGTCTCTTCCCCGGACTCATCCGGCTCACCAGTCTGGACGGTTTCCGCCGCTTCATCATCCTTTTTACCTTTCTTCTTCTTCGGAGGATGGGTGCTTTCGCAAGCTTGGACCACGAGGCTGTTCAAGCCCTCAATCATGTCATTGCTCATCATTTCAAGGCCGTTAGGATTCATCATGTGGTAGGTAATCCGTGCCATGACGTCTTCCCCGTACTTGCACTGGGGGTTCATCATGGATACTGTCGTGAGCACTTCCATGGTGCGCATATTGCAGAAGTACGCGGCCACCGTGGTGGTCCCCACGTCTACGGCCAAGCCGTAATAATCTTCCACCTTTCCAGGCAGGACCCTGATGACCTCCTTGTCCATCCAAACGGCAAGCGTTACCTGCCATTTTCCTTCGCGCAAGCGTCTCGGGAGCTTCCTGAGTGTAGGCCAGTCTATGCTTAGGTTCTTAAGTCCGTACAGGCGCTCGAGTTCAGCGCTGATTCGTTCATAGTCCCCCGTCGGCTCCTCGAAGGTCGGTGGGGTCACCTCGACGTGGTACATCTTTACCGCCGGGTTCCAGTCAATATGAATGTCTCTCGCAGCCTTGCTGACAACCTGCTTGCCGGCCCTGGCTTCCTCGGGCACAAAGACCAGGACATCTCCCTGAACTTTCGCCACGCAGGCAAGTCTGAAGCCCTGTTCCTTCTGATCAGGAGCAAAGAATTTATCTTCTTCCTCCTGCCATTCGCTCGCATGGCTTTTACTTGAGGAGATGCCGAATTTTTCGAAGAACCCCTCTTCGATGCGCACCTTGCACTTGCCGCAGACTTTCTTTTCTCCGCACAGAGCCTCAATGTCCACTCCGAGCTGTCGAGAAGCCTCAATGATATTGGTACCTTCTTCAACCAATCCTCGGCGAGCAGAGGGTTGGAAGATGACCATGTGCTTCTTGTTCTCCATACCGCGATTCCCCTTTTCATCAGCTTCCACGGAAGCGATGACTTGATTACCCCGAAATCGTTTGATAACGGAGGGTTATTTGCTGCCATGCTTTGAAACGCTATGCCCTTCAGGGGTGAAGCAGACGCACGTATTTTGCCGCCTCACGCGCAGCCACGGCTCTCCGTCAGCCACTGCCGTCAGGATCTGCCGCAGCAGTGTTGCTAGGACCTCTTCAACGAACTTGTCAGGTGCCCAGGGGCTCTGAAACGACTTGTAGCCAGGCCGGCATTTCAGCCGGCTGAAAGGCCGCCTTCCTTGAGCTTACGGAGCTGGCCGATCATCTTGATAGCTTCCTGCACTGCGTTTCCCGCACTCTCGGCATAACCGTCCGCTCCGAACAGGTTGGCCACGTCCCTAGTCACCGGCGCCCCTCCCAGCATGATGGCTACATTCGGGTTCTTCTCTTTGATCATGGCAATGACTTTTTTCATGCCCATCATCGTCGTAGTCATCATCGCGGAGAGCGCAACGATTTCTGCATCTGTTCGAAGCTGTTCTTCGGCGAATTTCTCTAACGGCACATCCCGGCCGAGATCATGGACAGTGAAGCCGCCGACATCGAACATCATTTTGATCAGGTTCTTTCCGATGTCATGTACATCACCTTGCACGGTCCCTATAACTACCTGCCCTTTCACGTCCGTAACCGACCCCATTTTCATATGGGGCTTGAGGATATCCAGTCCCGCGTAAAGGGCGTCCGCGCACATCAGGATTTCCGGCACGAAGTACTCCTGCCGATCATAGAGGTCTCCCACTATCTCCATACCTGCGGCTAAACCGTTCATGATGGCATCGTACGCGTCAAGACCTTCGTCAACCGCGATGTTGGACCACTCCTTGACACGATCTTCCTCATACTCCACCACTCCATCGGAGAGGTTCTTGAGGATCTCCGCACGTCTTTCTTCAGATGGCATTCCGTTTCCCTCCGCCCGATTTGATATGGACAGTCTATAATCTCCCTACTGCAGGTGTAGGCTGTCTTCCGAATTTCTTCACAGTCCGAACCCATGCCTCCACGTTTTCCGGTTTGACCTCGGGCCAAATGTCACAACCAGGCCAAACTGCATCGACCCCAGCATAAATACAGTTCTTTATGACTCCTTCGACTTCAGAAGCATCTTTCTGGCAAAGAGTGCCGTAAGGATCGAAGTTGCCTAACAGGAGAACGTCGTTTCCGATTTTTCTTCTCGTTTCGGCCAGGTTGTTCTTCTGATCGAAGCTCAATGCATCTGCTCCGCAATCGTTCATCATCTCCACGATCAAATCAGTCCCGCCACAAATATGGAGAATTTTCGGGGATTCCAGCGATGCAAAGATTTTCTGCAAATAAGGCTGGATGAGTTGTTTCCACATGCGTGGGGAGAGCAAGTCCGTTCCTGAACCCATTTCACGGATTGTCATGTAGTCCGCGCCCAATGCCTGGTACCGCTTGGCAACGTCGATTACGACGTCGGTCATCTTTGCCATGAATGCCTCTACCCCTTCCTTGTCCTTCTTGATCCCTTTGAGCAAGAGATCAAGCTCGATGACCTGGCCGCCCATCGTGAAAGGTCCCAGGACCCATGCGCCAACAGCGTACTTTCCCTCAGAAATCAGTTTTTTGAGTGCTGCTTCCACTGTTGGCATTCGAGCCTTGGTCGCATAATCCGAGCTAATGTCCACGGCGGCCAGGTCCTCCCATTTGCTCGGAACAGTGGGGTATAGGACGCCATCTGCCTCTGCATAAAGACTGCAACCGCGGCCCATGGCCTCCGGAACAGTGCACATGTCGTAGGGAACAACTACCGAGTCAAAGCCATAAAGGTCCGAACTGATCGTCGCCGAACGAGCCAAGTAATCCTCGGAACCGTGCACTTCCGCGAAGCGTATCCCCATCTTGTTGATGGCTTGAATAGTGACCATTCCCATTCCGCTGAAGATGGGCATGGTATCCACAGGTTCGCGCTTTAGGAACTTCTTTACTCGTTCTTTTGAGGTCATTGTTGCCATTTACGTGTACCTCTCTTTGTTCGATTCATGGGCAGTTCGAGTCGCCAGCACATTAACGGCATTGCGAACTCACGCGTCAGCGTCTCTACATCCCTTTAAGTTGGTCAACAAACTCGGGAAACAGCTTTCTCAGAGGATGAGTTTCCTGTTCCGGGAGCTTCTTCGTTTCTGCGAACATCAGAGTAGCTGTGAAGGCATCGGCCATGGCCACCGCCGGAAAGACACGATCTGAGCCTGCCATGGGGCCTGAGAATATCATGTCGTGATAAAGAGTCGAGGCCAGTGCTTCGAGGGCGGCATCCACGCCGGACCACCCCTTCTGACCCCACATCTCACGTGCTGCTTTCCACATGTAGGATCCGTTGGAAGGTGCACTAGCACACGGGAAACCCCACTTCTCTTTGATCAGTTTGTTGGCCAGAGAACACATGGCCGTGGCTGGCCCATTCATCACAGAGGTGTCCACGAAGATGCTCTCAAACTTCGCACCGACCTTTTCTATAGCGTCGAGGAGCTTTTGGGTGCCTGCGACCCTGCCCGACGGCATCTGATCTGCGGGATCGAAGGCCACCAAGAGAACGTGCTTGACGCCGATACTGTAAATCTCCTTAATTTCCGTCTCTAAGTCCTTTTCCCAAACGGTGATGCTGTTGTAAAACATCCGGTCCAGGAGGCCCTTATTCGCGCAATATTGTGCGGCCTCCAATTTTGGCTTCATCACCCAGGCATCAACACAAAAGGGCATACAGGTAGTCTCGGCATAGAAATCTATATAGGTCTTGAACTCTTCCGCTTTTGTTGCCACGATGTCGGTCATGTAAGGAATGCCCGTGTCGGCGCAAAGCTTGTCACACATTTTCACCAGTTCTGTTGCCCGCTCCCTATTAAAGCCTTCCTTGCGTTTGCCTTCAAAGACCTTGTCACCTTTCTGGAAGATCGAGGGGACAATAACGGTGGCGTATTCACCCGGCTGTCCGCCGAATTTCACCCCTCCGATCTCACACACCTTCTGCTCGGTCCGAACTGTAAACATAACGCTCCTCCTCGATGACCGGCGGCTCGCATTTAGTGGGGCCTCGGTCGTGGCTAAACGACTCACACCATGTTCACGGCCTAAGGCGTTGTCTGAAGCCGCTGAAACCCCTTTTTCTTTGAGCATACGCGCCGGCCTCAGCCCTCGCGAGATTGGCCTCGATGTTGTCAAGGTCAAAGCCCTTATCTCGCAGCATTCTGATCTTAATGGCA
>Ga0335071_10001272_pt1 | contig 27127 bp, 18 predicted proteins | sample Lox_Sample_15_FD_206724 | JGI IMG/M metagenome (GOLD analysis project Ga0335071, IMG submission 206724) | Soil microbial communities from Loxahatchee National Wildlife Refuge, Florida, United States - Lox_Sample_1.5 | ecosystem: Environmental > Terrestrial > Soil > Wetlands | place: USA...
TGCGTGTTTACGCCAGAAGGATACGGGTGCGCAATCTTCGAGAACTCCGCATAGACATTTGGAATCACCGGCGAGATATTCGATCCGCCGTTGTGGCACGTCATGCAGTTTTGCGTCGCAGAATCCAGATTGGCAATCGGAGGCTGCGGACCCCGTAGAAGCCGCGGGCCCGCGACGGAGTTGTGCGGCATGTGGCACGAGAGGCAGGCATTCTGCGCCACTGTCGAATAGCTTCCCAGCAGTGGCGCATTCGCGATCGCATTTCCCGTGGTCGCGTGGATGCTTCCCGACCATTGCGCCAGCGGATTGCTCTGGCTGTTCACCGTCCGGGGATTCACTTCGTGGCAGGCCAGGCACATTTGCCCGTTCGAACTGTCACGCACCAGGAAGTTCTTCGATATCGTGTCAACCATCTGCGCGTGCGGAGTGTGGCAACTCGTGCACTCGACGTCGTTGTTGATCAGTTTCACCGCCCCTGTGGGATCGGCCGTAGTATGGCTGGTGGTGAGCGACTGCACCAGGTCCGAAGCGTCCACCATGGGCGTCTTCAAGCTGAACGGATGCGATCCCTGCAGATCGTTGCCGAACTTATCCAGCGGATACATGTTGCCGCTCATCTGGATTTGCCCGAAAGGCTGCGTCTGCCCCACGGCTACGGTGCCATCATGGCAACTCAGGCACAGGCTGCTGTCGCCTCCGAGCATCGGCTGCAGACTGGTGTTATGCAGGGTCGTACTGCCGTAGGTCTTATAGGTCTGAGTCGAGAGCGTCTGGCTCCACAGCGCTCCGTTGGGATTGGCCACTCCAGAGTGCGGAACGTGGCAGTACAGGCAGGGATCCAGCGCGCCCCTCACCGGAGATGTCCCGCTCAGCGAGAGATTATGCGAGCCCAGCACGTCGCCGGAGACCTGCGCGCGGCACAAAAGACCGAGCATCAAGAACACTTGCATCAGGAGAGTCCGCTTCATTGCGGCCCTCCCTGCGCCCGCTTCGGCAATCCAAAATAGCGAAACACCTGCACGCGCCTGTTATAGGAGTCCACAACGAAGATGCGGTCGTCGCGATCGATAAACAGCCCCGCAGGCAACTGGAACTCTCCCAGTCCCGTGCCTCGCGTGCCGAAGTAGTAGAGGAGCCTTCCTTCCCGGTCGAAGATCTGCACCACTCCCCAAAGCCCATCGACCACATAAAGGTGACCCTCGGAGTCCACGGCGATGCCTTTAGGCCGGAACATGCTGCCGCTCGTGTCTCCGAGCCGTCCCACGGCGGTTTGAAACTGGCCGCCGCGCGTTAAGAACTGCACCCGGAAGTTCATCGCATCCACGACATACAGATCCTGATCGCGGACCAGCACCTCCGTTGGCAAATTGAATTCCGCGTCGCCATTCCCCCTACGCCCGATGGTCTGCAGAACCGAGCCGCTCATATCGAGCACGAACACTTTGTCGCGCAGAGTGTCGGTAATGTAGATGCGCTGGGCCGCCGAGTCGACTGCGATTCCCGTCGGCCGCTTGAAGAATCCCTCTCCACCTTTCAGGCTGCCGATCGTGCGCTTGAACTTTCCGCCCGGCTCGAAAACAAAGATCTTCCCCGCCTCCGAGTCCGTGACATAGATGTAGTCCTGCGCATCGACCGCCACGCACTGCGGCGAGCGCATTGACTCCCTGCCCTTGTCGCGCCGCTCCAGAAATTTGTACTTGTGATTTTCAAAATCGAAGATGTGAATGCCATTCGCCCCGGGATCGGTGACAATGGCCCTTCCGCGCGAATCTACGGCAATGCTGTACGGCCGCATCAGATGCGGATGGTCGGGCTCTCCGATGACCACATCCACCAGCTTGGTGAAGAATCCGCGTTTGCCCTCAACTTCTTTTTCCGAGCTGAAAGTGCGCTCGTAATGCAGCTTGCGTCCGCCTTCCAGCAGCAGGTCCGGAGGCGCCGGCTCGACTTCTTTTTCCTTCTTCGATTTCGAAGCCCAAAGCGGAAGTGCGAGCAGAAGACCGATACACGCCAGCCTGAGAATCCAACGAACGAATTTGCCTCCCTCGAATCTCAGAAGAAGTTGAACCATCTCGAAAACTCGATGTAATACGTGCTCACGCTGATCGGCTCGGTGCCTTCGGCACCTACGCCCTGCCGCAGGTGTGTATACCCGCCGTTCAAAAATACCTTTCTCAGCCGGTACTGCATCACTACATTGATGAGTTCATTGTCGGTCGCGAGTCTAATCGTGGGATCGATGGTGTGACCGTTCGACTTCGAAAACCCGCCACTAAAGGTAAGACGCTTGATCGGGGTTGCGCCAGCGTTTATACCCCACCCTTTTGAGTCATAAGACGTGATTGCATTCGTTCCAAATATTTGGGGCGGCAGGTTCGTCGGCACCGGGACCAGCCCGTTCGCGGTTAACACCGATTCTCCATTCGATTGGTTATAAAAGGTATTCAGGCTATAGCCGCGATGCATAAACGTCACCCATGCTCTTTCGGCGCTGCTCGTGGTTCCCGAGTTCGCGGTAATCCCGCTGTGCGCGCCGCTGTATCCAAGCATGAAGAATGTGCGATCTGCCAAGCGCCGCCTCAAACTGGCAAGATAAGTGTACGAGGAAGTCGTGTACACTGACTCCACGGTCCGTACGTTCTGTGAATAGCTGAGATTACCATTGGCCTCCCATCCTGAGAACTTTCTGGTGTAACTCAGCGTCCCTACGAAACCCACGCCTGTGTTGCTCTGTTGTTGAGCCGTATCGACCACCGAGGCAGAAAAGGACAATCCTTTCAGAATGCTGTGACTGAAGTTGAAATTCGCTGTGCCGTAAAACTGTGTGGCTTCATAGGTCTGTCCCAGAAATGTCTGGCGCAGGTGGTTGACATCGCCATGCACATTAAGATACTTGCAGACCTGATAAAACACGTCGGTGCCCACAAGCTCGGAACGGAAAGTTCCGAGGGTTTTCAGGTTTAGCACGGCGCTGCTGTCCAGAAGCGGGCCGGGAATATTACCCAGAAGGCTGGAGTTGTAATTGCCGTTGAACGAAACCCCCAGTTTATCGATGGGATGGAAAGACGCATTGGCGTTGACGGTGGTCGAGGCTCCGGAATTGCTCGAACTGTAAGAATCCTGGTAAGCGTAATCGTAGTTCAGATGGTTCCAGCTCAGTCCGAATGAGCCGGCCCAGGGTAGCGGGTGCTGCAGCGTAGCCCCGAAGTCGTTGCTGGAGTTATTCGTGTGTACAGGCCGCAATCCTTCGATTGCCTCTGTGAAGTCGGAGTCGGTCGTGCGGTGGATATACTGCCCCGTCGTACGGTATCCCCGCCACTTGTACGTGGAGAGCAGGTTGAGGGTGTGATTCGTGACATCGTTGTTGCCGTCGACTCCCAGGATGGAATTGACATCGTGGTTCACCGCAAAGTTCGCGGTAAGAGTTGGCGCACCCGGAACCAACTCGCTCCAACCGACCGCCCATCCCTGGGTATTCGTATGCTGTGCCAGCCCAATGTCAGATCCTGGCACGCCAAACTGCGACGTGCTATTCATAACCCGGTTATACGACACCGTACCCGGAAACCGGCTCCCGGAAAAAAGATTTACATTGGACGTCACTCCACTCGCGTTTGTCAGATTGCCGAAAACGGAACTCCCGGCCGTGCGGGTGTAGAACGGATCCAGATTGAAGTTCAGAAAATTCGGATTGTAATAGCTCCCGGTTAGATTGGCATTGCCGTCGATGCCGTTGGAGTGGCTGGAGTTCCCCTGGTTCAGCTCGCCGTTGTACCCATATCCGATATTTCCACTCAAGTTCATGCGCACGTTATCGCCAACCTGCATCTGGGCAACACAGGTCGAGGCGAGCAGTATCAGCCCGGCAAGCCAGCCGTGCGCGATCTTGATTGTACGCAGCCCCATTCCACACCTGATTTCCGGCCAGAGAACAGAAACCACAGAAGGAGCACCGGCCCCTTCACAGTACTTCGATCTTGGCTGTCTTTCGCAGCCTCTTGTCCAAGTCGGCGCGCAGTTGATCCGTCTTGCTCTTCTGCATGTCGCTCATCAGCTTCGTCTTCACTTCGGCAAAAGGCGTCACGCCCGCCGGGATGTGGGCATTCAGCCGGAATAGCGTGAACGCCGGCCCTAACTGAATCAGATCGCTCACCTGCCCGGGCTTCATCGCGAGTGCCGCGCTGACCACCGGGGGCGGCAGCTTGTCCCGCTCCACTGCCTTGCGGTCGCCCATGTTCACGTGCCAGTCATCCTCTGAGATCTTTTCGGCCAGTAGGCCAAATTCCTGATATGTCTTCGTCGCCTTCGCCTGCTTGGCGGCGCTCTCCGCTTTCTTGCGCGCTTCCGCCTGCATGTCGGGCGTGGGATTTTGCGGCGGAATAATCGAGATCGTCTGAATACTGAACATCTCCGCATGCTGGAAATTCTTGGGATTCGCCTTGTAGTAAGCCAGGGCCGCCGCCTCGCCCACCTTCGCCTTGTTCGTCACTTCCGTTTTGAGCATGTCCTCAATCAGCAGCGAGCGGCGAATCTTTTCCCGCATCAGCTGCTTCGAGCCGTGAACTTCGTTCTGTAACACCTGGTTCAATTCCTGCTCGCTGGCAAACTGCTTGCGGAACTCCATCTCGGCGCGTTGCAGCCGCTCCGGAGAAACTATCCGCTTCTCCCGCAACGCTTCCTGGTACAACAACTCCTCGAAGATGATCATCTCGAGTGCGCCCTTACGCATCTCCGGTTCCATGTCTTTCGGGAGACCGTTGTGAATCTTGGCGTAGGGAAACATCGCTTCGATCTCGCGCATCAGGTCCCGGTCGGTTAGCACCGCGCCATTGACTCTCGCCACCGGAGTTCCCGAAGAAGCGGGAGCGGGGCTTGGAGAGTTCACCGCAGGAGCTGCCGCGGCTTTCGGTGCGGCCAGTGTTGGAGCGTGCGACGCCACCACCTGTGCGCTGCATGCCAGGGCAGTTCCCACTATTACTACCCCGAACAGCTTCCCCATTCCCACGTGGCACTTCATTGCTTGCCCTCCCCTTACCTCTCGAAAAGCGGGGGAGAGAAACTGCCTCTCCCCCAGATCCAACAAATTAGAACTGCGTCGTTACGGTGTTGATCCCGAAGGACTCGTTGGCCTCGCCAAAGTGGCATTGGCGGCAGAACTGAGTCGTGGATGCCGCCGTCGCTGGGTTGCCGTTGCCAGCGCCCGGGTTATACGGCGAGTTGATGAAGAAGTACGTCGGGTAGGTTCCGCCCGCCACGATGGCAGAAGCAGCCTGCTTGCCGGCCGGAGCTACGTACACGTACATCGCATGCTGGTTGTGGCAACTGGTGCAGGTCAGGTACGCGGTGGAACCATCGACCGCGCCGCTGGGTAGCGATACGCCCCAACCCCACGGGCTGCCAGCCAATGCCGGATAGCCGTAGTTCGCGGCAAACTGCACGTACTGCGCCGTATTCGGGGCGATTGAGGTGATCTTCCCTCCCGAGACAGTAATGGTCAGCGGGCTGGTCGTTGTGTTGTTGGTCCAGGCTCCGGCAGCAGCCAGAGTTGCCTGCACGCCCACCGGGTGATCGTTGCCGTACCCGGAGGTATTGCCGTTGCCGCTGTCGTTGCCGAGCAGCGTCGGAATCGGACGAGTTCCGTACACAGCCGATGGCAACAGACCCATTCTCTGCTCCCAAGACTGACCGTTCATCATCTGGCCTTTCGCCACAACGCCGTCATGGCACGCCAGGCACATGGTGATTTGGCGGAGTTCGTCGGTCTGAGTGGTGTAGGCTGTCGTTTCGCCCGGCAGGACTTCAACGTATCCCTTGCCGCGGTTGCCATCTGCACCGGTCGTGATGGTGTAGTTCAACAGAGGAGTAACGTCCTGACCGAACAGGGCGTTGCTGCCGCTGAGAGGATCATTGAATGCGGCTCCATTGGTAGCAGCGTTGCCGCCGCCGCCCGCTGCGCCGCTGTGCGGGGCATGGCAGCCTGCGCAACCGCGGCCGCCGTTCTGGTGGGCACCGAGAATGTCGTATCCCGTCAAACCCGAGCCCTGCGTGTAGGTCTGTGCCGCTGCGATTCCGGCAGCCAGCATAACCACGAATAACAGAATGAATAGCTTTTTCATGGGGTCTAACAACCTCCTGTTTTGTAACAGCTGTTACGGCAACCTCTACTGCTAGACCGCTTATTGCCTTGTTGCCCGGAGCCGGTCTTGCGACCAGCCCCGGCTTTTGGCCATTCCGGAATGACCAAACTCTATTGCGGCTTCTGTGCCGCAGAATTCGCCGGGGCCGCAGGCGCGGTATTCTGTGCCGCTCCTGTCTTGCTGTCTGCCCCTGGATTCTTCTTCTCCAACTCCGCCTGGCGCTGCTTGATCTGCGCCCGTGCCTCGTCATCGGTGAAGTATCGGAACATCTGCACCCGCCCCGGATACTGCTCGGAGGTGAAAATCCGGTTGTTCTTGTCGATGTAGAGGCCAGCCAGCGCGCGGAACTGTCCCGGAAACAATCCGTGCCCGCCCATCCACATCAGGAACTGCCCTTCGGCCGTGTAGCACTGCAAAATGTCCTGAACCGCGTCCGCCACCCACACGTGACCGTCCGCGTCAATCGCAATCCCCTTCGGCCGCGAAAAGTATCCTGGCCGGTCTCCCTGCTTTCCCCACGCGCGGATGAAATTGCCGTCCGCATCGAACACCTCGACACGGTTGTTGAACATGTCCGTCACGTAGAGATTTGCGTCCGCATCGACTGCCACGTTCGTCGGAGCCGCGAACTGTCCGGGTTCCGTCAGGCTGTGCTTCTTCCCCGCGGTGCCCATCTTGCGAATCAGGTTCAGTTTGTCGGCGTCGTACACCAGCACCTGATCGAGCCCCGCGTCGGCCACATAGAGAAACCGGTTCTCGTTATCGATCGCCATTCCGCCCGGATCGATCAGGCCGCCTTCGCTGATCGAAGCTTCAACCTTGCGATTCTTGTCGAAAACCAGAATGTGGTGGAATTTTGTGTCGGACACGAACAGCCGGTCCGAGTCGTCGATCGCCAGCCCGATGATGTCGCCGAAGTGCGCGTTCACTCCGTTCTTGATCATCTGCAGGTCTTTGGTTTCCGTGTTGAAGACGAAGATCGCTCCGACTTTTCCGTCGGCGATGTAGAGGTTGCCTTTGGAATCAATCGCAATACCGTAGGGCGTCCACAGCGCGAACAGCGGCTTGTCATCCGCATGTTGCGATTGGGTTTCCGCGCCCGCCATGCGGTCCATCCATGAACTCTTCTTCTTTCCGGCCTGCGGCACGTACTTGTCGCAGCAGAAGTAGTTCAGATATTTCACCCGCGTCGGCGCCGGCGGATTCGGCCAGATCAGCTTCGAGTAATCGATTCTCTCCAGTACGTTCGGAGGCGGCGGGGCGGGCTGTTCTTTCTTTTTCTTGTCAGCGTAAACGGGCGAGATCGCCGCGGTCACGCTGAACAGCAGCGCCATCAGAACCGCCGTAAACCGGATTTTGGTCGAAGGCGTTTTCATTTCGTTGTCTTCCCGCCCTGTGGCTGCGCCGCTTGGGGCTGCGCATTCGGCGGCTGTGCGCCCTGCGGCTGCGTGCCCTGCGGCTGCTGATTCTGGGGTCCCTTCGCGCCTTGCGTCATGTCTCCGTGGCAGCTCATGCAGAACGCCATATTGTTCTGCTGATCCTTCACCAGCATCCCGGGATTCGCTCCTGAATGTGGCTGATGGCACGTCAAGCAATTGATCTGCTTGATCACGTGAGTCATGTTGTTCGGGTCGACAATGTCGATGACCGGATGCCGGTCCGTCGGGTGTCCGTGGCCGTACTGCAAGGGCAGCAGCGTCACTTTTCTGAAGTAGTCTTCCGGCAGCTTCACCTTGCCGTCGAAGATGGTGACCAGATGCTCGCTTTCCACTTTTTGCGGATTCGAATCCGGCCCGTGGCATTCGAGGCAGAGCTTGTTCGGAGCCGCTGCGCGCAGCAGATGATCATTGGTTCCGCCGTGCGGCTCGTGGCAAGTCGCGCAGCCTTGCACAAACGCCGGCTGATGCAGAACTGCTTTCTTCATCTGCTCGGCCTGATCGCTGTGGCACGCCAGGCAAGCTTTGACTGGATTTGGTTGCAGGAAGCCCGGCGACTTCCCGGCGTGCGGGTTGTGGCACGCGACGCACTCACCCTGGGCTCCCGGATGCTGGACCTTGGCGGCTTCAATTTGCTTGGCCTGTTCGTCGTGGCAGCCGACGCATAGAGCACGCGAGTCGTTGTTGGTCAGAACAACTTTCCCGTCCTTCGCGGGCTGATGGCAGCTGTCGCACATCTTGCTTTCGAACGGAACATGCAGGAAGGTCTGCATCAGCTTCGGCTTGGCTGATTCGTGCGGATTGTGGCACTGCAGGCAGTTCGCCGTGGCGAACGGCTGATTCTGATGCGCCTTCTGCAGGCTCTCGTCTTTCGTGTCGTGGCACTCGACGCAGAGGGCGGGAACATCTTTCTTCAGGTGCGCGGCGAACTCTATCTTGTCGCGGTCGCCATTCTTGTGCGTCAGGTGGCAGGTGTCGCAGCCCATGTCGAGCGCCGCGTGCCGGCTGCCGTCCTTGGGCACCTTCACGCCGATGTTGTGGCAGCGGAGGCACAGATTCTCCTGCGCAGTTGCTCCCGACGTCGACTTCAGCAGTTGATTGGGATTATCCGAGGTGTGCGGATCGTGGCACTTCACGCAATCGCGAACGGCCGGGGGATGCATCGTCTGTCCCGGCTGCACCTTCTTCTCATCGTGGCAGCTGAGGCAGAGCGCCTGCGTCGTCGTCGTGATCAGCTTGATGCGGGTGACGTCCCGGTTGACACGGACTTCATGGCAGCTCAGGCAGCCCGTCGCGATCGCCGAGTGGACTGCCTTTCCTTTGCTTTTGTCCTCGTGGCACTCAAGGCACTTGGCCGCATCCACATTCTTTTCCAGCGGAACGGGGTGGGTCTTTGCCCATGAGGGGGAAGCCGAGGACGCCACGAGTACCAGCAGGCAGACAAGCCGCAATGAATGGGGGAAGGCTGTTGCGTGCGTCTTGTTCGTCCGACCTGGTAGCTCTGGGACCATGCCACCCTGTCTTTTGCACGACCGTGTCCGTAATTGGGAGGCATAGGTGGAAAAAGATTAGAAATTGTAAGTATCTACAACACAATGAGTTTCGGGCCAAAGTGCGATTGTTGAATTTCTCCTCAACCGAAAGATCTCTAATGGAAATGGGCCTTCTCCCACAGTGGGACTGGTGAAATCGCGCACGCCCTAATTCTCGGTTTGTGATTGAAATCACAAGGTTTGTACGGTGGGTGAAATTCCAAACTGGTACAGGACAGGATGAGTGTTATGCCTCACGAACATGCCCGTGACATGTGCGCAGAAGTGAAGCAACGCCTTATGCTTCAGCAATTTACAGAAAAATCAAATATTGGCTGGGTACGTGCATTGCTCTCGAACGAAGGAAGACGAACGTTATGGCCCTGTCACTTCATTCCGCAGCGCGTACGGTTTGGAAAACCTTCGGTTCGATCAAGACCGGAGTCGTACTGATCATTCTGGTCGTCATCTTCTCCGCCGCGGGCACCGTGATTCTGCAGCGGCCCATGACCGATCCCGACGACATGGCGCGCGCGTACTCTCCGGCCATGCTGCGCTTCCTCGATGTGACCAAGCTGACCGACGTCTATCACGCGCCCTGGTTCGTGGCCCTGATGATCCTGGTCAGCTTCAGCATCATCGCCGCTTCCGTCGAACGCTTCCCGAACGCCTGGCGTTACTTCGCTCGTCCCTACAAGAGTCCGGATGAAGGCTTCCGCAAGGTTCTCCCGGTCCAGGCACACGTAAAGATCACCGATGAAGAACAGGGACTGGGTGCGGCAGAGTGTGCGTTTCGCAAGATGCACCTGAAATCGGAACGCATCGTTCGCCCCGATCGCTTCTCGCTCTTCGCGGAGCGCAATCGCATCTCGGAAATGGCGGTGTACATCGTTCACGCCAGCCTGCTGCTCATCTTCCTGGGCGGGATCATCGACGCGCTCTACGGATGGCGTGGCTTCCTCATGCTGAGTCCTGGCACGGCGGGCAATCAAATCGAATTGAAAACCGGCAATGCGCGGACATTGCCCTTCGCCATCCGCTGCGATGGGGCCGGAGAGGAAACCTACAACGACGGCACTCCGAAGAAATACTGGTCGAAGCTGGCGGTCGTCGACAACGGCCAGGAAGTCTCGCGTAAGGAAATCGTCGTCAACGACCCGCTCGTCTACCAGGGAGTGCGCTTCTACCAGGCCAGCTACGGACGCACCGGGAAACTCGACAGCATCACGCTCGAGGTTTCTCCAAAAGACAAGCCCGGCGCCGCGCAGCAAATTACGCTCTCGCCCAATCAGATCGTCTCCCTCGACGCCGATACAAAAGTTCAATTGGCGGAGTTTATCCCCGACTACACCGTGCAAGACGGACACGTTTACGCGCGCAGCAACGACGTAGTCAATCCAGCGGTGCACCTGATCGTCACGTCAGCAAAGGAACTGAAAGCGATCAACGTGTGGTTCCCCGAGATTCCCGGTGTAGCGGAGAACGCCTCCTCGCCCTACAACTTCCAGCCGAAGGACTTGAAGACCGCGGTATTTACCGGACTGGAAGTCTCGCACGAACCGGGGCAATGGGCCGTATGGGCCGGCGTGGTGCTGATGGCTATTGGACTGACTTTCGTCTTCTACGTCGTGCATGTGCGCTATTGGGTCGTCCCGGTGCAGGACGCCGGCGGCAATCTCGCGCTCTGGATTGGCGGATCCGCCAATCGCAACCGCGATGCCTTTGAGCAGAGTTTCAAGCGCTATGTCGAAGAAGTTGAAAAAGAACTGAAATCGAAATTCGTGGAGGCTGCGGAAAAGCCAGCCGCATCGCTCCCTAAAACAACTGCCGGAAGGTGAGTCCGGCGGTCTGAAAGGAAGAAAGGAAAGTATGGAGCGAGCAAGAGCCGAGCATCCCGCGACTGGAATGACCCTGGTCGTCATGGTGGGACTGAGCATTGCCTTCCTGCTGTTCATTGCTTTTCTGAATGTCGTCAAGAGCGGAAATGTCCTGAGTGAAGCCAATCTGCTGTATGCAGCTTTGGTCTTCTACGCCGGCGCGGGCGCGTTATATCTGGGCTTTGGCGTTACTGGCACCGAGTCTTACATCAAGTTTGCGTCTCTGGCCACATGGGCAGGCCTCATCGCGAATACGGCAGCGGTGGCGCACCGATGGTACGAAGCGGGCCATCCCCCATTCGCCAGCCTGTACGAGATGCTGCTCAGTTTCGTATGGACGCTGGCCGCTCTCACGCTCGTCGCTGAAAAAAAATACGGCGTCAAGGTGATCGGCACGGTAACCATGCCGGTCGCCATCGTCGGCGTCGTGCTCATGCAATTGCTGCGCAGCGAGGTTCGCCCGCTTGTCCCAGCGCTGCAATCGACCTGGCTGCATGTGCACGTCACGCTGGCGATGCTCGCCTACGCTGCCTGTGCGCTGAGCTTTGCGCTTGCCATGATGTTCCTGATCCAGGACAAGATGAAGACGGAAAGCTTCCTTGTGGGCACAAGCATCTTCACCGTCGGGATCTATGCCGCGGTGCTGTCGCGCTTCGAAGGGATGGGCGGTTTCAACGTGATCGCGTGGGACGTCGAGAATCGCTCGGAAGTTTTCCTTGCGAAGAACGTGCGCCTGTTCGTTACGATTCCTGATCTCGGCTGGCTCATGCTGTTGGTCTTCGCCGCCGTGGCTGCGCCGCTCACGCTGTACATCCTGGCGCGCGTGCGCAGTAACGAGGGCTTCCTCGCGATTGCCAACCGCGCCGTGTTTGTCAGCATCCTGCTGCAATCGCTCGCACTGGTGTTCTTCATCCTGCGCGTGCGCGAGGGCCGCTATCCCTCACTCGACGCCGAGGGTTTATATCCGACCAGTCTGGCCGCAAGTCCCTTCATCCTCGCTGGATTGGTCGGGGGCATCTTTGCCAATCTGCTTTACCTGCTGCTGCTGTGGCGGCGCGAAGATCTCGAGCGCCTGCTGCCCGATTCCGACAACCTCGACCGCATCACTTACAAGACGATTTGCATTGCCTTCCCCCTGCTCACCCTGATGATCGCCGCTGGCGCCTACTGGGCCAACCGGGCCTGGGGCTCCTACTGGAACTGGGATCCCAAAGAGACGTGGGCGGCGATTACCTGGCTGGTATATGCCGGATACCTCCATATGCGCATCACGCGCGGCTGGCGTGGACGCCGCGCCGCGTATTTCGCAATCCTAGGATTCGGAGTTGTGATGTTCACCTTTTTCGGAGTGACGTACCTGCTGAACGGTTTGCACTCGTATGCCTAATCTAGCGCGACCAATGACGAATCCGGCCCCGAACCCAGAACCAGAAGAAGTAGCCGCTCCCGTTCCCGCGCGCGTGCGGAGAAGTTCGTTCACCACCGGGGATGCAGGCGAAGGCGCAGACGAGACATCGCTGGCCGAAGTTGGCGCTCGTCAAACCGACGATCCCGAATTACCTTGGCTGCGTATCAACTGGGAAATCAAAGCTCTCGTCCCGATCGCGTGCGTCCTGCTCGGAGGGATGCTGCTGTTTCTGCTCGCCACGCTCTCCTGGCGCGATCCCGAACGCCACATGGTCTTGCTGGTTGCGGGCGCAGGTGCAGTCGCCATCTGCGGCGCGCTGTTGGTGGTCCTAACCTATACGGTCCAGCGGCCGATGGTCGAACTACAGCAGAAGATCGCGGAGGTCGGCGGTGGTGACCTCACCGTTTCCGTGAGCTTCGCCCACCGCAATGACGAGATAGGCGACCTCGGCCGCAACTTCAACCAGATGGTCAAACAACTGCGCGAAAGCCGTGAAGAAATCGAGCGACTGCATCGCACTCAGATGTCCCGAGCCGAGCACTTTGCCACGCTCGGCGAAGTCGCCACCGGACTCGCGCACGAGATTCGCAACCCGCTGGCCGGAATCGCGGGAGTGATTGAGATTATTGGCCGCGACCTTCCTTCCACGAGCCCGGCGCGTGCCGTGGTGAAAGACGTTCGCCAGGAGATCGCACGCATCAATCACATCGTGACTGATCTGTTGCAAACGGCGCGCCCGCATCCGCCGAAAGTCCGCAAGAGCGACCTCAACACAACTGTCGAGCATGCCGTGATGCTCGGCCGCCAGCAGGCCATGGCGAAAGGAATCGAGATCGCGTTGCACAAAGATTCCACGCTACCCGAAGTCGAACACGATAGCGATCAGATCCACCAGGTGCTGCTCAACCTGTTGCTCAACGCGCAGCAGGCGATCGACGCGAAGGGCAAGATCGAAGTCACGGTCGAGCGCAAAGGATCAACCGCGGTGATCGATGTGAAGGATAACGGCCGCGGGATTGCGCCGGAGAATCTCCCCAACATCTTCCGCCCGTTCTACACGACCAAGGGTGACGGCACCGGATTGGGCTTGTCGCTGGCCCGCCGCATCGTCGAAGACCACCACGGCCGCATCGACGTAATCAGTACCGTGGGCCAAGGGACGACATTCGCGGTAGTTCTGCCGCTGACGGGGTCCTCGGTGCGGGCAACTGTGTCGTAAGTGGCCCAATCGCGGGTTGCGCTTCATGCCCGCGATTTCACAATCTTCCGCCATTAACAACGCACAGTGCTGCTGCACTGCTTCGAAAACAAGTCCCTGCCTTTTCCCGATAGGCGTAGAATGCCCGGTTCGGAGGTGAACGATGTTCACAGCCACGGCCGATCTGCTGCTTCCCACAACCACCACAGGATCCTTCCCCCGGCCTCGTTGGTTTGACGTGTGTATGTGGGGGCGTCCACTGGACACGTGCATGCTCGACGTCCGTTTCCGGGAGAAGTTCCAGGATGCGATGGCGGTGGTGGTTAACGACCAAGAGCGCGCCGGGCTCGACATTCTCACGACTGGCGATTTTCATGTGGACGAGGACATGGCGGGCCGCGCCTGGCACCACTATCCACTTCAGCGCTGGGCCGGGTTCGAAGGAGATCACTTGCAGCCGGAAGAAACTACGGCTCCCTGGCTGCATTATCCTCCCGGCACGCTCCTCAATGAGATCTATACAGGCTGGCGTTGGCCTCACGTAGTCGACAAGATCGAGCATCGTCCGCTCGATTACCCGAAGCTTTGGCGCATTGCCCAGGGGAAAACCCGCAAGCCGATCAAGTTTGGTACTTGCTGCTCGCAGGTAATGGCCCTTTTTCTCGATATCCATACCCCGAAGTACAAAGACAAGCGGGAAGTCATCTGGGACATGGCCGAGGCGATGAACAAAGAGTTGCTCGCTCTCCGCGATGCGGGCTGCCGATGCATCCAGATCGAAGAGCCGACGTTTCACTTCATGGCGAATACCTACGGCAAAGAGCATGCCGAGGTGAAGTTCATGGTGGATGCTTTCAACCGCGAGGTCCAGGGCCTCGATGATGTGGAGCTTTGGATTCACACCTGCTGGGGCAACCCAAACATGCAGCGTGTCATGGAGGACACGAGCTACGCGAATTCCATCGAGATCTATTTGGAGCGCTGCCGCGGCGACGTGTGGACGCTGGAAATGAAAGACCGCAACCAGAAGGACCTCGAACTATTCGAGCCTTTCAAAAACGATCTGAAGAAGAAGATCGCCATTGGAGTCGTAAGCCACCGCATGCTGCAAGCCGATCGTCCGGAGGATGTTGCAGGAGAAATCCGCAAGGCGCTGAAGTTCATCCCGGCTGAACGCCTGATACTCTCCAGCGATTGTGGATTTGGCAGACAGGGGGCAAGCCGCGAGATTGCCTTTTACAAGGCGAGCGCGATCGCTCAGGGGGCAAACATCGTGCGCCGCGAGTTGGGATTACCGACTACGTATGTGCCCGCCGCGGAGGCCAAGCTGCAAATAGACGTTGTGCCCGGCCGTGGTGGCACGGCGAGCAAAGATGCTCTACGGCTGCGGGAAACCGAAGCGGTGGGGAGATAGCACTTCCGTCCTCTGACGCTCTGATATTGGATAGATCGTCACCGGCAACCTTCGGCCTTTGCCAGAACCGATTGACAGATCGCCTAAATTGGCCTATGCTTAGGCATAGGCCGCTATTATGAGCGTCGAACGCCAGGTCAAGATTTTCCGCAACGGACGCAATCGGGCTGTGCGCATTCCCCGCGAGTTCGAGTTCCCCGGCGAAGATGCCATTATGCGCAAGGAGGGGAAGAAGTTAATCATTGAGCCTGCCCCCCAAAGATCACTCTTGTCTGTGTTGAAGACTCTCAAGCCGCTTGAGGAAGACTTCCCGGCAATCGTTGATTCCCCGCCTGAGCCGATCGATATCTGATGCGTTACCTGCTTGATACAAACATCATTTCCGATCTTCTCCGAAACCCACGTGGGATCGTCGCGCAACGCATCAACAGAGTCGGCGAATCCAAAGTTTGCACCAGCATCATCGTGGCTGCGGAGTTGCGCTACGGTGCCGCGAAGAAGGGGTCGCCTCAGTTATCCACCGCATTGGACGCGATACTCAAAGCGCTGGATATCCTAGCCTTCGAAACACCTGCAGATAAAGAGTATGCTCGAATTCGAGCGCGCCTTGAGAAGTCCGGGCGACTGATTGGTGCTAACGATCTACTCATAGCAACGCAAGCGATCGCGCTCGGCTTCACTCTTGTGAGCGACAACGAACGAGAATTCTCTCGTGTGCAGGATCTCCAGCATGAGAATTGGTTGCGCTGACGTCTGCGGGTAGCGGGCCATGCCCTCAGTCGCTCCCGCTTACGTGCCCCCTCCCTTCCGTAGTAAGCTAAAAGGACATGTCCGTCGAGAAGATTCTGGTGGTCGACGACGAACGCCTGGTCCGTTGGTCGTTACGCCAGAAATGCGAAGAATGGGGCTATCAGGTGGTTGAGGCGCCCTCGGGAGAGCCCGGTTTGCGGCTCGCGCAGCAGGAGTCTCCCGACCTCGTCCTGCTCGACGTGCGCATGCCCGACATGAATGGGATTCAGGTCCTGGAGCAGATCAAGAAAGCCGCCGACGCTCCGCCCGTCATCATGATCACCGCCGATCCCCAGCTGGATGACGTCAAGAACGCGCTGAAGCTGGGTGCGTACGATTTCGTCGGAAAGCCACTCGATTTCGAGGAACTTCGCGTTACCATCCAGAACGCGCTGGAAGCCACGCGTCTCCGCACGGAGGTTCAGTCGCTGCGCGGCGAGGTACGCCGGCACGGTGGATATCATGAGGTTGTCGCCGTATCCCCGAAGAGCGCCGAATTGATGAGCTTCGTGCAGAAAGTCGCGGCCAGCGAAGCCACGACAATTTTGATTCAAGGCGAAAGCGGCACGGGCAAAGACCTGATCGCCAAGACCATCCACTACGAAAGTTCGCGCCAGCACGGACCTTTCGTCGCCATCAACTGCTCGGCGATTCCCGAGACGCTGATGGAAGCCGAACTCTTCGGCCACGAAAGAGGCGCGTTCACCGACGCTAAGGCCATGAAGAAGGGTCTCTTCGAAACCGCGCATGGCGGAACGCTGTTCCTGGACGAAATTGGCGAACTCTCGCCGCTGCTGCAGGCCAAGCTGCTGCGTGTGCTTGAAGACCAGGTAATCCGGCGAATCGGCGGCACTCGTGACATGCAGGTGGACGTTCGTGTGGTGGCGGCGTCGAATCGCGACCTGGAGAAAGCGGTTCGCGAAGGGCACTTCCGCCAGGATCTTTATTATCGCCTGGCGATTATCGCGATTTTTATCCCGCCGCTGCGCGAACGCACGGAAGACATTCTGCCGCTGGTGGAGTTCTTCATCGACTGGTACAACCGCAAGTTCAAGAAGTCGGTGAAGGGCATCAGCCAGGAGACGCGCCGCCTCCTGCTGGCGCACAACTGGCCGGGGAATGTGCGCGAGTTGAAGAATTCGATCGAGCGGGCGATGATTCTTGAAGACGAGCCGATCCTGCGTCCGGTATACCTGCCGTTCGCTGTAGGACATGCGGCCCGCGGAGGCTTGACTGCATTCGAGGCGAGCAGCGCGTCGGGAGGCGACGGCGCAGGCAAGCAACTTCCCAACGGACGCGTGCTGCCGCGCCTCTACATTCCTGAAGAAGGCACATCGCTTGAAGAGGTCGAGCGCGCAATGGTCGAGCTCGCCATGCGCCAGGCGAACAACAATCAGACCCAGGCCGCCCGCCTGCTCGACATCAGCCGCGATGCGTTGCGCTACAAATTGAAGAAATTCGAGCTCGTTTCCGCCAGCGACGAAGAGGCCACTGACGCGGTTGCTTCGGATTCCGGAACTACTGGATCGTGACGTTCACGAAAAACACCTGCGGCTGACTTGAAAACAGCGGTTCGGGTGTTCGCTGGTTCGGGGTATAAGAGCCATCGACCATAAATTTGTAGGTTCCGGGTGTAGTTCCGGCAGCCGTATGTCTGCCGCCTCCGCCGCCATTACTGCCGCCGCTACCACAACTCACCATTGCCATGCTCCCCGCCAACACAATCAGTAGCAAGGCCGACCCATGAATGCGAACGCGCCGGCGCAGCGGTAATCCAATCACGAAGATACCCGCAACTAAAACAAGGGACTGCGCCGCAAGCCATCGCGGATTTCCAGTGTGTTCCGCACGCGCTGTCGTCGGCGCAGTCGAGCTAATCGTCATCGCACTGTTCACCGTGCTCCCGCCGGCTACGTTCACTGAGCTCGGCACGGAGCAAGTGGGCAGATGCTGCGCTCCCGGCGGGTAGTAGGCGATTACGCATGCGAAATACACCGGACCGGTAAATCCGGTCGCTGGCGTTACCGTGAGCGCCGCCGTGTTGCCCGAGGTCGCGCCTGCTGTGAACGACACCGAACTCGCCGCCGTCATGGTGAACGGGCTCAGCATCGTGACCGAAACCAGTGTGGTGCTCGCACCATAGTTTGCGTCGCCGCCGTAGCCCACTTCGACCGTAACCGTTCCTGGGCTCCAGTAGGCGCCACTGAATGTGAAGCTACAGGAAGCATTGATCAGATCACAGTAACTGCTCCAGCTTCCTCCCGGGCCGTAGGCATAAAAGCCGACGGATCCGATCGGAGCGGGCTGTCCGCTCGCTCCCGCCACATTCGCCGTAATGGTCAGGTCCTGCGTCGCAAGCATGGAGGACGCGTTCGCGCTGGCGGTCAGAGCCGCCTGCGGTTGCTGCTGGATCACGGTGACCGGCACAGCATCCGAAGTTACCGCTTCGTAATTCGCGTCACCGCCGAAGCTGACGGTAATGAGATCGGTGCCCAGGGGCAGTGTGTTGACACTCAATGTTGCATTAGACAGGCTGGAGTAGTACGGATTCAGAGCCAGAGCAGCCGTCCCGAGCACGGTATTGCCTGACTTGAACGTCACAGTTCCTGTGGGCCGCTCCGCAGGCGCATTCATGCCGAGGATGGCGGTCAGCGTTACGGTCGATCCTAACGGCACGCTCTGCGTATTGACGTTGTTGACGTAGATGCTCGCTGGCGGAACAACTTTGGTGATCGAGAACGTCACAGGCGTGGTGCTGGATGACGCGTTGAAGCTGGAGTCGCCAGAATAAGTTGCAGTCACGCTGTGACTCCCGACCGCAAATCCAGCTGAAGGCAACCACTCCGCTAACCCTGATTGCAGCGTAAGAGCGCCGGAGTTGATGTCTCCCGAACCGGCATTGTCGGTAAACGAAACGTTTCCAGTAGCGACGCCATCAGTCTCCCCGGCTGGTACATTCACTGCTCGCGGCTGAGCGTCCATGACGATGTAGGAGCCATAGGGGTAGCTGCTTCCACTAGTCACCGGCACGAACGACCTGCTGGTGTAGTCGTACGTGTTTCCATTCAAAGAGAGCGTACTCGCCTCCGGCGTAATATTCACCGACACCGCACTGGAAGTGCTGGATGCGAACAGGTTGTCTCCGCCATATCGCGCGGTGAGCTGGCATTGGCCTCCGGGCAGACTGTTTACGCTTGCGCTCGCCGCTCCGCTCTGCAGAGTCAACAGCTTCACTCCCAGGTTACTCTGCGCGCCGGATGCGGTCAGCTCGACGCCTCCCGTCGGCGTGCCGCCACTTCCGGTCACGCCGACATTTACCGTGACCGCAGTGCCATGCGTGAAACTGGTCTGGCTGAGGCTTAGGCTGGTGGAGGTTGCCTTAAAGTTAAGCGAATTCCAGCTGTTGACCAGTTGAGCTGCATCCACGCTGCCCAAGCCGGTCGCGAGATCGTATCCCGGACCGGCATCGTAGCCCAGCGTGTAGTAGCCCTTTGTATTGTCATTCGCGGAGCTGAGGGCGCAATTCGGAGTTCCCGGCTCGCAGGGCACGACGATACTTCCCACGGTGATGTCGTGAAAGGCCGCTGGATGCTGCGCTGCCAGGGGATACAGCTTGAAATTCGCCTGGCCCTGCGGCCCATATTTCTGATTGATCAGAGCCATTATCCCGGCCATGGCGGGGGATGAAGCCGATGTGCCACCGACAACCCCGACCGTCAAGTCCCCGTCCTGCACGACGCAGTCCCAGGGTCCGACGCAGAAGGGATAGAAGGTATCATTCTCACCTGCCGCCGCAAACAACGAGACATCCGGCAGATCTCGCACCCCGTCGGCAGGCACTCCCTTGCCGGTCTGCCAGGCGGGTTTCGCGTAGCCGTTCGTGCACGACGAGAACGTGCCGTCACTCGCCGACGCGCCGGTAGAGCAACTGCTCGGCCCTCCGCTGCCGCCGACAATGGTGGATGAATTCGGATGATATACGCCGCCCGAATAAATATTCAGGCCGAACGGATCGTTCCATGGCTGCTCGGGAACGGGTTTCAACAGGGACGTAGTGGGAAAGATCGTGGCAACCGTGTCCCAGTAGGTTTCTAGCTGCGACTGCAGCACTGAGGCGCCGTCGTTGTAGTTGCTGTAATAGAAATCGGTGCCGCCCACCGCAACATTCCAGGGCGTAGATGCGAATCCATTGACTGCGATGCCATATTGAGCCACGTCCGCGCTGTTGAAGTCATCGCAACCGGCAGGTCCTCCATCTCCGGACGAAACAAACGATGTCTGCCCTTGCGCCGCGGCCTGTTCCCAGAGATTGTTCCAGAACTGATTTCCGGAAGCTCCCAAGAACTGCTCACAAAGGCCGTAGCTGGTGCTCAGGACGGTTGCCACGTCGTCGTCCACAGCGCGCTGCGCGGCAAGATAAAGCCCGTATTGCGAGGACGTCCCGGCAGAGGTGTATAGGGTGATGGTGGCGCCGGGCGCGACCGCTCCCGAGAGTTCCACGTCCAGGTAAGACTCCACCGCCGCGCCGTTCAGACCTGGATCATCGCCATCGAGCACCACGTTGAACTGTCCCGGCGGCAATCCGAAAAACGACCGGTAGGTGGCCACCACGGCGGGATCCACGTTCGAAGCTCCGATGAGCCCGATCGTCACACCCTGTCCGTTGACTCCCGCTGCATAAAGAGGGCCGAGATCGTACTGCAGCGCAAAATCGCCGGGATCGAGTTCCAGTGCATTCTGCCCGCTGGGAAAGGTCCACTGCGGAACCATTTTGTGGGTACTCCGGTCGTATACCGCTTCACCTCGATAGTTGCTGTATGACTTGGGCTGGAAGTCGTTCAAGGGCGTGATGCCCGCGATGACCGGGGCTAGCGCGGCTGGAATCTGGGGATCGCTGTTGTTGGCGTGGTGCACTTCCCCGGCGATCTGATAGGTGTGGATCTGTGTATTGAAAGCGCTGCGCAACTGCCCGGCTGTGCCGGAAAACTCGATCGCGGTCTTGCCTCGGCTCACGCGCCCAATCGAAAAACCGTGCTGCTGTAACCAATCTGTCACTGCCGCGATTTCCGCATCCGTCGGTCCGTAGAGTGTGCCGAACTGCTCTGGAGTGAGCCACTTGTGATACATCGGACCACCTTGCGTATGGGCGCCGGCCAAAAACTGCTGCAGTGCTTCTTCCCGTTCAGCGGAGCGTTGCAGCAAGATAAACATCCTGGAAGCCGCAAAACTGTCGGGAACCGCGCCCTGGTCATATCGCGCCTGAGCCAGCGGGTGCACGTTGCCGCGCAGAGTAACCCGCATTGCATCATTGACCGGCTGCACAAGTCGGGATTGGACGCTCTGTGCTTGCGAGAGGCCGGACAGAATCAGAATGAGGGCGATTACGAGTAAGAAGCGGGAGACAACAACGGGAGATGACGATTCCAAACCGTCTTTCACAGTTCCTCCAGGCGGAGAAGGGGAGGTGACGATGTTAGTAGTTATAAGTCGACTGAAGTAACGACTCCGCTTTGCGCGTGAATGCTGGAACTGGCGGAACCGTCACCCATGACGATATTTGTAAGCCTTACAAAGTTCCAACGCTAGTCTTACCGCTGGCGACCCGTCGTGGCAATGATCTGCCGCAATCCAGCGGGAGCCGGACGCTGAATTATGTGTGAGATCCCACTTGCCGGGCGAGTGCTTGCGCTCGCCTGCGGTGAGAACGCCACTCCATCGCTAACCTGGCGGCAATCCATGCGGAGCGTGCCATTGTCGTTGAAGACTAGACCATAAAAGCGAAGGGTGCTGCCCGGCGCCAACGCCTGACTGTTCAGCTTCTGCGTGTTGTTGTCCACATACACTTGAACGTGGCTGGGGTCGGTGAGGACCGTGGTCTGGCCTTGCTGGACCGCAAGCTGCGGGAATAGGTCATAGTCCGCCAGCGATACGGTGTAGACGGTGAAGTTGCCCGCCGTGGAGACGCCCTCAATCGCGCCATCGATGGTCTGCGGAATCAGGGTGAGCGTCTCCGCAGGAGTATAGGGCCCCGAGCCTCCGATCATCTTGAAAGTGGGCGAAGTAACGTCGACATTCTGGCCGGCGACGAAGCTCGAGCTGTTGAAACTGGGCACGAACGGGAGTGTGGAGAGGTTCGTGAATTGGCCGGAGACAAGGAATGTGGCCTGGCTGAAATCGAAGCCTGGAAATTCGTAATACTGGCCCGGCTGGTTGTTCGTGGGATTCAATAGCAGGGGGCCAAGTTCGGTGCGGCCATACAGCTGGACTACCGGAATGATCTCGTCGATGGACATGATAGGTCCAGTAAATACATTGATCGCATTCGGGTTCTCTACTTCGATGCGGGTGGCGAGCAGCGATCCATCCGATTGAAGGGCCCCGTCAAGGTTCAGGAACATTCCGGCCGATAGAGCCGAGAAGTCACTGATGCCCTGGAACACGGTCGCGTTGCTCACATGTGCTGTAACGGTCCGGGTCCCAAATGCTGCCGCTGGAATCGTCAGCGTCAAACTTGAATCACTCGTCCCCACTGATGCCACGCTGGCCACTAACCCGGTTACCAGGCCATTGGTCGCATTGCGTGGGGAAGATGAGGTCGCCCCACCGGCGTCAAGCTGAACGTTGGCGACATCGAGTAGCCCTCAAAATCAGGACTGGTGTAGCAGCTGGGAAAAATCGCCGAACTGGAAACCTGCAAGTTGAGTGAGAGCACCATACTGTCGCCGGTAATAGTGATAGGCGCAAGCAGATTCACCACAGGAGGTTGGTCAATGGGCGAGTAATGCGAGATAAGGATACCGCCAGTCGGAGGGTACTGAGATAAACAAACAAATTCCGCCCGCCCCAGGGTGACCGTTGCTGCGGTGTACACATCCTGGGGAACAACGACCGTGGTCAGCGGCTCGAGTTGCCCATTCAGGTGTATGAACTCAGACGGTTGCTGCGATGCAAGTAAACTGATGCTCTTCCCCGACTGGTTGGTCAGCGTGAGTGTCTGAAAATACAGGTTGAAATCTGTAACCTGATCATTGGCTGTGCTCGACAGCACGACGGTAAGCCGGGTGTTTCCGCTCAACTTCGGCGGAGGCGGCGTACTGTTGCTCGAACCGCAACCAGTTGTGATTACGATCACAAGCGATAATAAGATCGAGAGCAGAGGAAGGATAAGTGGGGACGAAGCGGAGCGAGCGGAGAACCAACCAGCTTTCATGGACCCCTCCAGCAAACCTCTGAACCAGTGATGACTTAGCTGCGTGAAGGTGCTTGCGCGCGAAAAGGAACTCGCGCCTGAGTTCCAGGCGCAAGCCAATTATACGACTGAGTTAGTAAATGAAAGCCTAGATTTGTGCTGATTTGTAAAGCCCCAACAAAAGGCCTCCTTGCGGGGAGGCCCTTTTGCACCAGAATGAAAGTATGAAGTGGCACGGATGTTATGGGTGTTATTACTCCGATTGCTAACTTAGGGGGCAGTCAACTCACTCGAACGTGGCGCAAACATCGCTCTCAGTAATTCGCTACCGCTCTCGGCTTACCTCTCTGGGGCTCGTCTTCCTTCGATCTGGCGCCGGCAAGCGCCGCTTGTGGCGATTCCAGGTGAAACAGGCGCGTCACCGCTCGTGTCATCTGCTCCTGTTCGGCCTGCTCCGGAAGTTCCTTGAGTTCGCGAGCCAGGGACGCGGCAATTTTCTGTATGACCTGAGCAGTAATTGCATGCAGCAACTGGTTCTGCTCCCGGTTAAACGGCCCGCGTTCCTCAATGAAGGACTCCAGTTCTTGCCGGCAAATTTCGTCTAGTCTGTTTCGCAATGCGACAATCGTCGGAACCGCAGTCTGCGTCTGCAGCTTGCTCCAGAAGGCATGCGCCTCGGCGGAGGCCATTTTCTCCGCGTCCTCGGAAGCTGCCACTCTGTCTTCGGTTCGCTGCTGCGTCGCGCGCTCCAGCCCTTCGAGATCGAAGAGCATGATGCCATCGACCCGGCGGACATCCGGATCCACGTCGCGCGGCATGCCGATATCCATGATCACCAGCGCCACACGGTTCCGTTCCCGCGCAATGCGCTCAGCCTCGTCGCAGGTCAAGACCACATGTGGGCACCCGGTGGCAGCGATGACAATGTCGGCGTTCAGCATGCACTTCCAGCGGTCGGCAATTGCGGCCGCTCTGCCGCCCAGCTTTTTCGCGAGTTCCTCGGCACGAGCGGGCGACTGATCGATTACGACCACCGATCCTGCCCCATGCGCGATGATGTGGCGCACGGAAAGTTCGCACATTTCGTCGGTTCCCAGTAACAAGACGCGGCGTTTATCGAGCGTGCCGAAAATCTGCTGGGCTAATTCGAGAGCGGCCGTCGGGATGGAAACGGCGAGTTTTCCGATCGCAGTTTCGGTGCGAACCTTCTCCGAGACCTCTAAAGCCCTGCAAAGCGCACGGTTAAGAAAGGGACCGGCGGCTCCCATGGTGCGGGCCTGGTGCCACGCAGCCTCGACTTGGGCTGCAATCTGAGGCTCGCCGAGAAAGAGGGAGTCGAGTCCTGACGCGACGCGAAAAATGTGAGTGAGAGCGGCAACGTCGAGCAGCCTGTAGAAATGCTGCCACTCGGTCAGCTTTAACCCGCAGGTCGAACTGAGGAACTGCAGCAGAGAGTTGGCCGCCGCCGTCGGCTCGCTCGCCCAGACCAGAAATTCCACGCGGCAACGGGTGCACAGCACCGCAACTTCTTCAATGCCGTCGCAATTCTGCAGTTGCCGCAGGACTTCATACCGGCGGTTCTCACCGATCCAGAACCGTTCCCTCATGGGCAGCGGAGCGGTGCGATGATTCAGTCCCACTACCATGAGCGTCGGTTCCAAGACGAACACCTCGGGCGCAGGTTGCGAGATGGAAATGGCAAACGCGATGCCAAATGGGTTTCTCATGGCAGTAACAATTGCGAGTCTTTGTTTTCAAGAGGTTCCACCACGTTGTAGCGCAAGGCCACACTTTGAAGGTTCCGGCTCTGCGGGATATCACGCGGTTGAGGAGTTTTTTCACGCGATGTTGCGTGTCTTCAGTGACTTAGAGCCTGCCCGCGATCACGCCCGCCAGTGATTACAATCACTGACCATCTGCACAGCCAGCAGAGAAACTGCATGACGGTATTGGAAATTCCTCGCGTCTTGAGGCTGATGTGCGCGTTCTGTTGGCGCGGCACAAAGCTGGCAAGACAGTTGCTACAGAATACTGGTGGGGAACGCAATCATGAAGACTACGAAGCTCATCCTTCTTATCGTGATGATCGCGCTTGCGCTGTTTCTGATTCTGCCGAATCTCTCATGGGCGGACGATGGCGCGACGGTTTATAAAGCCAAGTGTGCCGCCTGCCACGGCGCCGATCTCGCGGGAAAACCAGCGGCGAAGATTCCCAGCCTGGTTTCCGACGATGCGAAGAAGATGTCAGACGCCGATCTGACCGATGCCATTGCCAACGGCGGCAAGTCGAAGAAGGCATCGCACGCCTTCGCCAACAAGGGCGTCACTCCCGACCAGGTCAGCATGGTCGTGTCGTATATCCGCGAGGCCCAGAAGAAGTAAGCAAGACACTTGCGAGCCAGGCCGAAGCGTGCCGGAAGTCGTTACTGGTGCGGAATAACTCTGGCTGGCAACTGGCCCTAATTTCAGATTGCTGTTCCCAGACGCCACGTCGCGCCGTCGAAGCAGACAGCGTGCCCGGGAGAGTGCGTGATCCGCTCACCGGCATGATCTGGCACATCGCCGGACAGCCGGATATCCCCTCTCCTCTGCGCGGAACAGCCAGCCCGGGTCTAGGTGCTCACCCCCCAGACCCGGGTTTTTGTTTGCGCGCCATCTGGTAGATGCGACAAAAAAGTCGGCCGCAGATCATTGCGGATTCTGGGTGCGCTCTCTTCCGTTGTGCAACGACTCGGCGTTCATTCACGTGCGGCCGAGCGCCACTGCCTGCTCAAGATGCTTATAGAATCGGCTACAAGTACTTCAAGATCGATTGGGGATGAGCCGCTTTCACCCTTCGATACCAGCGGCACAACGGATAAAGCACGACCAGCATGGCGGCTGCGGCACCATAGGTCGCGGCCAAACCGTCGAAGCCCCGCAGACCACAGTACGTAGCCAAGACTTCAAAGACCAACCTGTGGAACAGATAAAAGAACATGGCCGTCTGCCCGAAGACGTAGAGCACACCGTTTTCGCGCACGCCAATCCGCGGCTCGATCGTGCGCAGGAATGCCAAGCATAGACACAGGATTCCCAGCTCAAGTGAGTAATACGTCAGCGAGGGCGGGTACTTGCTGATGTGCAGCCACTGCTCCCAGGAATTGCTTGAGCGCGGCAGAAACATGTTTCCGTATCCGTTTAGGCCTCGCACGACGGCAAATATCACCAGCCCTGCGACGCCGCAAGCCCAGAGCACTTTCTTTCCCGAGATTTTGCTCTGGCCAGCAGCAAACCGGATAAGGTGCCGTCCAAAGACCCAACCTAGAATCATCACAGCAAGCCAGGGCAACACCGGGTACTTGATGATCATCGTACGGCTTCCGTAAGTTGCATCGGTGAATGCGGGCAAGAGCGGGGCGTTGCCCGGCGGTTTCCAAAACCATCCGGTCGCGAATTCTCCAAGGGCAATCCAACTGAGCGAAAGTGTCAGCAATGCCCAGGTTGGAAGCCGGCGCAGCGGTACCATGCAGATCATCGAGACGCCGATTGCCAACAGCACCTGAAACGTCCAGCGCCCGGAGCCCAGAGAGATCAGTGTCGGATCGAGAAGGGCGATAATCGCGCCGCGTATCAAGATGCTTTTGTCGATTGTCCACGCATTGACGCCTTTGACGACTCGCCTCTCGACGCTCAGCGCCAGGGCAGTACCCGCAAGAAAAACGAATGACGGCGCACAAAGGTGCGTTATCCATCGCGTGAAGGCCTCTGCTGCGGGTAAGGCCATGGTAGAGGCATTCGGATAAAGAGCAGAATCCTCGTCGAGGTGATAGCGGTTGAATGCCATGGCGGCATGATCGATGACCATCAGGACCATGACTACCCCGCGCATCCAGTCGATGGAGGCTACACGTTGCGATATACGATCGGCGGGAACTGCAATGGGCGGCTTAATCAGCCGCTGGTCCAGTAACGCAGGCACACTCCTGGCAGCGCTCATGTTCGGACACTCCCGGGCACTATTTTCAGGCGCGCGAACTTGCCAGTACTACTGTCAGAAGTCTCAGATTGGGGTAGAGTGACTGGACGTGGCGGGTTCGTAGCGCAGAGCCGGCCCTGTTCTTTCGGCGTGCAGAACCTTCCTTCTGCCCGGAGCCCCAACGGACCC
>Ga0335071_10001273_pt1 | contig 27125 bp, 18 predicted proteins | sample Lox_Sample_15_FD_206724 | JGI IMG/M metagenome (GOLD analysis project Ga0335071, IMG submission 206724) | Soil microbial communities from Loxahatchee National Wildlife Refuge, Florida, United States - Lox_Sample_1.5 | ecosystem: Environmental > Terrestrial > Soil > Wetlands | place: USA...
GGCTCGGGAGTCGGCGGCCCCTTGGGATAGCACTTCTTGTCAAGCTTCCCATTCTTGGCAATGCAAACGCCGATCGGCGGGCCCGCCAGAATCGGTGTGTAGGGGAAGCTGAAGCCGCCGGCGAAGGTTTCAGGCGCGGGTTGTCCTACCGGTAAATTCGGTCCCTCCAGGTTCGGCCGCATCGGGAGCGGGGGTTCGAGCGGTTCGAGCGCGGCCACCGGCTGGTCCATCACATCCTCGTCCGGTTCCTCATCGGATATCTCCGGCTTGGCCGTGTCGGAGATCTGGTTGCCGCATTTTGCGCGCGCGGCAATCTTACCGTCCGTCAGCAGCATCTCGCCCGCAGCAAGATGGATCTTCTTGCGCGTCCAGAAAATCGTGTCGCGAATCCGGTAGGAGACATACACCTCACGTGGCGCGCTGAGGCGTTCCAACCGGGCGTTCGTGAAATCAAAATGCGAATAGTGACGCGCTACGGCGCGATCATGTCCCGCCAAGTCGCGCAGCGCTGCGGCATTTTTTACCCCGCCGGGGACCACCGAATAGGGATAGACATTTGACAGCTGTGCCGCATACCGAGGGTGCTTCCGCACTCGCGGCGGAGTCAATCCGAACTGTTCATTGAAGAATGCGCGAGCGGCTTGTAAATCGCCCGATCGATAGGCGTTGCCCGAGGGCGCTGAGAGTATCCGGAGAAAGTTGACGGCGCAAACCGCGGCGATCATCGTCACCAGAACCGCGGCCGCCAGCATTCGACGGCGGCGAATGCGGCGACGATACCAGGTTCGCCGCCTGCGGAGCGAGTTACGGATCGCACGGTCTTTCAAGCTGTGCTCCTACGCACTTGGCCCTCATCCGGGTCACCGCTTGCAGACACACTAGCACTTGTGAATCTACGCAGCCGGACCAGCTTACAGATCGGGAACTCAGGCAGTCGACGAGGTGGAACTGTCGATCCTACTACAACCGACTCTGGACTTTCATTAAGACGCGTAAGAAGATTATCCACAGCAGCTCCCAAAAGAGATAACTTCCGCGGATACCCAACACTTCGTCTCTGCATGCTTCGACCCGGGAGGGCTTGGCACCTGTTCAGTGTAGTGTCCTGAGGGAGGGGCATTCTATGGCACAAAACGGTAGGCGAACCCAGCGGCCAAACAGGGGTTCCGCCGTGGGGTCCTTGCTGCCCTAGAACATAAGGCCTCAGGGATGGCTATGACTTGCGCTCGAAGTGCGGTCCCGTCCCTGACCGCGTTAATTCGACGTCTCGGTAAACAATGCCGGGGCTGAGACTCCTGGAACTGTCGCGGTAATCGTGATGACACCCTCGGATAGAGGGAGCATATACGGTTCGCTGAAAGTTCCGTTGTTGCCAGTTGTACCGGGGTTCGCGCCCAGGAACGCTCCTCCCGCCCCGCCATCATCGAAAAATACGGTAGCCCCTGAAATCGGATTGCCGTACTGATCTGCGACCAGCACGACGAGAGGATCGGGCAAAGTGGTCCCCGCAGGCGCCGATTGATTGTTTCCGTCAACCACGGCGATTGACGTGGCCGGCCCGACAACCGAGAATTCCACGAAGGTCGCGTTCTTCAATCCCGACGCGCTCGCCGTAACGGTGCTTTTCACCGGAACCGTCGGCAACTGGAATGTAGCTGCCATCAGGCCGGAAGCGTTGGTGGTCGGCGACAACGGCGTCAACACACCTCCCTGGTTGGAGGCAAAATTAACGCTGACCCCGGGAACGGGATTGCTGTAAGCGTCACGGACCTGCACGGTCAGGGCATTGGGAAGCACGGTTCCAACGACACCGGTTTGTCTTGCGCCGGAGTACGAGATCATCTTGGTCGGCGGGCCAGGGGTCGCGGTCTCAGTCGCGATGACACTGCCAAAATTCGTCGCGCTTGCTGTCAGGGTGTATACCCCCGACTTTTTCGGGAAGGTGTAGGTGGTACTTGCATTCCCGTTCGCGTCAGTAACTCCTGTTGGAGGATCGAAGGTGCCTTGCTTGCCTCCGTCGCTGAAGGTCACTGTCACTCCCGCGATCGGCTGCCCATTGTACGGGTCGGTGGTCGAGATCTGTAAGGGCTCCGACAATGTTGTCAGAACCGGAGCCGATTGGTTGTTGCCTCCGGTGACGCTCATGATGTGGAACAGGCCAAACACTTCGAGGGAAGTCTGCGTGGCCACGTAGACTCTTCCGTTAGCGATCGTCTGCGTAGCAAAATGCCCAACTTTGGGGTACGAATCACGCCCACCGGTCTGGTTCGAGGCATACAGCAAATTCAGCGACACCGCGTCCAGAGCGTAAAGACTGTTACCGCTCATGAACCAAAGAATCCCACTGGTATTGCCATTCGCGGACACCGAAGGCGCATGCGCGCCAACGTACTTCCTCGCGGTCTGGGCGAACGGCGCTAGCGGAGGATCGCTCGCGGAAACCTGAAAAGCCTGAATCGGCGCGCCATCGGGAGCGAAATAGACAAGGTTGTTCCAATAGGCCGGCGACGCCATCAACTCACCCGAGCCACCGGTCAGCGTGAACTCCTCGAGAATTTGTGAGTCGTCGGTCGAGAAGCCTCCCATGTTGTCGCGATCGAGCACATAAACGGTTTTGCTCTTGCCGCTCGCGACCAGCATGTGACATGGCGTTTGGGAGCACTTCGGCGGCGCGGGATCCATGTCGGGCAGGACTATGGGGCCCACCGAACTTACGTCCTGATCGTGGCTGTTCAGGTAGGCCACGTTGGCAGGGCTGAAATAGTCGTAGGGTTGCGGGTTCGGCTGGGTCTGATCCTGCGGCGACCACGTCGGAGGCGTCAGCTTCAAAACGCTGTCGGAGTAGCTTTGGCCCCCGCTCGGAACGTCGTAGTTCGTGCTCTCGGCAGTGGAGACGAAAATATTTCCTTCATCATCGCCGGCCAAGCCGCTCCCCGTCTGCCAGATTGAGGTCAAGCCAATGTCAGGGGAAGTGTTAAATGCGCCGACTTGCTGCAGGTACTTTCCATCTCCCGGATTCGCATTATAGGCAAGCACCCAGCCCGTGTTCGAGTCGTTGCATCCGTTCGATCCGAAGCCAAGATAGAGCACTCCGTTGAGCAGAAGTAGTCCCGGACGGTTCTTCTGATGAAGGCTATTGAAACTCTTAGCCGTGTTCTTCTTGCTAATGCTGCTCGCAGCTAACTGCGTGGGCGGGACTAAATCCGCACCAGTGGTGATGTCAACCGCGTGCAGGTAATGCAAAACAGCCCCGTTGAAAACGCTCTTCGCCACGAGGTACATCGTTCCCGGACCCGCGCTCGGATCGATCACTGGGGTCCCAACGATGCCCTCCTGATTGAATCCCCCAAGCTTGCCACACGGCAGATAGGAACCGCTGGCCGTCGTGCCCCCCGGAACCACCTCGCTCTGCTGCCACAGAATCGTGCCATCATCGGCATCGATCGCGTAAAGACTATCTGATTGCGTAGCTACGTAGATTACGTTGTGCGTCGTGCCGGCATACGGCCCGCCATTGATGGTCACGCCAGGCACATACAAGGGCTGCGCCAGCGCCTGGTAGTCGATCGGCACGCTGAACAGGTGTCCGAAGTTGTTCTTGTTCACGTTCCCAGGCGTCAGCAAATATTCCTGCGTGTTCGAGCCAGTGCGTGTCTTGTCGCCACGGCTCGTAAACTGCCCGGGCTGCGCGAGTGCAGGGTAGACTACCAAGAACACGACTGCTGACAACAGTGCGGCTGACGCGCACGCGGAAATCGAATGAGAACGGTCCTCGGTACGTCTGGAAGTTCGGGTCATACAAATCGCAGGAGAGAAGGCGTGCATTCCCACGTGCCTCCACAGTTACTGAAGTTACTTAGCGAAACCCCTAGGGAAAATGCACGTATTGAACCGTGCAGGAACCTGGCCAGATAATATTAGCTACGGATTCTACTGGGTTTATACAAGCGAGTCACGAACGAAATCAATCACACCAATGGGTGGGACGCAATTTCTTGCACACCTGGTCTCACCACTCACCGCCCACCTTCTTGCCGCCGGCAATCGTTGACTGGCGGGCTATTCGGCGAGCCGCGGATTTTCCAGTGAGCCTTTCCGTTCAACTTGTGAAGTTGACAATGGTGATTCGCCGGGAGAGCATGACAATAACTCGAGAAACCACCTCGAACCGTCCGGCATACAAATGGTCGAAGAACTTCTGATTTACGGCGTCGGCCTGCTCGCCGTGTGGCTTGCCGCGTGGCGCCTTCAGTCCGTCAAACTTCGCCAAGCCCTGTATCTCATTGCGAGTTGGCTCTTTTACTACACCTGGGGCAAGACGCTGATCGTCGTCCTCGTGTTCAGCTCCCTCATGAATTACGGGCTCGGCGAGTGGCTGAGGAAAAAGATCACGGCGGGCCGACTGTGGGTAGGCATTCTGGCAAATGTGGTACTGCTCAGCGTCTTCAAATATCTGCCCGCGATTGGCGCGGCGTCGGCGGCAGGTTCACCGCTCGCTTTCCTGAAGCGAATCCTGTTTCCGATCGGCGTGTCCTTCTGGACCTTCGAGGCTTTGAGCTATCTCCTGGAAATCTATCGCGAAGAAGACCTGGATCCGACGCTGGTCGAGTTTTGCCTCTACATGGCGTTCTGGCCGACCGTTCTACAAGGCCCCATCTGCCGGATGTCGAGCCTGCTGCCGCAGTTTCGCCAGCAATGGACAGTCAATGATGAGGATCTGCGGATCGGCGTGCGGCGACTCTCGATCGGGCTGGTGATGGCCGCACTCGGCATCCTGATGTCGGGCGGCTTGCACTCCGGCGCCGGCGTGGACGCGATCTTTAACGACACCGCGGCCCACCGCACAGGAATCGATGTCTGGTTCATGCTGCTCGGCTATGGATTTCAGCTCTACTTCAGCTTCTGCGGCTGGACCCACATGATGATCGGGGGCGCCCGCCTCTTCGGTATTCAGTTGCACGAGAACTTCGACCGCCCCTATCTCTCTACCACCCTGTCCATTTTTTGGACGCGCTGGCACATGTCGCTCTCATTCTGGATTCGCGACTTCCTCTTTCTGCCGCTCGCCACCGTGCGGCGCGAAGTGTGGTGGCGCAATCTCTCGCTCGTCATCGCCATGTTTGTTTTCGGACTGTGGCACGGCGGCGACATCACTTTCATGATGTGGGGTACGTATCACGGCATTCTGATGGTCCTGCACCGGCAGTGGCAGGAGTTCCGCAAGCGCACCGGCTTTGAATGGTCTGGAACAGTACCAAGCCTGATTTCATGGGTGATCACATTCACTGCAGTCCTGATCGGTTACATCTTCTTCCGCGCGGAAAATCTGCATCAGGCAATCGCCATGGTAAAAGCGATCGCGTCTCTCCACGGCTACCGTCACTTGACGCTCGACCGAAGTTTCTGCCTCATGACGATCGTAGCCGCGGTCGGCTACTTCGCAGTGATCGGCGGAAGTATGTTCCTGGATCGACTCGCGGAGCATGCGCAGGAAGGCGGAGGCTGGCTCACACGCGCCTTTGGCCTAATCGCCACCGAACGCTGGGTCTGGATCGCACCGCTGGTAGTGGTAGCAGCGCTCTATATAAGCGTAATGTTCCAACCCGGCCACGCCGAGACCGGTCCGGTGATGTACGCACTGTTCTAACAATCGCAGATGAGAGATTGCAGAAGTCAGAAGTCAGATTGCAGAAGTAAAAACCCAATGGAGCCACATTGATTGCCGATTTTGTGGGCATTTACTTCTGCAATCTGATCTCTAACTTCTGCAATTTCCTCGCTGTGCTAGCATTTCAACTACCCGCGAAAATGAGGCTCAAAGCGTGCCAGTAACCGAATCCACCGAGGCGAGCGCCACCGCTGCACCGACCGCTAGTTACTGGCCCTTGCTCAAGCGCTTCGCCGTCCGCCTCTGTGTCGCTTTTACGATCGCCGTCCTCATTCTCGTCGCGACAGAGTTCTATGCGTATCTCCGCGTTCATCCCAATGTGAACGCTCTCGAACTTGCCGCCAAGCTCGAAATCCAGCAGAACGAAAGCCCCGCGGAGCGCCAGTACTGGAAGGAGTTCAAGCAGGCCAATAAGGTCACATATCACCCTTGGGTGCTGTGGCGCCGCAAAGCGTACGACGGCCAGTTCATCTCGATCGATCAGGATGGGATCCGCCGCACCATGCACAATCACTGCGACGATCCGTCCGCCACGACGATCTGGATGTTCGGAGATTCGGTGATGTGGGGAGCGGGTGCGCCCGACAGCGACACGATTCCCTCCTACATCGCCGCTGACTATGAGAAGGCTGGTCATCCTGCATGCATCGTCAACTATGCCGAAAAGGGCTATGCCAACACGCAGGAAATCATTGGCCTGATCGAAGAACTCAAGCACGCCAAGCGCAAACCAGATGAAGTCCTCTTCTACGACGGTGGGACCGAAGCATTCGTCGCCTATCAGAGCGGTGTGGTCGATGTGCACAGCAACTATCTTTCGTTCAAGAATTTCCTCGACAACTGGGGAGCATACGAGAGGGCCGGTTTCGGCTACTTCAAGCAAACCAATACGGCACGCTTTCTGACCAAGATGGGAAGCAAAGTAGAGCCGCAACCGAAAGAGAAAAAGAAGGCCAGCGCAATCCTCGATGTCGACGCGGCGTCGAAAGCAATTGTCGAAAACTACTCGCAGAATATGGACATCGTGAACCTGCTGGCGAGGCAGTACCATTTCCGTCCAGTTTTCGCGTGGTACCCGAATATGGCGGTCGGCCACAAAGAGCTCACCTCGTACGAGCAGCAGGTGCTGGCGTCGGAGTATCACCAGTTTCCCGACCTGGGCGTGATCTACAAGGCCACCTATGACCAAGCTAAAGCGATGAACCGCCCCGACTTGATTTATTTAGGCGACCTGCTCGACAACGAAAAAGACTCGATGTACGTAGGGATCTCGCATTTGAAGCCCGACGGCAACAAGATAGTGGCTGACCACCTGTTCGACATTCTGCAAAATGCGGCAAAGAAGTAGGGTGACCGTAGCGCCTGCGTCTCGCCGGCGGTTAGGCGGGCGTCTCGCCCGCCTGACGTGAAAACGGAGACTCGTTTGAGGAAGTCGACAATGAAGCTTAAAGCCGCAGACCGGCGATAGATTGCAGCCCACGGCGCAAGCCGCGGGTCAGCGTTACCACAGCGAATCCAGCCCCTAAGGGGCGAAAGAAAACTCTCTGGAGCTTCATGTCCTTACACAGCCAACGAAGCCTGGTCAGCGGTTTCCTGAACTTCGTCCGCACCACCCCAGATCGTCCCGCGCTCGAACTCGGCGACGAAATCTCCACCTACGAACAACTGTGGAACTACGCCGGCAAAATCACCGTGCGTCTGAACGACACACTCTCACATCACGAAGGCGTAGTCGCCCTCCTCGCCAGCCGCAGCATCGCGGCCTACGGCGGCATCCTGGGGATACTTGCCGGCGGACGCGGCTACTGCCCGCTCAACCCAAAATTTCCGCTCGATCGCACGCTCGTCATGCTAAAAGCGTCCGGGTGCCGCACGCTGATTGTCGGCCAGGAGTGTGCGAGCACACTTGAACAACTGCTTCCAAAACTCGATCAGCAGTTGACTATCATCGCGCCCGATCCCGGGTGGGAACCAAAAGGCGCCGCACATCATCGCGTGCTCACCGCCTCCGATCTAAGGAAGGTCGCGGACGCAGCCGAGCCAAACCCCAGCCCAGACTCCACCGCGTATCTCCTCTTCACCTCCGGCAGCACCGGCGTCCCCAAAGGCGTAGCCGTCAGCCAGTCCAACGCCTGCGCCTACATGGAATATGCCAAGAAGCGGTTTCAATTTCACGAAAACGACCGCTGCTCGCAAAACTTCGATCTCACCTTCGATCTCAGCGTCCACGACCTCTTCGTCTGCTGGGATGCCGGAGCCACCCTGGTTCCCTACTCCGAGCAAACTCTCACGCCCGCAACGCTCGTCGACGAGAAAGAACTAACCTGCTGGTTCTCGGTTCCGTCGGTCGCGATGTTCGCGTCGAAAGTAGGATTGCTCACGCCGGGCGTGTTTCCCACTCTCCGCTGGAGCCTCTTCTGCGGCGAGGCCCTCTCCGCCTCGTTAGCCGAAGCCTGGCAGCAAGCCGCTAACAACTCAATTGTCGAAAACCTTTACGGCCCGACCGAGGCGACCATCGCTATCACCTGGTATCGCTGGAATTCCGAAACTTCGCCCGCCGAGTGCGTCAGCGGCCTCGTTCCCATCGGCTGGCCTTTCGACAACCAGCAAATCTGCGCGGTCAATGACAATGGCGAAGTTGTCCCTACAGGCGAAAGCGGCGAACTTTGCCTCGGCGGCACGCAGGTCACACGTGGCTACCTGAACGATCCTGAAAAAACCGCAAAGAGTTTTGTGAAACTCCCGCACACCGGGGACAAAACCTGGTATCGCACAGGCGACCTCGTCCGCATGGACGACCGCGGCTGCGCCTACTATCTGGGGCGCCGCGATTTTCAAGTGAAGATCAGTGGTTACCGGGTGGAACTGCAAGAGATTGACCTCGTCCTCCGCGAAGCCTCTAGAACCGAATTGGCGGTAGCCATCCCTTGGCCGCTCTCCGAAGGCTCAGCCTCAGGGATTGTGGGAGTAGTCTCGGGCTCCGATCCCGCGCGCGATCCGGAAATCATCAAAGCCTGTCAATCCCGTCTGCCGCGCTACATGGTCCCCACGCGCATTCACCATTTCGAGCAACTGCCGCTGAACGTGAATGGGAAAATCGATCGTGGAAAAATTACCAAGATGCTTGGCGAATGGAAAGACTAAAGAAATTGCAGAAGTCACAAGTCAGATTGCAGAAGTAAAACCCTATGGTGCGATCTTTCCGAGCGATCCCAGAGGCTTTTACTTCTGCAATCTGAATTCTAACTTCTGACTTCGCTCGATACCGGCGCTACCGTCATCGCCCCCCGGTCTTCGATCCTCGCAAACGGCGTATTCCACTTCAACCAGTACCGCGACTTCAAGTAAAACGGATAGTACACATCCATCAGCCGCGCATCGATCCCGGCGCGCAGTTTCGCCCGCGGCGTCTCCAGTTGATATCCCGTTTCCTCGAGCAGGTCCGCAATGCACCACTCCACCTCGCGCGCCTGCTGTGGCGTGAAAACCCGCTTCCAGCGGCCCATCTTGCTCGCGCCCGCCTCGCTCGTATCGCGCTGAAACGATGAATTCGGATTGGTCACTGACCCCAACGCCACCCGCTGAATCCGGTCGTAGTCCAGTTCCTGGTCGATGAACTTCCCCACCATCGCTAGAGTTCCGCGCGGATCGCGCACCATATCTTCGAAGTGCACTTCGAGATAATCCGGCCCGAGCGCTCGCCCGTACTCGCGCCCCTTCCCGACCAGCAGCCGCCAGAACATCGCGCATGCCAGATGCGCCCGCTTCCTATCAAATGGCAGCGCCCGGTATCGGTTCGACTTATAGAGCGAGGCCGTGGCATCCCGCCCGTCGCGAATAATGTGCACCACCAGCGCGTTTGGAATCTCCCGCTTGATCATCGGCAGCGACAGCATGTGTTTTGGCGTCGACTCCGCCCACCGCTGCACGCCCTGCGTCTCCGCCATCATCTCCATCTGAATGCGCAGCAGGTCGCCCGGATTGCGGCACTCGGCCATGATCCGCTCGTCAAATTTCTTCGGATCAAGCCCGGTCACCATGAACATCGCGCTGTTCGTGTAGGCGTCAAGCATCTTCCGCCGGTTCGACGACGAAGCGAGATTGCCGAAATGCCGCCCAAGCACGGTGTAGATGCCGCTCTCTTCAGGAAAAACGGCGAACCCACCCGCCGACAGCAGCGAGTAATAAAGCAGTTTTGTACCAGATCGATGCGAACCAAGAACAAATACAGGAGCCTTCGAACGCGGTGAGCGCACCGATTCCTCACTGCGCTCAATGACAGGGTCTATAGAAGGGGCCTGAGTCATAGGGTTTTACTTCTGCAATCTTACTTCTGCAATCTGCAATTGCAAATCTACCCTTTGACCTCTCATCTAGTTCTTGGCCGGCTTTCCAAACTTCTCCGCCAGTGCGAACATCGACCGCACGCTATCCATATCCTTCGCCTGCACCTTGCTCGCAGGAATCTTGCGCCCAGCGATCTTCTGTAGCTCGAGAAATACCTCGATCATCGCGAACGAATCGATCAACCCTGACGAAACCAGCGGCGTATCCTCGTTGATTGCCGCCCCTTTGCCCTTCATTACTTTTTCGGAAATATAGGTCGTGAGCTGTTTCATCAGCTCCGCAGAATCAGCCACCTGGTCAATACTCATAAGGAATAAGCCCAACCCCCACTTCAATTCTCAGTTTCGCATCTGCAGGCGTCAAGGAATATGCAGAAAGCAAGCATTACCGACGAGGGTGCCCCATGCCATCTGTGGGTGTCCCATCCTAAACGTCTCGCCTCTTGCGACGTTAAGGTGGGAACCACTGAACTCTACGGCTTCGGGTGCGCCGCCAAGAACTGCCAGCGCGCCGCATCCGAATTATTTGCCCACGTATGCCCCAGCCCTTCCTCCCATACGAACTGTACCTCCACGCCGTTCGCACAACTGGTAGCATCGTTGCCCGTCGTGCTCTGGTTCGGCGCACCGTTCTTGCACAGCGGTATCGTGTTCTGAAAGGTCGAGCACGAGTTCCCGGACAGCGACGATGTCCAGTAATTGAACGAATCATCCACCGTCGCCAGATAGAACTTCACTCCCGAATACCCTGTCGTTCCGTTATTGCAGGGTGGAATCGTGCCATCATTCGTGCCGTGCCATTCCTGGATCGACACCGGCTCCACCGCCGGGCCTGGCAACACGATTGGCGGCGGATTCAACTGGCCTACAATCGTTCCGGATCCGATCACCACTGCAGCCACGAGGTTCGAATCCTCCACCGCGATGCGGTGAGCCATCTGCGCCCCTGAGGAGAAACCGGCTACAAACACCCTCTTTGGGTCGACGTTGTATTGTGCCGACAGATTAGTGATCAGCTGCGCCAAGAATCCCGCATCGTTTGGGCAACCCGTTGCCGGCGGCACCGTACACGTTCCAACGTCGTCAGACGTAAACGCCGAGTCCATGTAGTACGCGTTCCAGTTCCACTGTCCCGATTTCGAATTGAACGTCGAGGCAGGCTTCACGAGGATGAACCCGTTCGCATCCGCGATACTCTGCCAACCCCACATCAGCGAGATGATGTCCTGCGGATCCGTCTTGTTCTGTGTTCCATGCAGCATCAGCAGCATCGCCGGATTCGCCGTCACCGTCACCGGGACATACACCTCGTAGTAACGTGTAATTCCGTCAAATGTCATCGTCGAATCGATGATCTGTGGAACGCTCACCACCTGGTTCAGCGCGTTCGAGGTACTGGTCGAATAGATCTTGTTGCCCAGATAGAGCGCCGTAATCGAGTGGGACGACATCGACAATTTCGCGTTCTTGTAAGTCGCGACTCCATTCGACAGAGACTGGCTGCCCAGCTTTGTGCTTCCATCGTAGAAAGCGACGTTTCCGGTGATTGGAATTCCGTTGATCACACCCGTCACAGTAGCGGTGAAGACTACCGCCTGCCCGGAGCTCGAGGGATTCGGCGACGATGTGAGCGCCGTTGCCGTTGACGCCAGATTCACCACCTGCGCCACCGGTCTCGATTTGCTGCTCCCGAAAGTTCCATCGCCGGGGTACGAAGCCTTGATGTTGTCGGTGCCCCCGGTCAAGGCCGCGGTCGAGAACGTCGCCGAGCCGCCGCTTAACGGGTTTGTCCCCAGCACGGTTGTTCCCTGCAGGAAAGTGATGGTCTCGCCATCCGGGGGAGCCCCCTGGCTCGAGGTAACGGTCGCGGTAAAGGTTACGGATTGGCCATAACTCGAAGGGTTTAGCGACGATGCGATCGTGGTGGTGGTGCCGGTCAGGGCGGCGCTCAAGCTGGTAGTGATTCCTACCAGCATTGCCAGGCATGCAAACTTTTTCATACTTGCCGATTCCTTGAATTGCCCAAAGTCCGTTCCCTGCTGCCGTCCGCGTTCCCACCTAACGCCGAATCGCAACCCTATCTATAACTTACAGGCATCGCTGGCAACATCTCCCGGTGTAATACGCTACTACCGAGCAAATCCCTCGCCAATCCATGGCAACTGCGAAGCGCCCCGCAATGCAAGTAATGGCCCCATAGAGACTCCAGTTCCATCGGGATCAACGGCGCGCTGCAATGATTCTTGAATTCATTCGTGCTCATAGTTGAGAACAACCTATTGGGGAGAGATCGGCGGAAAGACCACGCCTGATCGAGGAATTTCCGGAACGTTGGGTGCAAGGATAGCGCGAGAACGAGTTTTGTCAATCCCCCGAACCAGCCACGGGAAATGCGACCTGCCCCGAATTCCGAATTCGCCCCGGGGACAAGTCCATGGACGCTCTTGTGGCGTAGTTTGGCGGTTGCGCCGCGCTGGATGGAGGGCTAGAGTTTGGACGATCCAGTGACCTGATTCTGCATTCCCGACCCGCCTCCCTCCGGTCGCGGTTCGGCCTTGTGCTCTTGTTAATTCCCTACCCCAACCCTTCCTCTGCGAAGGATGAAAGGAGCACACCATGTTTGCACGCATTGTAGAGAGCATCCCTAAATTGGAAATGTTGGAGAAGAAGGAAGTGATTGTCCGGCTCCTGAAGAACGAGGTGTTGCCGATTATGAGAAAGCAACCCGGCTTTCTCGAGTTTCTCCCTCTCACCCCGGAGATCGTGAACGAGAGATTCATCGGCATCACGCTCTGGGCGGATAAGAAAGACGCGGAACGCTACGAGCGGGAAGGATTCATCAAGGTGCAGGAGATCCTCAAGCCCTACCTGGCCGCTCCTCTAACCGTGAGGAACTATGTGGTGGAGACTACAGTGTGCGAGCACTTCGAGAAGGCGTTAGCCGCCTGATTTGAGCCTCACCCTCCTGGGGTCTCGGAAGCTGGAGCAGAAACCAAACTGCTCTAGCTTTTCGTTAGAAATACGGGGACGGGACACTCACCAATTCTTCGGCGGATGGTGAGTCCCGGGCTGGTCGCCTTGGTTTCTTCGAGGATGAAGCTCCCGCGCCTCCTCAATCGTTATCCGGCGGCGTCGGCTCACCCTCTAGGGTCTGGAAATAATGCACGTCATAATCCGCCGGTATCTGTGTAAACCCGAGCGGCGCCTGCGTGAAATCGAAGAAGTCTGACAGATCGCCCAACGCATACGTGTCCGCGTACCCCACTGACGGATTGATTTCCGGCAGCGTAAACGTTTCTTCGATAAATTTCAGAATGCTGCCGAAATCGTTGTATTGATGCGAGATGTATCCCGCCTTCACATATGGCGCAACCACAACGAGGGGTACACGAAATCCGTATTCGTAAGAGTTCGGATACGAACCTGGGTTATTGCGGATCGGCGGCGCGACGTGATCGTACCATCCTCCCCAATCATCCCAGGTAACGATGATCGCCGTGTCGCTCCAGTAGGTTTCGCCCGTTCCAGGGCAGGCCGCGTTGGTGCCGATCTGGTTCACGATCGACGCCACCCACGACGGCCCTTTGCCCTTGTTCGTGCCGGCGTGGTCAGACGCTCCGCCGTCAGGGATCACCCAGGTCACGGCTGGCAAGTCGCAGTTCTGGATATCGGTCAGGACCTGCCCCTTCACTCCTTCCAGCACAACCTTGGGATTCGGTCCGGTCCAGTCCGCCCCGTTGCACGTCAACTGATCGGGCGGCCCGGCCGTCGGCAAACACATGTGCTGGATCGCATCCGGCGCAGTCCATATGGATCCGTCCTGCGCAGCGTAGTACCTCCACGTTAGCCCACTGGCGTCGAGTACGTCCGTCAGCGTTGGATGCTCGAAGCACTCTGGCTGGGTAAACGAAATCTCATTGCCGTTGGGAAAGGGCATGGTGGTATCGAGAACGTTGACCTGCGTACCCGGTGGATTGAGGCAGCCCGCCCCAGGTGTGCCATCGGCGCGTTGGTCGTTGCCGGGGTTGCCCGAAACGAAATACGTGCTCGTCGTCCCGCTGGGGCAGGTCGCACCCGGCACGCAGACCGCCGACGTTCCCGACAAGATGTATTGATGGGCCGGAAAGCTCGGTCCCTGATTGGTCTGGAACATCCGGTCCCCGAAAGCGTATGTCTCAGCCATCGTGAAATACGGTTGCACGTCCGACTGCTGAACATACTGGTACTGCGCGTTGTCCGGACAATCGCCCGGTGGGGAACATCCGGCCTGGTCAGCGGCGTCCATCAGGCAGGCACTGCCGTTCCAGTCGCAGCTGCCCAGAAATGCCGTGTGCCCGTGGCCCAGATCATAGTCAGTGACCAGCGGAACCGGCGTTAGTGTGATCTTGGTACTTCCCTCGTAGCCGTAACTCGCAATGTCCGCGCCGCGAGAAATCAGAGTCGGATCGTGGAACAGGTTGTCCGTCGACCGATTCTCCTGGAAGATGATCACGATATGCTGGATCTTGCCGCTGTTGGCCGAACCAATCGGTGTCTGCAGCGATGCCGAGCCGCTTGACAGTCCTCCACCCGAAACGGTCGCCTGATTCGTGACCGTCCCCGAGGCATTCTGCGCGACCTTTACAATCAGCGTGATCGCAGGATAGCTCCCACCCGCAGCGAGGGCGTCACTGCGAGTACACGATACCGGATTCACATCGCAGTTCCAGCCGCTGCCCGTCGCGTTTGAGGCCGTGAATACGCTGGGCAGAATGTCGCTGACGGTGACGGTTCCGCCGCTCGTCCCCGTCCCACCATTCGTGGCGGTAATCGTGTACTCTCCGGTCCCACCCGGAGCAAAACCGCCAGTTCGAGTCATCGCGAGATTCCAGTTCCCACCCGGGCCTTGCGAGCCGTTTCCGGAGACTCCACCGCAACCGCTCAGGCTTCCCAGCAACAAAATCGATCCCACAATTGCAGACCACAGCTCGAGGCTAGCCTTCAGCCGTATCATCCGACATCTCCTAATTCCCACCAAACTAAGAGGTCAATCAAGATTGAAATTTGCGGGTTACAAATCGATCCCGATACCGAAAGCCCAAGCCGGACAGAAACCGGGGTTCCCAGCAATCCAACACCGGACCGAGACACTTATTACTTATTACTTACGGGATGTCAGGTTGGATGCTAGACGGTGCCGAAAACGTCGCCTGCCTGTCTAGTCTGGTCCAGTCCGCTTGAAATGATACTCCGAGAGGGTTGTCAACCATTGCTCCACTTGGAGCATTTTCTCAAAATGCACGGCCCTCAAGGTGCCGGAGCCCGCTCTTGCTTGTTAATGAAGAACTTGGCGTCCTTGTCGGAGGCAATTGGGGTGAAGGTCAATGGCGTCTGGCTCAGATCGTAGAAGTCGGATAGGTCGCCCAAGGCATAAGTGTCGGCGTAGCCGACCTTGGCGTTGACTTGGGGCAGCCTGAACATCGTCTCGACGAATCTCAGGATGCTGCCGAAGTCGGAGTACTGGTGCGAGACGTGGTTCAAAGGAATCAGAGTCGAACCACCAAGGACACGAAGGCTGACGACCACTTTTCAACGACCGCCGTGCCCCAACAGCTTCCGATGACTATGGCAACGGAACACGGTAGAGATTTCGTTGGATTGTGTGCCGCATAAGAGCGTAGTTGCCAGGCGAAGGTCCGGGAAAAAACTCGTCGCCCTGGTTTGCCTGTGGCACAGCCGGCGCCATTTTTGCCGCCTCCGCTTCAGATTGAAATCCGGACGGCGGAAGAGACTGAAAATAGGAGTCGCCCTTTCGCGGAAAAATGTAGGTCAGCCCATGTTGTTTTGAATCGCCTTTGAAAACTCCTGCCCCGAACGAAATATAGACATATTTGCCATCGGGAGAAAAGGCCGAGCCGCAGTATTGACACAGTGCTATTCCCGTCCCTCCCGGCAAACGATAAAGTTGGGTGACGTATTTTGGACCATTTGGCAAATCGGCAATCGCGGTCAGCCAGAGTCCATCGGGTGAGGCCGACAGAAGATAGCTGATCGGCGCAGTCAGAATTTTTTCGGTGCCATTACCGTCGGCTCGAGTGCGATAAGCGAAAAAGGCATTGTTCTCATGCCTGCGAAATAGAACGTCGCCATTATTAAGAATGATTGGCTCGTCATCATCGGGAGCGTCGGGCGTCAATTGTCGCGGGGGAGCGTTGTGATTGGCCGGTAAGGACCAAAGGTGCGAGCGCTTGTCGCTCCCTTTGGCGCAGTAAACGATCTGCGTGCCATCCGGGGAAACGCTCACGCCTTCCATGCCAGCGGCGGATAAGACCTGTTGGCTGACCCCGGTTACCAGATCTGTGCGAATCAGTTGTACGTCATCCTGATGTCCGCCTTTCTGGTCGTTCGCACCATGATTTCCTTGCTTCAGTTGCAGAAAATACAAGGCTCTTCCATCCGAAGTTAGTTGAGGATAAAAAGCCGAGCCTTCGGATAGGACTTGGTGATCGCCTTTGTCATCGTGATACCAGACTGTATAGTGTTCAGTGCCCATCGACGTAATCAACGACTTCCCATCTGGGGCGATTGCAATGCCGGCCTCTTCTGTGGGGCCGGAGGTGACTTGCTCGGCGTGGCGGTTCGCAAACGATACCCGCCATATATGGGATGCGACCCCTCCGTTGTAGCTTGTCAAATAGATCCACTTTCCATCAGGAGACCATGCGGCGGACGGGCAACCACCATTCGGTCCGATAGGGTTACCCGTCGAACTCCCGTCGGCCGGCAGTAGACGGCACCGAATCCATTCGAAATTCTCCATTTCAGCCGCTACAATCCACTTTTTGTCGGGCGACGGATAGGAGAAATGCGCCATACCTTTTTCGTTGGCGGGGAAATAGAGGTCGTGCTCGTCGTCCCGCGACTCAGTGGCTGTCACCAGGCCCATGTGAACCCCGTTCCTGATTTCGCCGAAGGCCACTCGCCCGCCATCGAGCCAACTAAGCCCTGCGGCATTCGGCAATAACAACTTCGGTTCACCACCGGTAACGAAGACCTGGTATGTATTCCATTTGAAGTTCTCGATGGCCGTGTACGCGATGCGCGACCCGTCGGGCGAGAAGACCGGGCTGATCTTGTTCCAGTCGTCATGCGTCAACGGGACCGGCTCGCCTTTGGGCATGAATTTCAGGTAAACCTGGCCGGGCGTAACAAAGGTGTTCGGTCCGCGAATAAACGCCAACATGTGCCCGTCTGTCGAAAGCGAGGGCTGCACAGCCGAGTCTGGAAAATCCGTAATCTGTTCCCACTGTGAGGTTGAGATGGGCAGCACCGGCCTTCGGGGCGAAAAGTAAACCAGGCTGACCGCAATCAATACAATTGCCGCCGCGATTCCTGCATAGAGCCAAGGAGATTTCCACTTGCGATCAGGCAGAACAACTGAAGCGGAAACTGTGTTGCGGTTTACTTTCTGCAGGTCGGTGCGAATGTCCGCCGCGTGCTGGTAGCGCCGATCACGGTTCTTCTCGATCGCCTTGTCGATAATCGCTCCCAATTCACCCGGGATCTCGCCTCTTACGTCCGTCGGCCAAATTGGTTCGCGATTCAGAATGTTGTCGTAGATCTCTGCTTCGCTATCGCCGCGAAATGGCTGCTGCCCCGTCGCCATTTCATACAGCACGAGGCCAAATGAGAATATGTCGGTTCTGGAGTCCAGCTTCTCGCGTTTGATCTGTTCCGGGGAAAAATAAGAAGGTGTCCCGAATGAGAGTCCGGTGCGAGTGAGGCGCGGGTCGGTGAGAGGTGCATTCGTGCTACCTGTCACATCGTGACTGGGCTCCGCAGCATCGAGGTGCTTAGCCACGCCGAAGTCGAGAATCTTCACTTGGCTGCGGTTCGTGACAAAGATGTTGGCTGGCTTAATATCGCGATGGATGATCCCCTTCTGATGTGCCGCTTGCAGACCATCGGCGATTTGAACCCCGATATCGGTCAGCGCTTGCACACGCTCCGCTGTGTTCTTGTTCGCCGCCGATTCGATCCAGTCGCGCAGCGTTTGACCCTCCAGCAACTGCATCACGATGAACGGCTGACCCTCGTGTTCGTCGAGTTGGTAGATCGAACAGATGTTGGGGTGGTCCAGCGCAGATGCGGCGCGCGCTTCGCGTTGCAGACGCTCGAATGCGACGGGGTCGCTCGCCAGTTCACCAGGCAGAAATTTCAGGGCGACGGCTCGGCCCAACTTCAGATCCTCAGCTTTGTAGACCACGCCCATGCCGCCGCCGCCAAGCAACTGGATGATCCGGTAATGGGAGATCTTCATGCCCGGCGAGATGCCAGGAGGAGGCACGGGCGAAGAATCGTCCGCCGAGTGGATTGACGGTGGGGGCTCTTCGATCGCCGCGAGGAAGCGATATCCCTTGCCAATTACCGTCAGGACAAACCTGGGGTGCTCGGGGTCGTCTCTTAAAGCCTGCCGGAGTTTGCGAACCGCCGAGTTGATGCCGTTGTCAGTGTCAAAAAAGACATCCTTGCCCCAGACTCGCTCGATGATCTGGTCGCGGGTGACCAATTCCCCCTTGCGCTCGACGAGGAGCACCAGGAGCGCCATGGGAATGGGCTCGAGTTTGAGGGGTCGTCCGCCGCGGCGCAACTCGTAGGCACGCAGGTCGAGTTCGAAGTCCTCGCCGAATCTGATTGGGTCAGTGATACGAACAGGCTCGGATGCCACGGCAACCACCCCAAAAACCAGGGAGACATTGTATCCCCACCGGGCTGTTCCTTTGCACGCTAAATTGCTGCATCCCTTGTTTTTTGTGTCGGTTAGGCCAACAGAAAATGGGCAGATATTCAACAGAAACCCGCTATTGAGGCAAGGCGGGAGCTGAGGCAGGCTGGGCGCGTTTTCCGGGGCGTAGCCCCTGGGAGTAACCAACAAAAAGGAGATATGTATACAGCGCCAATCCATTTGCTTGAGTGTGTTGCTCGTTCTGATCGGCTGTGTCCTGCCCCTTTGCGCCCAGCATGGGGCTACCGGGCTTCCTTCCGTAGTGAAATTCGCAGGGACTTTGACCAGTTCCGATGGCCAACCGCTCCGCGGCACGGTTGGGGTCAACTTTTATCTCTACGCAGAGCAGGAAGGTGGCGCTCCGCTGTGGATGGAAACACAAAACGTTCGGCCAGATAGCAATGGCCACTATTCGGCGATGCTAGGTTCTGCGAGCGCCCACGGAATTCCCGCTGAAGTGTTTGTTGGCGGCTCGGCCCGCTGGCTGAGCGTGCAAGTCAGCGGTGAGGTCGAGCAGGCCCGCAGGGACTTCAAAAGCTGCCGACGACGGTCCACGGGAACGGTATCGCCAACTTCGTTCCGCTATGGACCGACAAAAATATCATCGGCGAATCCGTTCTCAGCCAGAGCGGAAGCAACGTAGGTGTCGGCACCACGACTCCAGCCACCAACCTCGACGTATTCTCGAGCACCCAAGGCGTTCACGCGCCGATCGCGCAATTTGGCAGCGCAGGGGCCACCGATTCCAATTCCATCCTAGCGTACAACGGCAGCGGCAGAACTGAGATGTTTCAGTCAGGTTGTGCCAACTGCTTTATGCCGGGAACTCAACCTGGAGATGGCGGGGTGCGTGTCAACAAGGGAAAGAACATCTTTTTGGGGGATAGCGGCATGTCGAGACTGACCCTCGACAGCGTAGGCAACGCGGAGCAGCCCCGCTCCGCAGGTGGCATGGTCAAGGCAATGATCTCGTACATCGGCGCCAATGACACCATTGACAAGTGCTTCAATTCGGCTTTGGGTGGCTCAGCCGCAACGAAGCCGCCCTGTGGTTTTTCGAAAGACAAGACCGGTGCTGGCGACTACGTTTTTGACTTCGGCTTTGAAGTCGACGATCGCTTATACTCGATCTCCCCAATCGGGTTCCAGCCTAGTGTGGACACCCTTTTTGGTTTGCTTCCGCAAGAACAGTTGCACTCACACACTGACACCAAACCAGCTCGACATCACGACGCGACAGGGAGGTGGATTCTCAGACGCTACTTTCACGCTAGTCGTCTACTGACAACGCGCTCGCCACTCCCCTCATTTGCAAGTCGAGGAAGAGTACCTAGAAGGTGTCCTCCTGGAACGAAGTGGGACGATTCGTTTCGTGAATCGTCCCACGCAGTCAGACCCTTCGAAACTAAAATCTGACCAATTGGCATGTGCGCTTACGAGCCTTCTTCCTGATAGGTCTCGATCGCCGGGCGCGCAATGATTTCGTCAGAGATGGTGATCGAGGTCTCTTTTGGCGCCAGCTCTCCGACCTTGAAGGCGCGCTTGCTCAGGAAGACCCAGAGCACGCCGAGACCGTAGACTACTCCGCCAATCACCATCTGCAGCGCGAGGCCTTTGTAATTGTGCGGGATGTACCAGAGGCGCATCAGCAGGAGCACGGCTACAAGCGGCGCGGTGATCAGGAGCGGAAGCGTGTAGGCCTCGTAGAGATAGGTGCGCATGCGAATTCCGAGTTGGCGGCAGAGATGCCAAGGCATGAACAGGAGCATGCTGCACGCCAGAGGGATGGCGGTGCCCAGGGCGTCGCCGTAGATTCCGTAGAAGGGGCCGTGGCCGGAGCGCTGGAAGTAGTGGACGAGCGTGATGCTCAGGACAAGATTGAAGATTCCTTCCCCTAGGGTGACGAAGGCCCACGTGCGATGCTTGCTGGTTCCGAAGAGAACGCGGCCGGAGGCGGCCTGACACCACATGAGCGTGGCGGAGGCGATCAGGATGCAAAGGACCGGATAACTCGTGGCGACGTACTTCTTGCCCACCCAGACCTGAATGATGGACTGGCCAAGAATAACCAGGACGGAGGTGATGGGCAACGCGGTGAAGGCACTAAAGCGATTGCCGGCGACGAACACTTTGCGCAGGCGGTCCATGTTGCCAGTGGCTTCCGACTGGCTGGCGATGGGCAGGAGGTTCTGGGCCAGCGCCATGACAACCTGCTGGGCATAGGTGACGATGCGCGATCCGATTGTGAAGTAAGTCACCGCGGAGGCACCGATCATGGTGGCGATGACTACGTTGTCGCTTTTGAACTTGAGTTGGGTCGCAACCATGATGAGCAGCGTGACGCTGCTGTAGTTCACGATGGTGCGGAGGGTAGCGCGGTTCACATACTTCAGACCGATGGGAACGGGCCTGATGCGGTAGGCGACGAAGGAGCGCATCAGGGAGGTGAAGAGCGGAGCGCCGACCGTGATGGCCGCAATGGTGAGCAGGCCACGCTTGTGGTGAATGGCGAGAAGGATGAAGCTGAGGCGGAGGAAGTCTCCAGTGATGTTGGCCCAGTTGTTGACATAGAAGCGCTGGAGGCCGTCAAGGTATCCGCCAACCACGCCCATGGGAAAGCCGATGCCGACGGCAACGCCGACGATGAGGAGAAGCCAGCGAGCCTCGCCTTGGAGCTCGGGCGGAATTTTAAAGATGTGATCGATGTAGATCGAGAGGATGCCGGTGAGGACCAGACTGACCGCGCCGAGGCAGCTGTAGGTGAAGAGAGCGGTGTTGACGATCTTGGCGAGATCTTCGACGTTCTCGGTGGCGGTGAATTTGGAGACGTAGCGGACAACCGAAGAACGAATGCCGAGATCGAAGAGGCCGTAGTAGCCAGTGATGGAGAAGATGAGGGCCCAGATGCCGAAAGCGGCGTCGCCGAGCCAGTGCAGAATAATGGGCGAGAGAAAGAGGCCGACCAGGACGTCGCAACCCAGCGAGAACCAGGTGGAGCCGATGTTGGTCAGGATCTGGCGTTTGTTGATTGCGGTCATTACAGAGTTCTCGGTTCTCAGTTCTCAGCTGCTAGTTGCTAGTTATTTGCCTCGGGCTTCACTTTTCGCGTTTGGCCTCGGCTCTCGGCTTTTGACTCTCGAATTACAGACTACGTTGACTGGACTGTTTTTGCCCAGATTGGTAGGGCTTTCCGATCTAGTTCCTGGCTTTGGAGTTCGTAGCCCAGGAAGTTCATCAGCGGATGCCAGGCTACCTCGATCTGTTCGACACAATTCGGCGGCAGACTATCTTTCCAGCCTCCGGATTTTGCGGCTCGGACGAATGGGATGTCTTTATCGGTGTTTCTTGTGCCGGTCCATTTGTCGGCGTCCTGCTTTTCCAGTTTGCGCATTTTGTCGGCAGAACTGCGCTCGACGGCTGACCTTAAGCGCGCTTCGTCTGCCTGGATGCCGAGGAATTCGGCGATCTTGGCCGTCTCGTGAATTGGGTCGGAGAGCAGGTCTTCGTAGCGCGTGAGGAGAAATTGAGGATTGCCGTGACGCGCACCAGCCCAACTGGCCACGTGCTCCCACCAGGACCCGTATGAAGATGTTTCTCCGGCCAAGAAAGGCTTGATGAATTGCTCGATCGTCATGTCGGACTCGATATAGCGCTTCTTTTTGTCGAAGTGATATTCGGAGATGGCTACGTCGCGCGGATCACGGACCAGGTAGATGATTTTTTTGAAACGGGCGTCGAAGGGCTCGTGACTTTTCAGGATGCGCGGGCGCGGGACGGTTTTCAGAAAACGCCGGGTGATTACGCCGGGGGCAGGAAGAAGGTGGTTGATGTTCGCGAACGTTACCGTTTCGTTCGGGTGGATGAGGTTCGCTAGCAGGAAGCGGACCCAGGTGTTGCCAGACTTTGGATACGAGACGAGGAAGGTGTCATCCGGGTAGACGGCATAGTGGCGTCCGGCGAGGTCGAGGCCGGCGGCGCGCTTGGCGGCGTTTTTTATGCGGCGGAGCATGGGCGACTCTTACCTTCCGGGCGCTCGCGGCGAACAGCAGGTCCCTCGCTTTGCGAGGGATGACAAATCCTTAATAGTTGGGATGACCCACGAATCCTGGAGTTTGTCATCGGGGGATGTTGGTAGCTGTGCCGAAGGCGGCGTATTCGGCAGCTTCTTGCGGCTTAATGGTTTCTAGTTCGTAGCCGAGGTGGTGCATGAGGCCGCCCCAAGCGGATTCGATTCTTGCGGCCTGATCCACGGGCAGGTCTTTGTGCCAGCCTCCGGAACCGGCGGCGCGGACGAATGTCATGTCCTTGCGCGAGTTGCGGTAAAGGCCGTGGTCCTGCTGCTCTTCCATCTTGCGCATTTTGTCGGCGGAACTGCGCTCGACGGCTTGCGCGAGGAGTTCGGGACTACTTGGGAGGTTCAGAAATTTTGCGACCTTCTCGAGCTCGCGCGGCGTATCGGCGATCAGATCTTCATAACGGAGCTGGAGGTAGCGCGGACTGCCTTCACTGGTGTAGAGCCATGTGGCGACATTCTGCCCCCAGGAGCCGTGCGGACAGGTTTCGCCGTTGAGGAAGCGGGTGACAAATTTTTCGATGGGCGAATCGACTTCGATCTTGCGGATTTTCTGATGATATTTGTACTGCGAGACGACTACATCGCGCGGATCGCGAACGACGTTGATGACGCGCGGGTAGCGCGGATCGAAGCATTCATGGCTTTTGATGATGCGCGGGCGCGGCATGCTCTCGAAGACGCGCTTGGGGGTTGCAGTGGTGTCCGGAAGCAGGCGGTTGATGTTCTCGAAGGTCGCAGGCTCGTTGGGGAAACGCAGGTTCGCGATCAGGAAGCGCGTCCAGGTATTGCCGGATTTCGGGAAGGAGACTAAGAAGATGTCGTCGGGATAGATCTCCAGGCTCTTGCCTGGCTTCTGCAGGCCGCGGGCTCGCTTGTAGGCGGACTTTATGTGTTTGTAGATTCCCGACATTGCATTAGGTCCCAGGTCTCAGGATTTGACCCCAAAATCTTCTCTAAGCCTCCTCACTCATCTTGTGCCTACGTACTCTGCTTGAACGGGCGGGATGCCCGTGCCTCCAGTCACCAGCTCATATCCCAGTTCTTGCATCAGGCGGCCCCACTTCGATTCGATTTCGTGGATGCTGGCTTCGGAGAGCTCTTGCTTCCATCCTCCTGCTTTGGCGGCACGAACGAAAGGCTTGTCTTGCCTTGTGCGCTTTGTTGAAGACCAGAGGTGGCCTTGCTTCTTTTCCAATTCGCGCATGCGATCGGCTGAGCTTTGCTCGATCGCATAGGCGATTTTTTCGGGCGTCGTGTGAATGCCAAGGAAATCGGCTATGCGTGCCATCTGATGCGGGCCGTCCGACTGGATCGATTCGTAGGTCACCAACAACAGGCGCGGGGTGTTGCCACGTGCGTAGTGCCACGTCGCGGTATTTTCTCCCCAGGTACCGTACGGATGGTTCAACTCGCCGCTGACGAAACGCGAAACAAATCTGTCCTTCGGAAAGTCTTCGGGGATCGCTTCGCGCTTGATGTCGAAATAATATTCGGAGAGCACGACGTCGCGTGGATCGCGCACGATGTGGATCACCTTGGGATAGCGGTGATCGAAATAGGCGTGGCTCTTGAGGTAGCGCGGACGGGGCAGGCGCGCAAGGTCGCGGCGGCTCAGGCCTTCGGGATCGGGGACTAGCCAGTTGATGTTGGCGAAGTCAGGATGCTTTTCGGGATAGACGAGGTTTGCGATCAGGAAACGCGTCCAGGTATTGCCCGACTTGGGATAGGAAACTATGAAGACATCGTCATGGAAGACGCAGAGATTGCGGCCGGGCTTGTTCAGTCCGAAGAACTGCTTGTAGCCGGCGATCAGACGCTTGATCATGCCTTGGCTCCGAAGCGAAGACGATTCGCGAATGAAACCAGCGCGGCGGTCGCACTGGGCGCGATGCCGAGGCCGAAGACGGTCAGGCTGATGCTGGGCTTGCGATAAAACTCGTTGGCCTGGGCGAGCGCCTTGCGCGCTTCCGCAAACTCGCGCTGCTCCAGCTTACTCTTCCCTTCCTCGAGAAAGTACTTCGCTTTAATCTGGCGGGCACGCTTTTCGAGAGTCTCGCGATCGGTGGGCTGGAGCGGAAGGCTGATCTTGTATTTCTCGAGGATCGTGAGATAACCCTCCGCCATTTTCGCGCGCGATTGGCTGAGAGAGCCAGGACGTCCAACCGGCATGCGGGCCTGAACCTTATTCGAGTAGGCGATTTTCGCGCCGTGGAAAGCGGTGCGCACCCACATATCGTAGTCGTCGCAACGGAGCAACGTTTCGTCGAACATGCCGGCTTTGATGATGGCGTCGCGGCGGGCGACTACCGTAGAGATGGGAATCTGGCAGCGCTCGACGAGGAGCGAGGTGAAGGTGGCCTCGCCGTGCGACGGGCAGCGCTTGGTGAACTGGCGCTCTTTGCCCGGCATGCCGACGAGACCGTCGGAATAAGTGAGACCCAGCGAAGGGTCGACGGCGAAGAGCTGCATTTGATTGGCGAGGTGGTCGGGCATCCAGGTGTCGTCAGAGTCGAGGAAGGCGACGTACTCGCCGCGCGCGTTGCGGATGGCATTGTTGCGGGCTCCGGCGGCGCGCTTGTTTTCCTGCTTGATATAGATGAGGCGGCCGTTGTGGCGGGCCTGGTATGGGGCTAGAACCTTCTCGAGTTCGGGCGTGTCGGGGGAGCCGTCGTTGACTACGATGGCTTCGAAGTCCTGAAAAGTCTGCGCGAAGACGGAGTCGAGACAGTTGGAGATGAAGTGCGCCGTTTTGTAGGCGGGGATGATGACGCTGACCTTGGGCATGGCGGCCGGCGTGGAGACAGTGAGGGTCGGATTGGACTGCGTAATCGACATCGTTCGTCTATCCCGCGCTGTGGAAGACTTCCTCCTTCGCGCCCGACAGAATGTTGTTCGCGGCTTCTACGCCCATCATGACTGAGTGGTCCATGTTGCCGATTTCGTAGCGCCAGGCGCCGAAGCGTCCGCGGGAATAGATTCCCTGCTGGAGCAGCGCCGGTTGGAACACGGCGAGTGCGGCATCGCGACCCAGAGTCGGAATGGGATAGGAATATCCCACGATGCGATGATAGCGCGAGACGATCTTGGCTTGATCGCCTTCTTCCAGCATTCTTGCTTTGATCAGGCCGGCGATGACCTGGTCGAGAGTTTTGTCGGGGTCGGGATTTTCGCCGACTCGAAAAGAGATTTCGCACATAAAGGAACTGTAGTGCTCGGTGTCGCCGTTGGGGACGTTGTTGGGTGAGTAGTGCGAAAAATAGGTAGCCCGGTAGCAGGGCATGTCGGCGTCAGTAAAATAAATCCAGCAACGCCCGGTTTCGATCTTCTTTTTTAGGCCGATGCCGACCACCAGCAAATTGTTGTGAACCAAGCCATGCGAGGCTTCGATCAGCTTGCCGTCCGCGGGCTTCATCATCTTCTGGATGAGAACATCTACAGGTGCGGTCGAGATCAGGTAGTCGTATGTGTCGCCGGTGCCGTCCTCGAACGCGATGCGCTTTTTCGAGGGCTCAATTTCAACGAGCTTCTTCTTGAGCTTGATCCTGTCCGGAAAATGTTTGGCGATTTTGCGGTAAATCTCGCCGGTGCCGCCATAGAGCGGAAATTTGAATTTGCTGTTTGGGCCCCAGCTGACGTCGTCGCGCTCGTAGAGGACATTTTCGAGGAGGCGCTTGAAGTCCATGACGGCGACGCGGTCGGCGATCCAGGATTTGGACATTTGTTCTAGCGGCGTCGTCCAGACCTTGGAGTTGTACGGGAACATGAAGGCGTCGGCGATGCCTTCGCCGAAAGTGGCGAGGATCCAATCGCGAAAATTGCCGGCGGCTTTGGCGTTGCCGTTGGAGGCGGCTTTAGCGGCTCCGATCAGGCAGCTGACCTGAACTTCTTTCGGGAGGTAACGCAGGTTGCTCTGGAACGGATATGGAACCCAGTGCTCCCCTTTGACGATCCAGCTTTCTCGGATGCGCTCGTGGACTTCCTTGCCGAGGGCTTTGTCGATAAGGTCGTCGAAATATTTGTAGTGGGAGAAGATGACGTGGCCGCCCTCGTCCCAGACGAAGCCGTGCTTGTCGACGTGCGAGGTGGCGTGGCCGCCGACGTCGTCACCTTTTTCGTACAGAACCCAGTTGCCGTAGCCGAGTTCGTGGAGGCGGTAGGCGGCGCCCAGTCCAGTCGGTCCTCCGCCAATGATGACGATCTTCTTGCCCATGATTTCGATTAGCGCACGAGTTTTTCGAGTCCGCGAATCTTGCTGAACGAGATGAGGTGGCT